>Ga0209635_10002391_pt1 | contig 14385 bp, 11 predicted proteins | sample DeeMarSWOR230_32_FD_187463 | JGI IMG/M metagenome (GOLD analysis project Ga0209635, IMG submission 187463) | Marine sediment microbial communities from White Oak River estuary, North Carolina - WOR-2-30_32 (SPAdes) (version 2) | ecosystem: Environmental > Aquatic > Marine > Intertidal zone >... | reverse complement strand
CTTTTAAGCCCTGCCCCCCCTCGACTTGGTCATAATAACGAGTCTTTTGTAAAACCCTTCCCCTTTGCTTTCCGTTTGAACATCTTCATCTTCGCTCAACGTGATATGGATAACCCTTCGATCCTGGGGATTCAGGGGTCCAATGGTTACGGCCTTCTTCATTTTCTTAACCTTCTCCCTCAGGCGAAGTGCCATGTTCTGGAGGGCCTCAACCCTTCGCGCACGGTAGTTCTCCGTATCCAAAATAATCCTCTCCTTCAATTCCCTGTACCTGTTCGCGGCGATTTTATTGATGATATATTGCAAGGCATCAAGCGTTTGGCCGTGCTTCCCAATGATAAGACCACTCCCATCTCCTTTGATATCGAAAAAAATCCCCCCCTCCCTTTTTTGTGCTTCTACATGAGCCTTGATCCCCATCAATGCTATAATCTCCTGTAGGGTCGTTCTCAGCCACATTAACCCCTTCTCCGTATCATCCTCCTTCTCGTCGATTGACTCCCAATACCCTTCTTCTTCAAAGCTAAAGGGCTTGGGGGACTCATATGAAACCCCTCCACTTTCCCCTTCTTCGTGAAACTCCTCTCCCCTGCCTTCGTCTTTTTCTAAATCCTTATCCTTCCCTTCCATTTTTTTGCTCTCTTATTTCAGCGCCTTGTTGATGAGATACTGTTGAGCTATTGTTAGAATATTTGTAATCAGCCAATAGATGACGAGCCCTGCGGGGAAACTCAAGAAGATAAAGGTAAAGATGATTGGCATGAACATCATCATTTTCGCCTGCCTCGGATCTCCCATTGTCGGGGTCATTTTTTGCTGCCACAGCATTGATGCGCCCATCAAAATCGGTGAAACGTAAATCGGATCCCTGTATGATAAATCCTTGATCCAAAGGATAAAGGGTGCGTGTCTCAATTCTATGGAACCCATGAGGGCCCAATAGAGGGCGAAGAAAATCGGTATCTGAACCACCATTGGAAGGCATCCCCCCAATGGGTTGACTTTCCTCCTCTTATAGAGGTCCATCATTTCCCTATTGAGTCGCGCCTTATCATCCTTGTACTTTTCCCGCAGCATCGCTAATTCTGGTTGTACCTTCTGCATCTCCTTCATCGATACATAGCTCTTTTTCGTCAAGGGCCAAAATACGACCTTCAATAGGACGGAAATTATGATAATATCCGCACCGTAGTTCTTCGTAACTCTATGGGTAAGATTTATGAAGAGAAGCAATATCTTGGCAATGGGGCTAAACCATCCAAAGCGGACAACCTTCTCTGCCTCGACGTTCAATTCCTTGAGGAAATCGATAACCTTTGGCCCAAGATAGAGCTCGTAGGAATATACTGCCTCTTTCCCCTCGGGAATACTGCGAGCAGGATAGATGATTCGACTATAAATTACCTTTTCATCTTTCTTCCCTATTTTTAGGTTAATCCCCTCGTTTTCCTTCGGCACGATAAGGGAGACGAAAAATGCTTTTCTCTGTTTCTCTGGAACATTTTTTCCACAAAGTGCTTCCCCGAACCAAGTAATATCCCCTGATAGTAGTAACTCCTCTTTCCTGAACTTCTTTTCCTTTATCTCCTTCACTTGGCCATCTACCATGGCTACTGGTCCTGAGAAGGCATACCGGGAACTTGCTCCTATCATTCCGAACCAGAGCAGCGATGTCCTTACCTTCACCTCTGATTCCTTTCGGTTTCTAATTCGAACCTCCATGCCGAGCCTATATGTATCATCATAGAACCAATACCTTTTGGATATTTCAAGACCATCCCCAGATCTTCCTCTGAATAAAAGGGTTCCCTCCCTCACGTTACCACCCAGAAAGATCGATTGTCTGTCAATATTCCAGCGCCCAAACTTGATACTCCCGGCTTCGTCTTCTACTTCGATGGCCAGAGGTAGACTCATCAACCCCTCTGGAGTAACTAACTCCACTGGTTCAGGTTTTTCCTCGGAAATTGAATCCTCGGCAAATCCAAAGGCCCCTTTTACTTTGCTTAGGGTTTTTTGAAACCAAATCACAAACCGCCCATTTTCCACGCGATTCTTATAGTCATTCAGCCTCCAACTCTTCAATCTTCCCCCATAACCCGAGAATAGAGCGGAATATAATTTCGTCTCAACCGCAACATCCCCGAGCCTTTGCCTCTCCATATCCTCATCTCTCTTCGATACAAACCCTTCTCCTTCCCTCCCATTTACACCTTCGTATAATTCCTCCCCCGCCCTCTTCTCAGATACTTCCGGAGCGGAAGGGATTGGTTCAATCCTCTCTATTTCTTTCCGCTCCTCTTGCTTCTTTGGCTGCTCTCTTAAAAAAAACCTTTGATAAAAGATGAGAACAAGTATTGACAAAACTATGGCTATAATCGCCCTTTTTTCCATGCTGAATGATCCCTCAGCGTTTTCCCACCTTGATCTCGAACCGGATCATAACCGCCATGATGAAATGGATGGCACCGTAAAATTCTCAGCACCCCGAGCCAAGTGCCTCTTAGAAGCCCGTACTCCTCAATGGCATCAATGGCATATTGAGAACAAGTTGGTGTAAATCGACAGGTTGTCCCTAAAAGAGGTGATATTACATACTGATAAAACCGAATTGAAAAAATTGCTCCCTTCCTGATCCCCAATCCCGAAGCCCCTTTTGTAATTCCCCGGCTAATCCAATATGACCCTCAATTCTTCAAACACCTCTTGATAGCCCTTGATCTCAATATTCTCCTTCGCCAAAACAATGAGGTCTGATGATTCGGGTATCTCTCCCCTATGTAACCGAAAGAATTCCCTAATCAATCGTTTGATTCGGTTTCTTGAAACTGCCCGCCCCGCCTTCCTCCCTACGACAAGTCCCAATCTCTTAGTATCCTTGTCGTTTTTCCTCAGAAAAAGGGTAAAATGTTCGGTATCAAACTTCTTTCTCCTCCTACGATCCTTCCAAACGTTGACCTCTCTACTGATTCTCTTCCCCCTTCCGTAAATCCTTCCCATCGTTAAACGAGACCTATCAAGGTATTTCCTCTCTATTCATTAAACAGTTAGCTGCTTCCTCCCCTTCCTCCTTCTCCTATTGATAACCTCCCTTCCATTTTTACTTCGCATTCGGGTCCTAAATCCATGCTTCCTCTTCATCTTCTTATTACTCGGTTGGTAGGTCCTCTTCATGTACTCTCCTCAAGACTTCCCTTTCACACCATAAAAGTGCTTAAGTTATTTACATAATCATACTATTCACCATTTGTCAATACTCCTTGGCGAGGATGTACCTTGGTTTTGTCTGACTCCGCTATTCCCGATCGTAACCTGCCGGAGAAGTGGTGCACCTACCCATCAATGGTGAGCGCAACCGTAGTAAAGGAGAAAGCTACTTTTTACCCCTTGTACGGGGTACGTATTCTCCGCCCGTGAACCCCGAAAGGGTTACCCTGGATCCAATACAGTTGACAATCATTTCTATCTATTTTATCGTATTAATAAGATAACAATGTAATCTTGAGGACTGGAGGAGAGAAATCAGTGGGGCGAGCAAATATTCCCATAAGCATCGAAGATGAAATGAAGACTTCCTATCTGCAATATGCCATGAGCGTCATCGCGGGACGGGCGTTACCTAACGTCCGTGATGGCCTCAAGCCTGTTCACAGGCGAACCCTCTATGCCATGTATGAATTGAAAAATCATTGGGATAGGCCTTATAAGAAGTCTGCCCGCGTTGTAGGCGATGTAATTGGAAAGTATCACCCCCATGGAGAAACAGCTGTTTATGATTCGATCGTCAGAATGGCACAGGATTTCTCATTACGGTATCCCCTCGTGGACGGCCAGGGTAATTTCGGCTCCATCGATGGTGACTCCCCTGCCGCTATGAGATATACCGAGGTGAGAATGTCCAAACTTGCTGCGGAATTGTTGGCAGATATCGATAAAGAAACCGTAGAATTTATCCCGAATTATGATGAGTCCCTTAGTGAACCTCTTATCCTCCCCACGAAATTTCCAAACCTCCTCGTCAATGGATCCTCAGGAATCGCGGTGGGGATGGCAACAAATATTCCTCCCCATAACATCTTCGAAACTATTGAAGCCGTCATTGCCCTGATACGCAATCCTGAGATGACTATTGATGAACTCATGAAAATAATCCCCGGCCCCGACTTTCCAACGGGAGGTTTTATCCTTGGCGAACAGGGCATTAGATCCGCATATGAAACCGGGAAAGGTGTTATTCGGTTACGGGCTCGGGTTATTATAGAAAAGCCCAAAAAAACGGATCGACACGGTCTCGTAATTACGGAACTCCCTTACCAAGTAAATAAATCACGACTTATCGAGAGGATTTCCGAGTTAGTCAGGGAAAAGGTAATCGGAGGTATCCATTCCTTGAGGGACGAATCCGATCGAGAAGGCATGCGTGTTGTTATCGAATTGAAGAAAAATGAGGATCCTCAAATCATCCTTAACCAGCTCTATAATCATACCCAAATGGAAATCTCTTTTGGAATCATCATACTCGCCTTGGTCGATGGTCAGCCAAGATTACTCAATATTAAGAATATGCTTTCCCTTTTTATCGAGCACAGGAGGAACATTGTAACAAAGAGGTGCCAATTTGACCTCAATAAGGCGGAGGCCAGAGCACATATCTTAGAGGGTTTAAAGCGTGCTATCGAGCAACTCGACTTAGTCATTGCCATAATAAGAGGATCTAAAAATCCCCAAGAAGCTCGTGATAGATTAATGAAGAAGTTATCCCTATCCGCAGAACAGGCTCAGGCGATCTTGGACATGAGGCTCCAAAGGCTTACCGCTCTGGAGAGGGGAAAGATTTTGGAGGAGTACGAGGAGTTAATAAAGACCATTGCTCGATTAAGGGAAATTTTAGCTCATGATAGTTTAATCCTCGATATTATCGTCGAAGAGCTCGTGGCGATTCGGGACAGCTTCAGCGATGAACGGAGAACGGAGATTATCGCAGAAATTTCGGAAATTGATGTAGAGGATATGATTGCAGAAGAGGATATGGTGGTAACAATTAGCCACAGGGGTTATATAAAGAGAAATGCCCTTAGCCTTTACCAATCTCAACATCGAGGTGGAAAGGGCAAAATTGGCATGATAACGAAAGAAGAAGATTTTGTGGAAAACCTGTTTATTGCGAGCACGCATAGTTACCTGCTCTTCTTCACCAATTATGGAAAGGTTCATTGGCTTAAAGTCCATGAAATTCCCCAGGGTGCAAGGGCTTCCCGTGGGAAGGCCATAGTAAACCTGCTCAATTTATCACCGAAGGAAAGGGTAACTGCGATCCTTCCCTTAAAGGACTTTTCATCCGGTAAATATATCGCCTTCGCTACTAAGCGCGGAATCATTAAAAAAACCGACCTCTCAGCATTCAGCCACCCAAGGACCGGAGGAATTATAGCTATTCTTCTGGAGAATAACGATGAACTTATCTCCGCCAAATTAACAGAGGGAAACCAAGAGTTTCTCTTGGGAACTAAATCAGGAATGGCTATACGCATTTCAGAGAAACGGATCCGGCCAATGGGGAGAACTGCAAGGGGTATTAAGGGCATCGCTGTTAATGGAGGCGAGGTTGTTGGAATGGAAATCGTTGAAGACGGCACAACTGTTCTAACAGTTACGGAAAATGGCTTTGGAAAACGGACAAAAACCTCTGCATATAGAACACAAAACCGTGGAGGGAAGGGAATCATCACCATTAAAACGAACGAACGCAACGGCAAGGTCGTTGGAGTTAAGCAGCTTGTCGATGACGATGAGCTTGTCCTCATCAGCACAAAGGGAAAGATTATTAGACTTCGTGCCTCAGATATATCCATAATGGGAAGAAATACTCAAGGTATTAAATTGATCGGCATGGATTCAGGCGAGCATGTTGTGGGTATCGCAATTCTTTCCTCAAAGGATCTCATATAAGACGAATTCTCTTTCGGAGAAATAATCCATCACCTGGTTTGTTTGAAAATGTCATGAATACCTTTTAATGTGTTATCTATTTGAAATTAAAGGGAATTATTGTTTTTCTCTTGAACTCAGTTATTAATTTGAATCCCATATAGTAAAAAAACTTGATCTCTGATTAATTTTGTGCTATTATTTAAATTACCTTTCCATCCTCAATTCTCTGGTGGACTTTCTTTATAAAATGTTTGATTTCCTTTAATCACCCATCTCTTTCTCCATAAGGGGGTTTTAACTTATCCACAATTGTGGATAATTCTGTTGAAAACCTAAATCAACCATTTTTTTCTTTCGTTGAACAATCCATTGTATGCAACCCAAGAATATGGAAGAAATTTGGAATTACGTCCTTGACTATGTTAAGGATAAAATCATCCAAAGCGATTATCAGGTGTGGATAAAGCCAATTATTCCCATTTCCCTTAGGGAAGATTTGCTTGAGTTAGAAGTTCCAAATAAATTTTTTGAATACTGGTTGAGGCAAAATTACCTTTTACTCATAAAGGGTGGTTTATCTCATGCGTTGGGAAAGGAGTGTGATATTTCATTTAAATTAAAAATAAATCCTCTCCCTAAACCTAGGATAGTTCGGCCATCATCACCGGATAAGCTCCATGTATTGAGGTATTTTAATTTTAACAAAAAATATACTTTCGATAACTTCGTTGTCGGTCCAAGCAATCAATTCGCCAATGCTGCATGCCTTGCAGTCGCCAACCTGCCAGCTAAGAATTATAACCCCCTCTTTATTTATGGTGGTGTTGGCCTTGGAAAGACGCATCTTTTAAACTCAATAGGGAACCATGTTATACAAAATGGTATTATTTCGGACTTAAATACTATTTGCTATTTATCGGCTGAAGAATTTACCAATGAGTTAATCAATTCAATCAGATATGAGAAGATGGATGAATTCAGGGAAAAATTTAGGAGCATGAATATACTTCTTATTGACGATATCCAATTTATTGCAGGAAAGGAGAGGACTCAAGCTGAATTCTTTCATACTTTTAACTCCTTATATGAGGCAAGGAAACAGCTCGTAGTAACGAGTGACAAGTTTCCCAGGGATATTACTAATTTTGAAGAAAGACTACGTTCCCGCTTTGAATGGGGTCTCATAGCGGACATTCAGCCACCGGATATTGAAACAAAGGTTGCAATACTCAAGAAAAAAGCTCAAGCAGAGAATATTTCGCTCCCCAACAATGTTGCCTTCTTTTTGGCCTCAAATACCTCACCTAATATTAGAGTACTGGAGGGATGCCTTATTAGAATTGCGGCATTTTCAAAGCTTACCCAAACTGATGTATCCCTAGAGTTAGCAAAAGATGTTTTAAGAAATATCATTAAAACTGAAGCTCGTTCTGTTCCTATTGAATCAATCCAAAAATCTGTTGCCTCGTATTTTAACCTAAAGCTATCTGATTTAAAAGCTAAGAGAAAAACTAAGCAGATTGTGCTTGCACGCCAAATAGCAATATATCTCTCAAGAAAGTTATCTAAATCTTCCCTTATTGAGATAGGTGAACGATTTGGAGGAAAAGATCATTCTACTGTTCTCCATGCTATTAATAAGATCGAGCAAAAATTACATACGGATCAGAAAATTTCTATAGCTATTCAAAGGATAGAATCAAAAATCTTATCATAAAAATCTAACATATAATTTTTATTCGACTATTTTTAATATATTCTTTCAAAAATTTTTAGATTTTTACAATTCTTTTACAGTAAAAAGTCTTTATTTTTTGAATACTTAGTTTATTTTTTAACGATTTTACTACTTTTACTTATAATACTAAAATAGTTTAAAGGAGTTTAATTATGGAATTTCAAATCGAAAAGAAAAATTTTTTTAAATCCCTCAGCATATTACAATCGGTTGCCGAAAAACACAGTAGTATTCTTGCCCTCAGTAATGTACTAATAGAATCTGAAAAAGACTCTGTTCGTCTCGTTACAACTGATTTAGAAACTACTATAATATCCTCTGTTCCTTGTAACATTAATAAAGATGGAAAATTATGTGTATCTGCAAAGAAAATGTATGAAATAATAAGAGAACTCCCAGAAGCTGAAATTTTTATCCAAGGAATGGAGAACCATTGGGCAAAAATAACATGTAAGAATGCTTTATTCAACTTAAGTGGAATTGACCCAAATGAATTTCCAACGTTGCCTCCTTATTCCGAAAATGAACTTATTGAGATTAAAGATTTAAATCTAAGGGAAATGATAGAGAAAGTCATTTTTTCTGCTTCAACTGAAGAGTCAAGATATAACCTCAATGGAATATTCCTTGAAAATGTTTCTTTAGGGGAGACGGATGCAGTGAGAATGGTGGCAACAGATGGCCACAGACTAGGGCTTATTGATAGAGAGAGTAAGGAATTATTAAATATTAAGAATGGTGCAATTATTCCAAAAAGAGGATTAAATGAGGTTAAAAAAATCATTGGCGAATATCCAGATGAACTAAAGATATCTGTTGGTGAAAATAATTTTATCGTAAAAGTGAGTTCATATATTATTATCATTAGGTTAATAGACGGTGAATTTCCAGATTATAAACAAGTTATACCAAAGGAAAATGATAAAATAATAAAGCTAAATAATAGAGAGTTCTCATCATGTTTAAGGAGAGTTTCAACGATATCCACTGATAGAGTTGAAGGAGTAAAATTTACTATCAAAAAAGGGGGAATAGAATTATACTCTTCTAATCAGGATCTCGGAAATGCAATTGAAGAATTTCCAGCTATTTATGACGGAACAGAAATGAACATTGGTTTCAATGGTAGATATATCATTGATGCGCTTAGCGCAATAGATGAGGATGAAATCTTATTGGAACTGAAAGATGAGACAAGTGCGGCAATTATAAGGCCAGCAGTGGGGAAGAATTTACTTTATGTTATTATGCCCATGAGGGTTTAACGAATGGAAACAAAACCGGATGAGGCGACAATTCGCTATAGTGCTGATCAGATAAAAGTACTGGATGGTTTAAGCGCAGTAAGGAAGAGGCCCGCTATGTATATAGGGAACACTTCGATAGAAGGCCTTCACCACTTGGCGTATGAATTGGTTGACAATAGTATAGATGAAGCATTGGCGGGTTACTGTACAAAAATAGACCTAACAATCCACATAGACAACAGCATAACAGTAGAAGATAATGGCAGGGGCATCCCGGTCGATTATCACAAAAAAGAGAAAAAACCTGCAGTAGAAGTAGTTATGACAAAACTTCATTCTGGAGGAAAATTCGATAACCTGAGTTATAAGGTCTCAGGAGGTCTTCATGGTGTAGGTCTTTCGGTAGTTAATGCCCTATCAGAATACATGGAGTTAGAGATCCGTCGTAATGAAAGCGTTTATCACCAGGTTTATGAGAGGGGAGAGACAAAAACTCGTCTGGAGATCGTTGGTAAGACAAAGAAGACCGGGACAAAGATAAGGTTCAAGCCAGACAGAACAATATTCGATACGACTGCATTTAGTTTTGAACTACTATCACAACGTTTAAGAGAGCTCTCTTTTCTCAATAAAGGGTTGCTCGTAAAGGTTCTGGATGAAAGGAGTGATAAAAAACATGAGTTTCTCTATAAGGGAGGCATCGTTTCTTTTATAGAGTTTTTAAATAAGAAAAGGAACTGTGTACATCCTAAGCCAATATTTTTTACCGGGGAAAAGGATTCGGTAGGAATTGAAACGGCCTTTCAATACAATGATGGCTTCACGGAGAATATATTTTCCTACGCGAACAACGTAAGAACACAAGAGGGAGGGACCCACCTTGTCGGATTTAAGTCGGCTCTTACACGGACGATCAACTCCTATGCGGTAAATAATAACCTTCTCAAAGGATTAAAGGAGAATCTTAGCGGTGAAGATGTAAGGGAAGGCTTGGTAGGAGTTGTCAGCGTTAAGATTCCAGAGCCACAGTTTGAAGGGCAAACAAAGACAAAATTGGGCAATAGCGAAGTTAAGGGCATGGTGGAAACCTTCGTAAATGATAGACTTGCCACCTTTTTCGAGGAAAATCCACAGATTGCCAGGAAAATTATAGCAAAGGTAGTTGACGCGGCAAGGGCACGCGAAGCAGCCAGGAAAGCGAAGGAATTGACTCGAAGAAAGGGTTTTTTAGAGGGCGATACATTACCCGGGAAACTTGCGGATTGCCAGGAGAGGGATCCATCTCGAAGCGAGATTTATATCGTCGAAGGCGATTCGGCTGGCGGATCGGCCAAGCAGGGAAGAAACCGCTTCGATCAAGCGATATTGCCAATACGGGGAAAGATATTAAACGTTGAAAAAGCCCGTTTTGATAAAATGCTCAGCAATGAAGAAATTAAGAGTATTATTGCGGCATTAGGTGCGGGCATTGCCAGTGAAGAATATGATATATCCAAACTGAGATATCATAGGGTTATTATCATGACGGATGCCGATGTGGATGGATCCCACATAAGGACTTTACTCCTCACGTTCTTCTATAGACAGATGCCTGAAATTGTTGAGCACGGGTATCTCTATATCGCTCAGCCCCCTCTTTATCGGGTAAAGGACGGAAAGCGAGAGGATTACATAAAGGACGATGCTTCTTTAAATCATTATTTATTGGACCGTGCAACCCGTCAGATGGCAGTTTCCGTTACGGGTTCTGGTATTCAATTAACGGGGCGGAAACTGGCTTCATTTCTAGATAAACTGTCCCAATACAACTACTTTAGATCAAAGCTTATAAACAGGGGTTATCAGAGGGTTGTAATAGATGTATTGCTTCAAAATAAGATCCGCTTTAAATCGAGTTTTGAGGAAATGGGAAAAGTCCTCGACGTAAAGAACATTATGGTAAGGGAGGGCTTTAAGTCTCTCCAGATCATAAAAGATGAAGAGCACAATCTATTCGAACTACATGTGACGTACCTACGTAACGGACATGAAAGGACGAGCAGAGTAAATTGGGACCTCATCTCCTCCGTGGAATATAAAAACCTCTTCACTCTCCACCAAGAGATTGGCCAGCTTCAGAAATCACCCATCCTCGTATCATCAAAGGGGAAGGAGGCCACGCTCAAATCCCGGGAGGAGCTTCTGCAGTATATTCTGGCCCTTAGCAAAGAAGGTTTATTCCTCCAAAGGTATAAAGGCCTTGGGGAAATGAATCCGGAACAGCTATGGCAAACAACGATGAATCCCGAAGTGCGAACCCTCCTGCAAGTGAGGATTGAGGATGCGGTTGAGGCCGATGAGATATTCAGCGTTCTCATGGGCGATCAGGTTGAAGAAAGGCGGCGGTTTATACAGGATAATGCCTTGATGGTACGGAATCTGGACATCTGAGGAAATCGTTCGAGCATAATCCCCCGACGAGAACAATTTGAAGGAAATGGTAACCATTGGATTGACAGGAGGCATTGCCAGCGGCAAGAGTACCGTATCCAAGGAATTCGAAAAATTAGGTACTTTTGTTATCGATGCCGATCAGATTACAAGGATATTGACCCGTCCCAAGAAACCACTTTGGAGGAAGATTATCCGCTATTTCGGCAGGGAGATTCAGAAGGAGGATTTAACCATCGATCGGTTGAAATTGGGACAAAAGGTCTTTTCCAGTGAAGGTGAAAGGGAAGTATTAAACAAGATGATACATCCAGAAATTAAGAAGGTGATCGACAAAAAGCGTAGGGAGATTGCCAAAGATGATCCCAGCGCGATGGTCCTCATTGATGCTCCACTGTTAATCGAAACGGGAGCCTTTAGGGAAATGGATAGAGTCATCGTTGTTTCGGCCAGTAAAGAGAACCAGATAAGACGATTGATGGACAGAGGGGGTTTAAGTGTAGAGGAGGCGCAACGGCGGATAAAGGTGCAGATGCCGTTAGAGGAGAAATTGAAATACGCTGATTATGTGATAAATACGAACGGATCACTTGAGGACATAAGGAAACAGGTAAGGAGGATTCATGGAGAATTGGAGGCCATAAGGGGAAAGTGAGGGAAGACATCAGCGTGTTCCCTTGCTCCAACACGAGACTACGGAAGACAAGGATAAAGGAGCAATAGATGAATTTGAATGAATTAAAAAAGAAGAAGATTGGAGAGCTCAACGAAATCGCCAAAGAACTCAAGGTAGAAGGTGCGAGCGGGATGGTGAAGCAAGAGCTCATTTTTTCCCTTTTGCAAGCTCAAACGGCAAAAAATGGTTTGATCTATGGCGAAGGAGTTCTGGAGATTCTACCCGACGGATTCGGGTTTTTAAGGGCCCCCGACTATAGCTATTTGCCCGGCCCTGACGATATTTATATCTCACCTTCCCAGATACGTCGATTCAACCTGAGAACAGGGGATACGGTATCGGGGCAGATTAGACCGCCAAAGGACACGGAGAGATATTTTGCAATGCTCAAGGTTGAAGCCGTTAATTTTGAAAATCCTGAGGTGGCGAGGGAGAAGATTATCTTTGATAATTTGACACCCCTTTACCCTGAAGAGAGAATTAAATTGGAGAAGAACAATCCTGAAGACCTTTCAGCGAGGATAATGGACCTGCTTACCCCGATTGGTAAAGGACAGAGGGGATTAATTGTTTCGCCGCCGAGGACGGGGAAAACAATGCTTTTGCAAAATATCGCCAATAGCATTACCAAGAATCATCCTGAGATCATTTTAATCGTGTTGCTCATCGACGAAAGGCCAGAAGAGGTGACGGACATGGAACGGTCGGTAGATGGAGAGGTGATCAGCTCGACTTTCGATGAACCAGCACAGAGGCATGTTCAAGTAGCGGATATGGTCATTGAGAAGGGAAAGAGACTGGTAGAACATCAAAAGGATGTGGTAATCCTCTTGGATAGTATTACGAGACTGGCAAGGGCCCATAACGCCGTTGTTCCTCCCAGCGGAAAGGTCCTTTCTGGAGGAGTTGATTCCAATGCCCTTCACCGGCCGAAACGATTCTTTGGAGCCGCAAGAAATATCGAGGAGGGAGGGAGCCTGACGATTATCGCAACGGCCCTAATCGATACGGGCAGTCGGATGGATGAGGTTATCTTTGAGGAATTTAAGGGGACGGGTAATATGGAGATCCACCTTGACAGGCGATTGGTTGATCGAAGGGTATTTCCCGCCATTGACATTCAAGGCTCAGGAACGAGGAAGGAAGAACTTCTTTTAGATGAAAACGACTTGAATAGGATTTGGCTTTTGCGAAAGGTGCTTCAACCGATGAATACTGTGGAAAGCATGGAATTTTTACAGGAAAAGATGAGGGATACTCGAAGTAATAGGGAGTTCCTTGATTCCATGAACCAATAAGAATGCAAAGAGTGGCGTAAAGGACTTGAAATAATGGGCTAAGGTTATATATATTGAGGGACTCGTAAAACGTGAAGTTCCCCGACCACAGGGCGGGCTTTCCGGAAACGAAATCTCATTTTTCAAGGCAGTGCTTGCGGGGCACTTGCCGGTCATCAATCAGACGGGAGACGGCATAGGAAAAAATTCAGATACAAGGGGCAAGAATCTTTAGGAATGAGGCATACTTACCAGTACGCTATAGATGGGCTTTTTGCAAAGGCATCATATCTTGATACGCATTTCAATTCCATAATGGAGGATGAGGATGAAGAAGGGGATTCACCCGAGGTTATTTAAAACCACCATCCACTGCGCTTGCGGAGCTACATTTGAAACGATGAGCACCAAGGAGAAGATTAGGGTCGAGATCTGTTCCCAATGTAACCCTTTCTTTACTGGGAAGGAGAAATTTCTCGATTCCGCGGGGAGGATCGAGAAGTTTGAGAAGAAATATGCAAATACCCGGGAGGGAAAGAGTCGCAAGAACGGAGAGAGCGGGTAAAGGTTAAAGAGAAGGGGGCATGATGCTCCGTCCGCCCATTTTATTTTGTAATGACTCGCCATCGGATGGGGTTATAATGCGAAGCTGGGAAATTTTACCTTTACAGAAAGCAACCCGAGGGTGAAATGTCCTTGAGATGGAGTGGAAATAATGCAACAAATGCTTGAAGAATACGAGCAACGTTTTACCGAATTGGATCGAATGTTGGGCGACCCAGAGATTATCAGGGACCAGAGGAGGTTTCATAAGATCGCGAAAGAACATGCGGATTTGGGGAAGATCGTTGATCGATATCGGAAATTGAAGAGATTGCAGGCCGAGATTGAGGAGAATAGACACCTTCTTTTGGAAAAGGATGAAGAGATCAAGCAATTGGCAAAGGAGGAGATTACCTACCTTACCCAGGAGAAGGAAAAGGTTGAGAGGGAATTAAAGAATTCCCTGGTACCGAGAGACCCCAATGATGAGAAGAATATCCTTCTCGAAATTCGCGGTGGAACAGGGGGGGATGAAGCCGGCTT
>Ga0209635_10002389_pt1 | contig 14398 bp, 15 predicted proteins | sample DeeMarSWOR230_32_FD_187463 | JGI IMG/M metagenome (GOLD analysis project Ga0209635, IMG submission 187463) | Marine sediment microbial communities from White Oak River estuary, North Carolina - WOR-2-30_32 (SPAdes) (version 2) | ecosystem: Environmental > Aquatic > Marine > Intertidal zone >... | reverse complement strand
AGAAGTCCGGAGTGTCTGTCGTATAGGAATAGGTCTCTAGGACTTCTGCAATTACATTCTCTCTGCCAAAGATGAATGCCGATCCGCCTGCAGATGCGGAATATTCAAGTGCATCTCCCGGAGCTCCCTGCGAAGTATCGGCACCAATCGCCAGTGCGTAATCGAGTACTCCAGACTTGACCTGGCAGTAGGCTACAAACATAGCCTCGGTGCCTGCTTTACAGGCGAACTCATAATCTGCTACATGTACCTCGGGGCTGATTCCCAGCGCATCGGCCACAACTGTACCGGTTGGCTTCACGGCGTAGGGGTGGGATTCTGAGCCGACGTAGACCGCGCCGATTTTCGCCGGATCAATACCGGTTCTCTTCAATGCGTTCTTGGCCGCTTCAACTGAAATAGTAATTGTATCCTCGTCTGGGGAAGGCACCGTCTTCTCTTCAAGCAGCAATCCTCTCTTGATCGCATCGGGATTTGCGCCCCACTGATGGGCTATCTCTTCCACCCTGATTCTGAATTTCGGAATGTAAGCACCATATCCAACTATTCCAACCATTTACCCTCCCTTCTTCAATCAAAGCCTATCCACTGCACTTTACCACCTTTCCGCGTAGGGATCGGCGGACGCACGTCAGAGTACCCAATGGGAATTACGGCCTGCAGTCTCAGGTCGTCTATTCCTACCAGTCTATCGATGTCCGCTGCAAGATGGGTCGGTCCGGTCATCCAGCATGCACCAATGCCTCTGGCGTGAGCTGCAAGTAAGAGATTCTGTATGGCTGCGGCGACTGACTGTGTGTCAGTGGATTCTCCCTCGACCGTCGACATTCTATATGCAAGAATGACAACTGGAGCACCTCCGAGAGTGGAGAAGAATCTCTTTGTCGCACGTACGATCTTTGGCTTATCTGTGAAAACCTTCGACAGGTTCGTCTCTACATGTTCATCGAACGAGCGTTTTGATATGCCACGGAGAGTCGTCAGTTTCGCTCCCCTCACGACCACAAAATGCCAATTCTGTTGGTTCATCCCTGATGGAGCCCAGAATGCCAAGTCCAGGATTTCCTCGATCAGCTCTTTCGGCACAGGATCCGTCTTGAACTTTCTTATGCTACGCCGGCTTCTGATCACGGTTTCCAGGTCCATCTATTCTCCTTCTTCCTCGGAAAGCTCAATGAGCACACCCATGGTGCTCCTGGGATGGAAGAAAGCCACTCTCTCTCCCCGTGCTCCACGCCGTGGAGGCGCTATCAGACTGAATCCCTTTCCTTCAAGTTCTCTGATTGCCTCTTCAAGACGAACAACAGAGAAACAGATGTGGTGAATACCACCGCCTCTCTTCTTCAGGAACTTGCCCACCGGCGTATCTTCTCCTAATGGCTCGATGAGCTCTATCTGTACGCGATCGGAGCCTACTACTGCAATTTTCATACGGTCGTCCGCAAGCTCAAAGACTCGATCCAGTTCGAGCCCAAGACCATCACAGTAGAGTCTCAGGGCAGTCTCTATATCCTCTACTGCGATTCCGATATGATCAAGTTCCATTGGCCGACATTACGAGGACGCCCGTCTCTTCGGAATTCTCAACCGGAATGTGAAACACGCTCAAGTTCACGGCTTCTCCTTGTAGACCCCAAAGACATCCCTGAATCGGTCACAGATTTCGCCAAGGGTCGCACCGCATTTCACAGCATCTATTATGTGCGGCATCAGATTGTCGTCTGTTGCAGCTTTCTTCTGGAGGTTGAGCAGTGATGATCGAATCCTGTTCTGGTCTCTGGAAGACCGAAGTCTACCCAATTTCCGTATCTGGCCCTGTCGGATCTTTGGGTCAACTTTGAGCACATTCCGGAAGGCCGATTCTTCACCGTCAAGGAACTCGTTCACGCCCACGACGATTTTCTTCTTTGCTTCAACTTCTTGCTGATACTTGTAGGCAGAACGTTCAATCTCTCCCTGGAAGAATTTCGATGAGATTGCTTTCAAGGCGCCGCCAAGTGAATCGATCCTTTCCAAGTATTCCAGTACTTCCTCTTCAATAATCGTCGTCAACCACTCAACATAGTAAGAACCTCCTAAAGGATCAACGGTGTCTGTGATTCCGCTTTCATACGCAATAACCTGCTGGGTCCTTAAGGCAAGTCGTGCTGCATCATCAGTCGGAAGGCCGAGAGCTTCATCTCTTGAATTGGTGTGGAGAGACTGAGTACCTCCAAGCGCGGCAGCCATCGCCTGCAAGGTTACTCTCACGACGTTATTATCGCACTGCTGTGCAGTGAGTGTTGAGCCTGCTGTCTGAGTATGAAATCTCAACATCATGGACCTCGGGTCCCTCGCGCCAAAACGTTCCTTCATTATCCTCGCCCAAAGTCTTCTTGCTGCCCGGAATTTCGCGATCTCCTCGAAGAAATCACTATGGGAGTTAAAAAAGAACGAAATGCGGGTGGCGAAATCATCTACATTCAACCCCGACGTGAGAGCAGCTTGAACATACGCTATCCCGTTTGCAAGAGTGAAAGCCAGCTCTTGAACAGCATTTGCACCTGCTTCTCTAATGTGGTATCCACTTATTGATATGGTGTTCCACTTGGGCATCTCTTGCCTGCAGAAAGAGAATATGTCAGTTGTCAACCTCATTGAAGGTTCTGGCGGGAAGATGTAAGTACCTCGAGCAATGTACTCTTTCAGAATATCGTTCTGAACGGTTCCCGAAAGAAGATGAGGTGACACTCCCTGTCTTTCGGCAACAACGTAGTACATGGCGAGAAGAACAGCCGCAGTTGCGTTTATCGTCATAGAAGTGCTCACCTTGTCGAGCGGTATTCCTCTGAAGAGGATCGCCATATCCTCAAGCGAATCTACGGCAACACCCGTCTTCCCAACTTCGCCTTCAGCAAAGGGATGGTCAGAGTCGTATCCCATCTGCGTCGGTAGATCGAAGGCAACCGAAAGCCCCGTCTGTCCTCGTCGAAGAAGATATCGGTAGCGCCGATTTGATTGAAATGCGCTCGCGTAACCCGAGTACAGGCGCATCGTCCAGACCCTTCCTCTGTACATCGTCGGGTAGATCCCTCTCGTGAATGGATACCTCCCTGGAAAGCCGAGCTCTTCCAAATAATCGATTTCTCTGACGTTGTCTGGGGAATAGACAGTGTCTATTTCGACTTCCGAGTCAGTCTCAAATCTCGCCTTCCTCTCGTCTCTCTTCTCAAGAGATCTGCGCAACACTGTCTCTTCCCACTCCTTCCGCCTCTGATGTATATCAGCCACAGGGAGAATTTAGTATAAGTCAGGCCCATAGTCAAGCGAAATACCGGTTATAACTGATTTGACATTTCTTCTGCAACTCATACATTCTGAAGAAGGCATGATTGTGCGTATGTGGAGCTCAGATCCGTGTGGAGGACGATTACGTACTCGTTAACTCCCCGTGGTCGTGACGCTCGCGACTCCGCCCGGTCGACAGGCTCTGACAAGGTCGACAAACATCTTCTGAAGTCGTGATGGGAGTCAAATCATGATCTTGAGGCAAATCGCTGAGATCACCAGAGATTTGGCACCGACAATACTGTACCTGCATTGATGGAAGGTCTGCTCTTAGTCGGGATAGCCACGTTGGCGGGATTTCTTGGGGGAAAGCTCAGTAACAAGTGTGGCTTTCCCGCAGTAGTCGGGTATATCGTTATAGGGCTGTTTCTTGGTCCTTCCATACTCGGGATATTGAGGCTGGATTTCGTCGAGAGCGTCGGATTCATCGCAGACATTACCCTCGGCTTCGTAGCGTTCATTATCGGTTCTGAATTGAGGTTCAGCCAGTTGAGGCAGACTGGAAAGAGCATCATGTCGATCATCTTTGCTCAGTCGTTTGCAGCTTTCGCGGTCGTGGCACTACCTCTCTACTTCCTCACGAGGAATCTTCCTTTGGCTCTCATATTTGGCGCCATGGCTCCAGCAAGCGCACCGGCTGGCACTCTCGTCGTATTGCAGGAATACAGAGCGAAAGGTCCATTGACCAACACTATTCTTGCAGTAGTCGGTCTTGATGATGGACTTGCAATAATCATTTATGCATTCGCTGCAGCGATAGCCAGAGCCTCATTAGTCGGGACCGGAAGTCTTTCTGCCTCCACCGCATTCGCGAGACCGTTTGCGCAGACCGGGGGCGCCATATTGATTGGAGTCCTGACGGGTATGGGTATGGCATTGGTTCTAAGAAGGGTTCGCACGACAGAGGAAACGCTGATAATAGTGTTCGGGAGCGTACTGGTCTGTACTGGTCTGTGCAATCTCTTCCGCTTCTCTCTTATACTGGCAAATCTCTTGCTCGGAGCAACCCTGGCAAATACTTTCTTGCGCATTAGCAGACGGAGCTACCGAGCAATTCAACTCATTACTCCCCCCCTTTACGTCATCTTCTTCGTTCTTGCGGGGGCTCACCTGCAGATTGGGCTACTCCTAAGAATGGGTCTGGTCGGCTTTGTCTATCTAATTGCACGAACCGGTGGGAAAATAGGTGGTGCATTCTTGGGTGCGGCCATTGCCAGGGCTGAGCCTCAGGTAAGGAATTGGGTAGGGATTGGCATCCTCTCCCAGGCCGGTGTCGCAGTGGGGCTTGCCATAATGGTGGGAAGAGAATTCTCCGGTTTGGGAGCTGCAGGAGAGCACCTGGCCCTTCTCACAATAAATGTGATGGCTGCTACGACTATAGTCTTCGAGATTATTGGCCCTCTGGCCATAAAGCTCGCGATAAGTAGGGCGGGAGAAATCCGTAAACGAAAAAGGGACGATGAACCCGCACGTCTCCACGAATGAACTCATCTTGGAGATGGGTTGCGTGCTTCACACTTGACATAATCTGACCTCGATTGTAGCCTGATATGGGAGGAGAGAGTATGATGAGGATTTTGTTGGCGGTGAATTTCATTTGTTTGTCTGTCTCTTCGGCGCTGAGCACAAGCGTCTACGATTTCCTTGCTATTCCTGTGGGTGCGAGACCAGTCGGTATGGGCAGCGCGTTCACTGCTCTTGCGAACGATCCAAGTGGTCTCTATTGGAATCCAGCAGGAGGAGTGAATGATGCGCTGAGAGAAGTCTCACTTGAGTACAATCACTATATGGTTGGAGTGAAAAGGGGCTATGTCGGCTATCTTCACCCTCTGGGCAACAGAAGCTCGCTTGGCATCGATATTAACCATCTGTCGGTGGGAGAGATGACGAAAACTGACAGAGCCGGTGACGAAATAGGGACCTTCAGTCCGCTCTGTATGGCAGCTTCTGTGGCCTATTCCAGGATAATGATGGATGAGCCGGTGGTCATGGTCGGTGGTGCGCTGAAGGGGATTTACGAGTCAATTGACGAATACTCCTCGAGTGGCGTCGCTGTCGATCTGGGTGCGCTCTATATGCCCGGACCGGGGGGACTCACCCTTGGTTTTTGTGCTCAGAACATAGGCACTCAGATTACGAAATTCAAGGAAGAGGAAGAATCGCTTCCGTTGAATCTGGCTATGGGTGCTTCATACTCTCTTCGAGATGAGCAGGTGATTCTCGCTGTCGACCTGAAGAAGCCCTCAGACCATTCGCTCATCTTTGCACTCGGTTCGGAGTGGAGTGCGACAAGAAACGTCTCATTCAGACTGGGCTTCAATGGACTGGGTAGCGACTGGAAATCCGGTTCTGAATTGGATGTTCTGGGTGGCTGGTCTTTCGGTCTTGGTGTGAGATGGAAGAAATTGAAAGTCGACGTGTCGACTTCACCCATGGTCGAACTGGGCAGCCCGCTGTGGATATCCACCAGCTACACTCTATGATGCTACGCACAATCAGTTCTTCTCTTTTAATCGCTCTTCCGCTGGTGAGCTGCGTTCCTTCTCCGGAAGATGGCAGGTCCGGCAACCCTTTAATCACCCTCCTGCCGATAGTCCTCATATTCGCAGTCTTCTATCTCCTACTCATATATCCGAAACAGAGGCAACAGAAGAAACACGAGCAGATGCTGTCAGACATCAAGAAGGGCGATGAGGTAATCACTTCTGCAGGAATTCATGGAAGAGTGGTCGGGGTTGGTGACAGGGTGGTAGTGGTGAGAATAGCGGAAAACGTGAAAATAGAGGTAGAGAAGAGTCATATCGCGGCGATTACAAAAAGATGAGTGTACAGACCATTAGAGTGTACCCGGATTCGGTCCTCAGGAGAAAATCTCTCTTGGTCAATGAGATTTCCGGTAGCGTCCATGAGCTTGCAGATAATCTGATTCACACTCTGACCTGGGCGAACGGAGTGGGTTTGGCCGCACCCCAGATCGGAGAACTCCTCAGGGTCGTAGCAATCGACCCTGCTGTTGTCGACAGTTCAAAGGAACCGCTGTGCATAATTAACCCGGAAATCGTGGAAGAGAGAGGCGTACAGGTTGCAGAAGAAGGCTGTCTCAGCATTCCGGGCATCTATGAGAGCCTTGAACGCCCCTCGACTGTCGTGGTGAAAGGTGTTAATTTGAAAGACAGGCCCATTGAACTAGAACTACACGACATTCTTGCAAGAGCGATCTCCCATGAGATAGATCATCTCGAGGGGATCCTGTTCATAGATAGACTCAGCCCGCTGAGAAGAGCGCTTCTCAGAAGTAAGTTGAAAGATCTGAGGGAAGATCGGAATCCTCAGCATTCCCAGTTGTTTTGATGCTGCTTCAACTGAATCACTCAGACCAGCGAGAAATGTGCATTTTCATATATTCTAGCGAATATGGGAGGGAGCGTCATGCCGGCTCTGCTCGGTGGTCGTTGAACCGTAGGAAGGCGGAGCGAATTTGATGAGAATCGGTTTCATGGGTACGCCGTGGTTTGCAGCTATTTCGCTCCAGCTCCTTCTCAGAGCAAGGAAGGACGTCTGTCTTGCCGTTTCTCAACCAGACCGTGAAAGGGGTCGGGGAAGAAGAATTGAACAGACTCCCGTCAAGAAGGTCGCTCTGGACCACGGGGTTCGCCTAGAGCAGCCGATGACGCCCAACTCATCTGAATTCCTGCATATCTTGAAGGATGTTGCTCCTGACATAGTGGTAGTAGTCTCCTATGGCCACATACTGAAATCATCCGTTCTTTCTGTACCTCCATTTGGATGCGTTAATCTGCATCCCTCTCTGCTCCCAAAGTACAGAGGCGCGGCGCCTATTCAGTGGGCGATAATCAACGGAGAAAGCGACACAGGAATAACTACTTTCTTCATGAACGAAGATATGGATGCTGGAGACATAATTGAGCAAATTACGGTGCCAATTGGTGACGAAGAGACCACCGGAGATATCAAAGAAAGACTGGCCTCAAGAGGGGCAGAGCTGTTGCTCTCTACGGTGGAATTGATAGAGGCTGGAAAGGCACAGAGATCCCCGCAGAATGACGCTGAAGCAACCTATGCACCGAAGATAGATCCCAAGATATGTAGAATAGATTGGTCCGTCGACTCGAAGGAGATAGCGCAGCTGATCAGGGGACTCTCTCCTCATCCGGGTGCTCATTCTTACTTCAGAGGAAAGAGAATCAAATTCCTAAGGGCGATTCATGTCCAGGAGCCGTCTGATGGCCGAGATCCTGGTGAAATGGTCATTTCCGACGGCCGACTCTTGGTCAGCGCCAAGAACGGATTCGTCTGGGTCAAGCAGATGCAATTGGAAGGCAGGAAACCGATCAGCGACCCAGACTTCATAAATGGGTACGCTCCAAGAACCCATGAACGAATCGAATGACTTTGCCTGAACTCTACTACTCCTTCCCAACCTTATACCAGCTTTCCCACTTGCTTCCTCCTAGTCTCTTCTGGAGACACAGAACGACCCAGATTGTTCTCACTGAACTTCTTCATTTTAAAGACGCTCCAGGCAAAATGTTAGAAATTGGTTGCGGTTCAGGTCATTTGTTAAAAAAAATCTCTAAGTTCTTTCCTAAGATGGAATGTATCGGCATCGATTCTTCTTGTGCAATGATCGCGCACGCCGCTCGCGATGACGAGGTAGGTAATCTGCGGTTTCTCGTTGTCGATTTCCTTGAGATGATGCGGAGCCCTGTCGAACTCAACAATTTCGAAGCGGTTGTGAGTGTCAACAGCTGGGCGTTCTTTCCGTTGGAGGCCAGTATAGCGTTGTTACGGAAAATCGTCAAACAGGGGACCAGATTTGTCGCAATCACCTATTCGAATGCTCCCTGGAGTAGAATCCACAGCAGAGTCCTGTCTTCCGTGTTGAGACGGCCTCTGTACCTTCATGACCCTTTGGAGTTCGTGTCTTGCCTCAATCGCTCCGGCTTTCACGCTGAATATGTCCGGATCGACCCCTTTGAAGGAAGTTATCTTATAAGAGCAGTCTTTTTGGGATGACCGCCCGCCAGATTGCCCTGGAGGTCCTGACTCGCGTCCAGAAGCGAGAAGGATTCATTGATAACGTTCTTGAACTAACACTGCGCAGGTATCAGCTTCCTGAGCGCGATGAACGATTTGTGAGGGAAATCACATATGGAGTGACTAAGTTGAGGAAGCATCTTGACTACGTTCTCAGTCAGCTCATAGACAGGAAGAAGGATAGACTCGTAGCAAGGGAGGTGCTGAGAATTGGAGCATATCAGATTCTTTTCATGGACCGAGTTCCAGACTACGCTGCGATCAACGAATCTGTCAAGCTCCTCAAGGGAGAAGCATTGGGACTCGCAGGCTTCGTAAATGCAGTCTTGAGAAGACTTGTACGGGAACGCGGCAAGATTGACTTTCCGGATGTGACGAAGAATCCCGTTACCTTTCTCTCCACCTTCTACTCGCATCCTGAGTGGCTCATCGAGAGATGGCTTCATAGGTACGGATATGAAGAGACTGAGCAACTCTGCAGGGTCAACAACACTCCACCGCAATTGTGTGTGCGTGCGAACACGTTGCGGATATCTCCTCTCGAGCTGGCTGCAGTGTTTCAGAAAGAAAACGTGGAGGCCATTCCTGGGCGCTATGCGGACTACGTCTACTATCTCAATACCAGTGTGCCAGTGGGTCAGTTGCCGTCCTTTAGGAAAGGGTTCTTTCAGATTCAGGACGAGAGCGCTGTTCTCGTCGGGGAACTGCTGAATGCCAGACCAACTGAGAGAATTGTGGATCTTTGTGCTTCGCCCGGAGGCAAGAGCACACACCTTGCTCAGGCGACGAACGATAATGGTCTCATAGTTGCCGTAGACGTATCGTTGACAAGACTGAGACCCTTGGTTCAGAATTTAAGGAGGCTTCGCATTCAGTCGATCTGCCCCGTTGTCTCTGATTCAAGATACTTTCAGGTCAAAGGTTGTGATGGAGCGCTTCTGGACGTACCGTGTTCAGGGACGGGGACCTTGCGCAAACGGCCAGATCTAAGATGGAGAATGAGCGAGAATGAGATCAGAGAACTTACGACACTGCAGCTCCAGCTTCTGGAGAATGCAGTATCTCTTCTCCAAGTGGGGGGCAGGCTCGTATATTCGACATGTTCTATGGAGCCAGAGGAGAACGAAGAGGTAGTAAGCCATTTCCTGTCAACTCACCCAAACTTCGTTCTCGATCCGATCCCAGACAGCTTTCCGAAAGAACTCGTACGAGACGGGCACTATCTTAGTACACTGCCGCACATTCACCACGTTGATGGCGTCTTCTCCTGCCTTCTGGTTAGAACCGGCTGAGAGAACACAGCAAATGAGACAGCCAACAGAACGTAACGGGAAGAGCCGCCTCGAAACAGCCTTTCCATCTGCCGCATCGCACATACGAGTGGCTGTCTTGACAGTTGCACTGGGATGACTGCAATAGTGGTGAAAATGGGAAAACTGCTTCACTGAACCGTGTAGTATCGCGCAAGGACAACTCGTTCGAAGGGAAGAAGACTGGATATCGGGCGAATGATCAGACGCAGAGTGTCTGTGAAGAGGAGTTGTGTCACATGTCAGCAGACGAGAATCCTTTAGACATAGCGCTAAGAGAATTCCGGATTGATGACTACGATGCACTTGTGAGGCTTTGGAGTGATTCAGGACTTTCCTATAAACCAGCGGGCAGAGATAGACTCGATAGAATTCAAGAAGACCTAAGACACGGAAATGCCATTTTCCTTGTTGCTGAAACGAAAGGTAAATTGGTAGGTTCCATTCTTGGTACGCACGATGGCAGAAAAGGCTGGATCAATAGGCTCGCAGTGGCTCCAGCACTCCGAAGGAAAGGTATCGCACGGATGTTGGTGACCGAAGTGGAGAAGCGCCTTTCTCAGCTTGGCATTGAGATAGTAGCCTGCTTGATAGAAGACTGGAATTCTGAATCGATGAAGGCTTTTCAAAACCTTGGCTACACAAGACACCCGGACATTGTGTACCTGACGAAAAGGAAGAATCCGGAGGTATGAACAATCGGGTCAGGCCTTGACGTGAAGACAGTACGCTGCGTTTGTCGGTTAAGACCTGACCCGAGATCTTACTCGTGGGCCTTTGCCTTGAAGACAACGGTCGTCAACAACTCGATGAGGAATCCGTAGACGATGCCCATTATGATGGAAGCCCAGAAGATCGACCAGCCTCCGGTCGGTGCAAGCATACCGTTGAAGCCCATAGGTAAACTGAATAGCGCACCGATCACTATTCCGTGCAGCCACCAGTTCCACTTAAGAACACTGACGCCAATGACGAAGCCCATCAATGTTCGGCTGATGATTATTGAGATCGCAAGAGCCGAGGGAATGGGATTCTTTGACGCCGCTAATCCCCAGCAGACAAAGCCGAAGATCAGACCAAACAGAAGGGCGATGAAAAATCTCTTACTGCTGAACATATGCACCTCCCTTTGACTCAAAAGATAAAGAACTCACGAGAATTGTCAATTCAAAAAGATGTCATCTGCCCTCACGTCAATTCCAGGTGCTCCACTTGACAACGCTTCTTCTGCCTGTAGAATCTATGGCAATTGTCATCCGATACGAGCGCACTGCTCGAACAGGCAACGTGAGAAGACCGAAAGGAAGGGATGTATTGTCCACGTGAGGACACGTGAAGGCGCGAGAGATGTGCAGATGTACACGTATTGCTTATCGTCACCCATCCCAGTGTGCTCAGGGTCTCATGAGATGACGCTTCGGAGAATTCGAAACGGGAAGACGCGCCACGTTGGGTTGAACAGAGACGGACCCAGCAAGTCGTCGCTGTGATGAGTCCGATACATATCGATAAGGCCATGAAAATGGAGATGCAGCGTGTTGACTGCTTAGGGAACAGAGAACCCAGCGAATTGACAGACAGGTATTGAATCTCATTTTCGATTTCTCTTCTGAGTGGCTGAGACCGGTCAGAGTTTACACAAGAGGACACCGCAGTGAGTACGTCGCCATGAACGACACGTAGACTAATCTATTTGAGAAAAGATTTCTGTTGCTGCTATCTATCGATCGAGAAGAGCGTGAGGGCGGTGATCTCATGAGAGGAGAACGCAGTACGTTCACACTAAGGAAATACCACAGATGAATCACCTTTTGAAAGGGCTGTATGCCTTCCTGTCCTTGTTGGTGCTCAACAGCCAGACAGTTTCAAAGGAGGTGGAAATCCTCATTACGAAGACCGTCCGTCCTCCCATTATAGACGGGAATTTGGATGATGCTGTCTGGCTGAGCATCACACCTGTTACAGGATTTGTGCAGTACAATCCAGTAGAAGGAATAGCCCCATCCGAGAGCACCGAGCTTTATATCGCATATGACCGGGACAATTTCTACCTTGCCTTCAAATGTTATGACTCACACGCACAGGAAATCCGAGCCACTATGACTCATAGAGAGAGCTGGGAGAATGACGATTGTGTCGGTTTTGCGTTCGATACTTACAATAGTGAACGGGAGGCGTTTCTCTTCAACGTGAACCCCTACGGAATACCAAGCGACTTCATCTGGCATCATGACGGTTACTGTGATAACGGTTGGGATTCAGATCTGAGGTCAAAAGGAAGAATTCTGCACGACTGTTATTGTGTGGAGGTTGCCGTACCATTCAAGTCACTACGCATGCCCGCCAAGGATGACCAGGAATGGGGCTTTTACGCATTGAGAAGCATTAAACACAAGGGCGAATTCCTCGTCTGGCCACCAAGAACTCACAAGATAGCGAATCTGTTGACTCAAGCCGCCCTGCTGAAAGGAATACACGGAATACAGACAGGAAAGCATTTTGCACTCTTGCCGTATCTTTTTTGTTCGTCAATAAGAACTCCCGATGAGGAAAATAGCTCCATAGATGCAGGGCTCGATTTTAGATATGGAATCGCATCCAACTTGATGCTTGATGTGACAGTCAATCCCGATTATTCACAGATAGAAGCCGACCCTGATAGAATAGACCTGACTGAAAGATATGCACAGACCCTTCCAGAAAAGAGACCCTTCTTCACGGAGGGGATCGATATTTTTGCTTCAAATCAGTGGCTGCTCTATTCTAGGAAGATCGTGAACCCAATCGCGGGACTCAAGCTCACAGGGAAGCTGGGCAGGAATCGAATCGGATTTCTTTCTGCCCTAGACGATGAGGTGCATTCAGAGAAGCGGGATTACTACAATCATCTGCGAGTTCGAAGAGAAATACTGAAAGAGTCTGCACTTGGTGTAGTTGTGACCAACAGAGATGATTTTCTGGATCGAACATCTAACAGGACTCTCAGCCTTGATGGCGTGTTCAAGTTTGAGGACATCTATTCACTCAAGTGTCAACTGACGGGAACGTGTACGAAGGATACTGGTGGCCGTCGGAGTGCGATCGGGTACAACCTGAACCTGGAGAGATTCGGTCCAATTTCTTATACTAATATATGGTACAACGACTTTCCGAGAGACTTTGAGGCTGAGAGTGGTGCCATGTGGGAATTGATAGGATACAGAGAGATTGGAGCACACAATGGCTTGTTCATTCGAAAGGCACTCGAATGCATAGATATCTTCGAGTTGCATGCCGGTTTGAAAGGACGATTGAACTACGACAACGACTTAGTGGAAGAGTATTTCTGGACATCCGCGGAGGCTTCATTAGGCAAGGCGTGGACGAAACTGGAGTTCTTCAAGAATCACGAGTTCTGCGTCGGCCAAGACCTCCGATATTCAGGATTCGAATATGAACTGTGGCACACCCCATCACCTTATGTAGAGCATTACTTGTCTGCGCTCTGGGGCAGTGCGATACACTACGCCACTCTGCGTACAGGGTGGCGTAGTCGATTCCTCTACGATTTTACGATTAAACCCGTCCCGAAAGCCATATGGAATACGGCCATCTCCCGCGAGGATTTCTACCGGAAGTATGGGGCTGAGCGCCTACATTTGCAGACTCTTGTGTGGAGCAAAGTCTCTTATCAGATTATACCAGCCATGTTCCTACGAGCTATATACCAGTATAACGGCGAAGAGAAAACCTCAGATGCTAGTATTCTCTTTGCATATGAATACAGCCCCTTGAGCAATCTCTACATAGGAACCAATTTCAAAGAATTCTCACGCCTGGAGGACCTGGGGAGGGATATAGAGATCTTCGCCAAGATTGGATACCTGTGGAGGCTTTAGAGCACCTGCCTACGGCAGATATGGCAAATGTCTGTACGAGTTGTCACATTCGCAGAAGTGAAGGAAGGAGGAATTATGCATAGCCACACAGTGAACTTGGCGCTGGGATTGATTGTGGTCGCTGCTTTGGCTCTCCTGAGCTGTGCGCCAGGCGATGACCGCTGGAATCAGGAGATCAATCCCGATCACGAGGCTGGCTTTTGGGCAGGCATATGGCATGGGTTGATCATCATCATTACCTTTGTCATAAGTCTTTTCACAAAAGAGGTTGGCATCTATGAGGCGAGCAACACAGGTTGGCCTTACAATCTTGGCTTTCTGATTGGCTTACTCTGCTCGGTGGGCTCTGCCACTCGTGTCGTGCGAAGAAAGCGGAGAAGGAGAAAACACGAGTGGGACGAGATAGGAGAGAAGGTGGAACGGAAGATTCGTAAGGCCCTAAAAGCGTGGTTAGAGGAGACTGGGAAGGAAGAGAAGGAAAAGGAATGGCACGAAATCGTCCGCAAGATTGAGGAAAAGATCAAAAAATCCCTAGCCGAATGGACAGAGGAAGATTAGGCAGGTTCGTTCTCGCTGACATCAAATCGAAGATGTAGGCCTCACTACTGATTTGGATATGAGGTAGGCACAGACCGTCTACTCGGGTGTACAGAATCCTCTGCTCCTCTCTGGAAACCTCGTCAGGATTGTTGCTTCAATTGGAGCAACCGTTTCGTCACGCGACCCGGGCCTGCCCAGAGGTCCTTCCTTCGCGACTCTGGGCGCGCAGAGAATGAGGATGGGAGTTCCCTCCACACTGCACGTCTTCTTGACGTAACCTATTCC
>Ga0209635_10002388_pt1 | contig 14398 bp, 19 predicted proteins | sample DeeMarSWOR230_32_FD_187463 | JGI IMG/M metagenome (GOLD analysis project Ga0209635, IMG submission 187463) | Marine sediment microbial communities from White Oak River estuary, North Carolina - WOR-2-30_32 (SPAdes) (version 2) | ecosystem: Environmental > Aquatic > Marine > Intertidal zone >... | reverse complement strand
AGATCGAAAAATTCGATCCTGAGCGCCTGAGCTTTTTCAATATCAACTCTGAAGCCGATCTGGAGCAGGCCAGAGCGCTCCTGGAGAAGGAAAGAACCCCGATATAGGAGAGTCATTTATGGCAAAGGTCATGGAAAAGAGCATCGTTGAGCAGCTACGCCCCATCTTTGAACCAAGGTCAGTGGCCGTTATCGGTGCCTCAGGCGATCTTACAAAGTTTGGCGGGCGTGCCTTCTTCCTCCCATTAGAGACAGGATATAGGGGACGCCTCTATCCGGTAAACTCGTCCCGAGACAATGTATGGGGGGTTAAAGCCTACCCCAGCGTGCTTGATATCCCCGATGAGGTCGAACTGGCAGTCATCGCCGTCGCCGCCTCCATGGTTCCCAAGGCCATGGAGGAATGCGTGAAGAAAGGGGTAAAAGGGGCGGTGATGATCACCGCCGGCTTTGCCGAGATCGGCGAGGAGGGGAGGAAACTTCAGGATGAGGTGGTACGAATTGCTCATCAAGGCGGTATCAGGTTCGTGGGACCTAATTGTAATGGGATATGGAGCTCCCGCGTCAAGCTGAACCTCCTTTTCATGGCAGCACCGCAACCAGGACCAATCTCCTTTGTCTCTCAGAGCGGTACCTTGGGGGGCTACCTATTTCAGGCAGCGATGAGAAAGGGCTACGGGTTCAGTAAGTTCGTCAGCAGTGGTAATCAGGCCAGCCTCAATGTCTCCGACTATCTGGAATACCTCGCTCAGGATGAGGATACTAAGGCTATCGTCCTTTACATCGAGGGGATTCAGGAGGGGAGAAGATTCTTCGAGACCGCCACGGAGGTGGTGAAGAGGAAGCCTATCGTGGTCTATAAAGGTGGTCGTACCACCGCCGGCTCCAGAGCCACCCTGTCCCATACCGCCTCCCTCGCCGGGTCAGACGAAGTTTTCAACACTGCCTGCAAGCAGGCGGGCATTATTAGGTGTTATGAGGTTATGCATCCCTTTGACCTAGCCGAGGCATTAGCCTACCAGCCATTGCCCAACGGGAATAGGGTTACTGTAATCGGCAGTGGTGGTCAGTGCGTGGCCACCGCCGACGCCTGCGCCTCGTTGGGGCTGGAGTTACCCGAGTTCGATGAGGATACCAAACGCCGCATCCTTGAGATTCTGGCACCCCATGCCCCGGTGCCTTCCAACCCCATAGACACCGCAGCTACCCCATACCCGATGACCATTCCCAGAATCCTGGAGATAGTGGCCAGCCTCGATTATATCGATGGCATAATAACCCAGAGCCCCTTTGCTGGCTTCGATATGAACCCGGAGCGCATAAGAGATTTGCTCACCGAGATGGAAGCGGTCACTGCGATACCCCAGAAGTACGGTAAACCGCTGATCGCCACCGCGATGAGGTGGGGCAGTATCGATATAAGTATTGACCTTCTCAGTAGAGCGGGCATCCCCCATTACACCACACCAGAGGAATCGGCCAGGGCGATGCATGGGCTAATGAAGTATGGGGAGATAAGACAGCAAATGGGAGAATCTCGATGATCAGCGTGGAAGAAGCCCTAGAGAGAGTCCTGAGTTATGTTCAGGTGCTAGATAGGGAAGAGAAACCCATCCTTCAGTGCCTGGGGCAGGTGCTTGATGAAGACGTCTTTGCGACGATTAATGTTCCCCCACTGGACAATGCCGCTATGGATGGCTATGCCATAAAGGCGGAGGATACGGTTGGCGCCACACCTTCATCACCTGTCTTCCTCGATGTCATCGGCGAAGTTAGCGCTGGTGCGATAGCGGAACAAGAGGTTGGGGCACTCATGGCGCTTCGCATCATGACCGGGGCGCCCCTTCCCAAGGGAGCCGATTGCGTGGTGAGATTCGAGGACACCGATGAGGCCCTGCACCATGAGCGCCCCCTTTCAAAGATCGGTATACTCTACCAAATACTAAAAGGGCAAAATGTGCGCCGCGCCGGTGAAGACATCGCCCAAGGGCAGTTAGTATTGCCGCAGGGGACGTTGCTTCGCCCCTCGGAGATCGGGGTACTCGCCTCAATAGGGAAGTCAACGGCTTGGGTGATTCGCCGCCCCGTGGTGGCTATCCTGGCCACCGGCGATGAGCTGGTAGACATCGACCAGCCCCTTCCAAAGGGAAAGATCTATAACAGCAATAGCTTCAGCATCGCAGCCCAGGTGCTCCGCTATGGCGGTATCCCCCAGGTCCTTGGCATTGCCCTGGATCGCGTTGCCGATCTCGAGGGCAAGATAAAAGAAGCGCTCTCCGCAGACATGCTAATCACCTCGGGAGGGGTCTCCATGGGGGACTACGACCTGGTGAAGGATGTTCTGGCAAAAGATGGAGAGATCTCTTTCTGGACAGTGAGGATGAAACCCGGAAAGCCCCTGGCCTTTGGCATGATCAAAGGGGTGCCCCATCTGGGCCTACCAGGCAATCCGGTGAGCTCCATGATCACATTCGAGCTTTTCGCTCGCCCCGCCATCCTAAAGATGATGGGGAAAAGGAACCTCTCAAAGCCAATGATCGAGGCAATAACGGAGAGCAACATTCAAAATACCGATGGTCGCCGCATCTTCGCCCGGGCAACGGTGCGCAGGGAGGGCGATCGCTACTTCGCCCAGGCCACCGGACCCCAAGGCTCGGGAATCCTCACCTCAATGTCCCGCGCCAACGGCCTGATAATCGTCCCCGAGGATGTTAATGCAGTCGAAGAAGGAGAGACGGTTCAGGCGATCATGCTCGATTGGAGTGAGGAATAAACGAAACCAACTTTATATGGGATGCACCAAAGCGACACAGGGGATGTCATGGAAAGGAGAGTGTAACAAGATGCCACCGGTTGTTTCCATAGTAGGTAAATCGAAGGCAGGTAAGACCACGCTGGTTGAGCGCCTGGTTGGTGAGCTGAAAGGGCGGGGCTATCGCGTGGCCACGGTGAAGCATAACCATCAGGACTTTGAGCTGGATCGACCGGGAAAGGATAGCTGGCGCCACGCCCAGGCGGGAAGCGATGCCGTGGTTATTAGCTCGCCCCAGAAGCTAGCCCTGATCAAGCCACAAGACCACGATGCCTCTATCGCAGAGATACAGCATTTTCTCAGCGAGGAATTCGACATCGTACTCGTCGAGGGCTTTCGCGAAGCCCGTATTCCCAAGATCGAGGTACACCGCCACGAGTTGAAGGAAGGTCTCATATGCTCCCCCGAGGAACTTATGGCCATTGTCACCGACGAGCCTCTTGAAATTAAACCCCCGCAGTTCTCCCATGATGATATCGCCGGAATTGCCAACCTCATCGTGAAGCTATTGATCGCTCAGAGGAGAGAGGATACGGTACTCTTTATAAACGGTTCTCCAGTCCCCCTCAACCGCTTCGCCAAGCAAATAATAGCCAATGCTTTGTTGGGCATGGTGTCGACGCTCAAGGGTGTGAAGAAGATAAGGAGCCTGGAGGTCGCGGTAAGAAAGGCTTAGCCCCTCGCTAGAGGAATGTAGAACGCTCCCAGACCTCCGCAGTGGTAATTATCTCGGACAAAATTATGCTCTTTCGCCACTTAATATACTCCAGCACTCGCTCCTTATCACCCGCGGGGAGATCTGCGGCCTGAAAGAGTATCTCCCTGAGTCGTGGATCCTCCAAGAGAAGGGCTTGGTCTTGCGAATAGCTATAAGCAGTGGGGCCTATGAAGTAGCTTAGCGGCTTCTTCAGTATATAGGCGATCTGCTCCAGGTTGGCCAAATGAATGCGTCTCTTGCCGAGTTCATAATTGGAGAGGGCTGATTGAGTGCAGCCAATCTTGTCAGCTAGCTCGGCCTGTGAAAGGCCAACTTGCTCTCGTGCCTGATGAATTCTCCGACCCATCTCTGTATATCCCATATTCCACCCGTTGCATTATTTATTACAATTCGTTCTTATTTTACCACATTTTCGCTATATATACAACAAAAGGTGTTGATAAAATTGTGACAATATGTTATAGAATTAATAACAATGCGTAATAGTCAGTGGCCCTTTAAAAGCGAATAGAAGATGGAAATAAGCTTGAATAGAAAAGATAAATTCTAATTTATGATGTTTATGTCAAATTGGTTTGAATCAAACTAATTGTTAAAACACTTGTAGGGAGGCCAAATATGAAATCACTTGATAAAAAAGAATTAAAGGAACTCTTGAATAAATGCTGGATGACTCATGATGGAATGTGGTTTTATCATTGCCTACAGGAATGCGGCATTGAGAAGACGAATAAGATAAACAAAGCGGCGATAAGATCGTTGGCTCCGATAGAGATGAAAAGGATTAAAAAGGCCCTTGGCATAGAAGATATCCAGACCTTCGAACAATTCCAAGAGTTCATTGAAGGGACATTTGAGATAATTAAGGGTGATTTCATGAATTTCACCTACAGTTTTCCTTCGGAAAACGTTTTACACTGGGAGTTTGAGGCGCAAAAGTGCTTCGCTTATGAAGGGATCAAGAATATGGGTGTGATCGATCAATACCAATGCGGCGTTATTTATAGGATTGAATGCTGGTTCGATAGTCTGGGAATAAAATACAGTGTCACTCCTCATGTAGAGGGATGTTTGATGCATACCAATGGAAATTGTGCCGGTGATTTTAAAATCTATTTTCAGTGAATGGCTGAAGCCGCGAAACACTTATCAGGATTTGGGATTTGGGAAAGTGCTCCTTTAGAAAGTTGGAAAGGATGCATTAGGACATGAGTACAAAGCATGTTAAGCTTACACCCGAACAAAGAGAAAACATCCTACGAGACATCCGGGCCTTACATGATGCAAGGTGGTTCTTAAAATCCATTGGGGAATTTGGCTCGATACTGCCACTAAACTAAATCTCACAGTAGTCAAATCCATTGGCAAAACAGAAACAAGACGATTGCTTGCACAGACCGATTATGAAGAGATCAAGAATCTTGAGGATTCTATAGCAATAATAGAGATCGCCGCCGATCTCTATTTCCCTGGAGAGCACAAGTATGAGATCAAGGTCCTCGATAAAAACTCTCTCTTGGGGCACGTCTTGGAATGCTATGTTCATAAGAACGTGAGCGAAGCAGGATTCACAGACATTTATCAATGTGCAACCAAAACGAGATTCGATTCTTGGCTTGAAGCCTTCGGTCTTGAAGGGGAGACTATCACGGATAAAAATACCAACAACTGCAATGGAACTTGAAAAATCATTTTCAGAATCAAATGGTGAAAGAAGAGGGTCCCGATTGCGCGATTTCCATTACGATAAAATAGGTATTTTTACCATTACATTTCGTTGTTTATTATGCCAAAATGTGGATGGAAATATAACGAATTGTTGACAACATGTTGATAAAGTGCTATTATAATCCTAGGGAAAGGAAACACTGGGGGTATTGAAAATGTTTATTGAAATTACCCCAGATGAAGCGATGGCCATCGATTCGCTTTGCAAAAATGAAGACCTCTCTCAGGATCTCTTCCTTCAGATAGGGCAAATTATGCTGAGCAGTGAGCCAATGAAGATTATTGTCTCAGAGCGGGACCTCTGGAGGATCAGGGAGACGGTTCCCTATGCCCACATGATCGGCAAAGAACCTGTGGGATTGACCCTAAAGCACAAAGTGTATGAATGCCTGCTTAATATGGACATGGAGCGGGAGCTTGGCATCTCTGTGGGCACTACGGAGGAGCCCCGCTTTGATAGAAAGGGCTTGGTGGAAGGCAAGCCCCCCGATTGCGATACATTGAAAGGAGATGAAAGCTAATGGCTGGCGAAGCCCCGGTGAAAGCGCCTGTGGTTGTACCGACCACCAGCCCAAAACCAGCGAGAAGACTGGCTCCTGATATTTTGTGCGAACCACAGAAAAAGGACCTAACCAGAAAAATAAAAGAGGTTTTCAAGTAAAAATGTTTCCTTTTGTCGATGCCGATACGCCTCGAGAGGACATTGAGCATATTGCAAAGTTGATTGGGGAAGCTCATAAACAGTCCTATCAGGCACAGGCGAGATGGGAAGCTCTGGTTAAGAGGGTGATTGGAGTGCTCCAGAATTGGTTTGAGGCCATAGAGGGGGGTACTGCCAATCATCGCCATCCGAGCATCGGTTGCACCGTAACGGATGAGCAAGCGAATCGGTTAATCGACCTCATCGATGACTTCTTTGAGAATGAGGTCACAAAATATCCCGAATATTGGTCCAATCGCAAACAGGTTGATGCGCCTCCACAGTTTTTACGCCTGGAGCTTCAAGCGAGAAGGGCACTGGCTGAGGATCTGCGTAGCGTACTAGAGGGGGCAGAGGCCAAGATAACCCACTGATGGCGAATTCACTATAGAGAGAAACTCTCTCTCATTCCTGGAGCCTATAGCCGCCTAAAATCTCACCTCGAAGCGGCTATAGGCTCCCTTGTATTCTGACCAGTTCACCTCAACCCTCTCCACTATTGCCCCCCGCGGGCCCGTCTCTAGATACCTCAAGAGTTGCCCCAACTCCCCTCGCTCCCCTTCAGCCACCACCTCCACCGCCCGCTCGAGAAGAAGGTTACGCACATAGCCGGTGAGCCCCAGCCCCCTGGCGTGGCGCAGCACAAAATAGCGGAAGTTCACCCCCTGAACCAGACCATAGATTACGGCGTGAAGAGCTGCTTGCTGGGACATTTTCAATATTGGGCGTGAGGCGATATCAGAACCAGCCCTCTCGTGCCAGGATGCCGCTAGTGGCTAATACGCTGGGCACATCACCCCGGGCCACATTTATCGGCACCCCTTCGCCGACGGCACTGGCCACCATCGAAACTGCAGCGCTGGTGAAACCAGGACACAGGATGATAGATTGAACCCCTTCCTTTTGAACCAGGTCCCGGCACACCTGCGCCGCACGCTCGAAATCCATCAGCGGCACAAACACCATAGTCGATTCAAGCTTGTTGGTCTTGATGGAAGTCTGGTGTTTTGCCGGATCGGCGTCAGGCGCCATAACCACAACCGCTGCCTTAAATGCCAAGATACACCTCCTTAATAGAATGCGTGCGCTATATCAGCCTTGCAAGGGAGCGGAACCTCACCCCATCTAGCCTCTCCAGACCATGCTCCCGGGCCAGGTTCACTGCGTCAACAAACTCCTGTCGCAACAGAGGGCGGGATAGTTCAGGGATTTTAAAGGCGCGATGAGCGGGGTAATACTGAGCCATTATATTCAGATAGGTATCCTGCGAGACCTCTTCAGCGATGAAGCGCACTACCCCCTCCGTTCCCGCAATGTCAGCGGGTAAAACGAGGTGCCGAACAAGGAGGCCCCGATTAGCTACACCCCGCTCGTCTATCTGGAGGTCGCCAACCTGGCGATGCATCTCCTTCACCGCCACCCGGTTCACCAAGGGATAGGCCTTGACCCCTGAGAAGCGGCGTGCGTTTCGCTCATCGGAATACTTCATATCGGGCATGTAGATATCGACAATACCGTCGAGAAGCTTCAGGGTCTCCAGTGATTCGTAGCCACCGCAGTTGTAGACCAGGGGAATAGAGAGACCCAATCCTGTGGCGACCTTAAGTGCCTCCAAGATATGGGAGACAACATGGGTCGGCGTAACCAAGTTTATATTGTGGCAACCCCGCTCTTGGAGGGAGAGCATCATCCTTGCAATCTCTCCCCTGCTGGCCACCCTCCCCTGGCCCAACTGGCTTATAGAATAGTTCTGGCAGAACATGCACCTCAGGTTGCAATGAGTGAAGAAGATCGTCCCTGAGCCATGCAGGCCCACCAGGGGTGCTTCCTCACCAAAGTGGGGCCCGTAGCTTGAAACCACCGCCTCTTCGGCGGTACGACACACGCCTGTCTCACCTTGGAGGCGATCGACCTTGCAGCGGCGGGGGCAAAACTCACAACTCTTCAGCATCTCTCGGGCGCGCGCTACTCGCTCATCAAGCTCTCCGCTACGATAGAGCTTCTGGTAAGCGGCCATTATTCCTCCCGCTTCTCCTTCTTCCCCTTCTTAATCACCTCAGCATTAACTGGAGGTTGAACTACAGCAGTAGTTGATGATTTCTTCTCCTTCTTTTTGGGCTTTTTGGTCTCCCGCCATCTGTAATTTCGGCTACCCATTTCGCCACCTCTGCTACAAAAAGTTTACCAGAAGAGGCTTGCCTTGACAAGGCAAGCTCGTATTGATACAATCAACAATCGAGCATCTCAAAAATTGGCCCCGTAGTGTAGCGGCTTAACACGCCGCCCTGTCAAGGCGGAGATCGTGGGTTCAAATCCCATCGGGGCCGCCATAAATTGCCTGCCTATCAGCGGGCACATAAAAAAGGAGGAGCATTTAATGGTTATCGATAAGATAATCGGCACCGCAAAGAAAGAAGGGAGACCATACCTAACAGAGCTGGAGTCAAAGCAAATCCTGAAAGAGGCGGGGATAAATACCACCGAGGTAAAGCTTGCTAGAACCAAGGAGGAAGCGATCTCACTCTCCAAGGAGATCGGCTTCCCAGTAGTGCTGAAGATAGTATCCCCCGATGTGCTGCATAAGAGTGATGCCGGTGGAGTGAAACTGAGCCTGAAAAACGAGAAGGATGTGGGCAAAGCCTTCGATGAGATCATCTCCTCAATAAAGAAACATGAGCCCACTGCCAATATTCAGGGAGTTTCGGTACAGCATATGGCAAGACCGGGCACAGAGGTGATCATTGGCATGTCCAAGGACCCCCAATTTGGGCCGGTGCTCATGTTCGGGCTGGGCGGCATCCTGGTTGAGGTGCTTAAGGATGTTTCCTTCAGAATCGTCCCGCTAACCCGCAGGGATGCTAGGGAGATGATAAGGGAAATAAAGGGATACCCTATTTTGGAGGGCTATCGGGGGCAGGATCCAGCTAATATCGAGGTGCTAGAGGAAACACTGCTCAAGGTTTCCGATTTTGTGGAGAATAGGCCGGAGATAAAGGAGCTGGACATCAACCCCATTTTCGCCTATCGCGATGGTGCCTTGGCTGTCGATGCCAGGGTGATCCTTGAACCGTGAGGCAGCCAATTGAAAGATATTACGGAAAAGCTTGATCGGGCGTTCAACCCTCGTTCCGTGGCTGTGGTGGGTGACAAGATGGAGATGGGCTATATGTGGCTGAGAGGCCTAGCTAACTTCCACGGAAGGGTCTACTCTGTTCAGATCGATGAGAACGAGCTACCCGGCATCGAGGCGCTGGGGGTGAAAAACTACTTCAGCCTGCTGGACATCCCGGACGACGTGGATTATGTCATTGTTGCCGTGCCCAGAGGGGCAGCTCCAAAGATTGTGAATGACTGCATCCAGAAGAGGGTCGGCGGGGTGATGCTCTTCACCTCGGGATTTGCCGAGACGAATACCGAGGAGGGGATCAGGCTGCAAGGAATCATCACCGAGATGGCCCGAGAGGCCGACCTCAACCTTATTGGACCGAATTGCGTGGGCATCTTCAACCCAAAGATTGGGCTGCGCAATGCCTTAGATCAATACTCCGGCGATGGTGGTAATGTGGGTTTTATCTCCCAGAGCGGGACCCATGCTACCTTCTTTAGCCTGGTGGGCGAGGTCAATGGGATCAGAGTCTCCAAATCAGTGAGCTATGGAAATGCTGTGGTTCTGGACTCAGCAGACTATCTGGAGTATCTAGGAGAGGATGAAGATACCAAGATAATTGGCTTGTATATCGAAGGGGTAAAGAAGGGGAGACAATTCTTTTCCTCCCTTAGGGAGATCGCCAAGCGGAAGCCGGTGCTCATCTGGAAGGGGGGAGAGACCGCAGAGGGGACCAGAGCCACTGCATCACACACTGCCTCTTTAGCGGAGTCCCCGCTCATTTGGGATGCCCTGATCAGGCAATGCGGGGCCATTAAGGTGGATAGCCTTGATGAAACGATTGATGTCATAAAGGCTTTACTTTACGCCAAGCCGGCCACAGGGGCTAGGGTGGGGCTTTGCGCTATGACCGGGGGGCAATCTGTGGTGATCACCGATGCCTTCGCCAAGGAGGGTCTGGAGGTTCCCCTGCTCACCGATAGGTCCTATCGAGAATTCGCCACCTTCTTCAATACCATCGGTTCAAGCTATCGAAATCCCCTCGATATAAGCTCCAACCTCAGGTCTACGGACAACATCATAAGGTGCATCGATATCCTCAGCGAGGATGAGATGATTGACACGGTAGTTCTGGAACTCTCCATGGTTTTCCTGACGCGACTATCATGGCTCATCCCCAACCTCTTCGACAGCCTGATCGACGCCCTGACCCTTTATAAAGCAAGGTCCAATAAACCCTTTATCACCATCCTTATACCCGCCCATGCGGAGAGCGAGACTATCGAGGCAAGAAAGATATTAGTGCAGCGCGACATCCCCAGTTTCCCCAGCTTTGAGAGGGGAGCGAAAGCCTTAAAGAAAGTCGTGGAGTATTACAGGCACCAAAACCTTTAAGCACCACGCCCGCTAATGCTGATCGGTTGCCTATTCGGCTATTGGTCAGCATAAGTCTATGCTAATTGAAAGCACTATTTCTGTTGTAGGGGCATAGTATCTAGGGCCGAAGAAGGTTTTTATCCCTCATGAGAAGGTGAGAAGGAAAACAAGGGAATAGCTAGCAATAAAGGCTAACATCCACTATAGCTAACAAATGAAGAAGGAGGCGCAAAAACTCTTCTATCCCGCATAAAGGAGGTTAAAATGAGCTGGCAGGAAGAATACAAGAGTAAGGTCATCACACCGGAGGAGGCAGCCAAGCTAATCAAATCGGGCGATGTGGTTATGGCCATGGGTGGTTCCACCGATCAGCCCAAGATCATGCAGCAGGCCATCTTCGACCGCAAGGATGAGCTCAAAGATGTCTATATCTTTCATGGCTGCCCGCTGAGGGATCCCGGCTGGCTCCAGCCCGGGGCCGAGGACTCGTTTAAGGTGGACCTTACCGGTTATGTTGGCCCCATCGGCCGGCCATCCGTAAACGATAGGAGGACAGGTTTCATCCCCGTATCCTGGGCCTTCACCCTCAAGGCTCACGAAAGGCCGGGAGAGCACAGACCGATAGATTGGGATTTAGTGGTGGTCTCACCCCCTAACAAGCACGGCTTTTGCAGCCTCGGCCATGCCCTCTGGTTTAAAAAGGATATGATGAAAAGGTCAAAGAAGATAATCGCCGAGGTGGATGAAAACGTGATGTGGTTCTATGGCGACACCACCATCCATATCTCCGAGGTAGACTATTTCGTGGAGTATACCCCTCCCATGATCCCAGATGAGGAGTTGCCCAAGGCCCTTGCCGGTATCGAGCCCGAGGAAAAGCGCAAGAAGATCGAAGAGTACACCAAGCAGCTTTTGCCCAATATGCGCCCCACGGTACTGGGGGTATTAACGTTGATGGACATCTCCAGCATCGACTCCATAGCGGAGACCCTCGGACTCCTTCCCTGTGCAGAGGCAGAGCCCATCGCCGGATACGTTAACATGCTCATTAACAGCAGGGACTGCTTCCAGATTGGGCAGGGCTCCCCCAGCGCCTTCCTCCCCCGCTATGGCGCCTTTGCTGGCAAGGAAGACCTGGGCTATCATGCCGAGATGACAGCTAGGGGTGTTGGAAATATGATCAAGGAGGGGCAGATAACAGGTAAGTATAAGAATTTCTATCCGAACAAGGCTGTCTTCTCTGCCCTTGATGGCTTGAGTCCTGAGGAACTGGAATATGCTACCGAAAATCCAAAGTTTGAACTCTACAGCACTGGCTGGGTGACCTTAATCCCTGTTGTCGCTGCCAACGATAACATGGTGTCGCTGCAGAATGGCATCTCGGTAGACCTCACCGGGCAGATCAATTCTGAGAGCATTTTCGGAGGAATAATGCTAAACGGCCCCGGAGGCCAGCCCGACTCCCACATCGGTGCCCTTTACTCCAAAGGAGGGAGGGCGATCACTGCTATGCGCGCTACAGCGGTGGGCGGCACCGTCTCCTGCATCGTGCCCCAGTTCGAGCCGGGAACGGTGGCTACCGTCCCCCGCGAATATGCCGACTACATGGTAACTGAATTTGGCATCGCCAAGCTCATGGGGAAATCGCTCAGGGAGCGTGCCGAGGAGCTCATCTCCATCGCCCACCCCGACTTTCGGGCGGAGTTGAGAAAGGAGGCGCAAAAACTGTTCTGGCCCTAACGACGGAACATTGACACTGGAAAACAGTTTGAGCTATACTTAGCTTTGTCCTTGGCAGCGTAGCTCAGTGGAAGAGCGGGGGACTCATAAGCCCAAGGTCACTGGTTCGAATCCAGTCGCTGCCAGTATGAATTATTCGTTATTGCTTAACACTTTACTTAACTTGAGGAGCCAAAGCCGAACCGTAAAGCGCAGTCAGGCTTTGCTCTCCCGCACCAATTGACCCCGTGCCTCCGTTTCTATTTGTGCATGCCACGTAGGAGTTCACATATCTGCCAGTACTGCACTTTAGCAGACTTATATTGCGTCCTGTTCAACATAGCGATTTTTGCCAATTCCATGTATTCAGCCTGAGATTCGTGATACCTGTGACTGCGAGAACCGAAGTGACGGCGGTCTAGCATAAACATCTTTTCGTGGACAGGAAAAATCTCATCATAGCTCTTTCCGGCAAGAGATAGAATCATCTGTTCAAATTGGGGCCAGTCCACTTCAAACGTTTTCTCGAATACATCATGTTCATCCGGTGGTATCCCGGATAGCTGTTCAACCGCCATCTCTCGAAGCGAATCCCACGACATTTCTTCTACTTCTCTGAGCTTACCCAGTGTTTCATCCATCACATTGACCCCCTTTCGAACTTGTTCCCTCCGCTGCCTCGGTGAAGCAGAGGCGACCTGTATGCTTTCACGGAGAAAGAGTAGTCCATGTTTCTGTGCTTGTCAACCTGTGTAGCCTTGGGGAGACCTGGGCTGTGAAAGTGCTATAATAAGCAGAGGGGAAACGCGGAATATATGGCGGTAAATAGCGAGCATAGTACTCGGCCCATGGAGGTATGACCATGATGAAAAAGGTGGCAACTGTTGACATCGTTGAAGTTGATACTGAGAATGTGGTCCACACTCATTACCTGTCCCCAACTTATGCATTCTTCATCAAACTGTCGTCGGAGCCTGAGCCTCGGTGGATAAGAGTCTTCAATTTCGAATGGACTAGGTCCCGCCATCTTACCAAGAAGAAGATAAGTATAGTCGGGGACAAGCTGCTGGTGTACTGCGGGGCAGACGACAATATCGAAAATCACGTTGCTTTCGCCAGTGACCTGGTGAAAAAGACGAACCTGCGGATTGATGAGGATAATCGGCGCATTGACATGCTGTATAGAAAGAGGCTGGGCGACCGGAAGGAGCGTGAAAAGGACAAAGATGAGATACGAAGGAAGCTAAAGGAAATACACCGGCAAGAATGAAACGTGGCAAGGTGTCAAACCTGCGCTCGGGCTTCACCATGTAGCGGTTTATCAACTACACTCTGACTTTGACAGCGATCTTTAGAAGAAGAGCACTCAAAAGCTGGGGCAGCGAAAACAGTGACAAAATCGCCTTGACAGATTAGAACTTCAGTGCTATTTTGCCATCGCGTAGAATGCTCATTGTAAGCTCTGATTGGCACTGTCAGCCCGAGGAGCTAATTCCCCAGGCCAGGCACATAATTGAGAAAGCTGACCCCGGCAAGGACCTCCTCGTGGGTGTGGGCGATCTGTTCAACTTCCTCCCTCTGGGCAAGAACAAGTTCAAAAATTCAAAGGCGATTGACGATTTCATAAAGCTCCTTGGAGGGCAGACTTTCTACTATGTCACCGGAAACCATGACCCTTACCCCTGGGTGAAAGAGCGTTTTAAGGATTATCCTAATATCATAGTGGCACGCATTGTCAACTTTGAAGACAGGTGGTATTTTCGGCATGGACACGGCTGGTCACACGATTGGTGGTTGTTGCGCCATTTTGCCCCCGGCGTCGTAGAGTTTATGACGGAACACTTTCCCAGGTTTTGGTACTGGCTCTCCAGGAAGATGGGGTGGCTGCCGAGCAAGCAAAAGGAAGCCGCTGATGTTGCTCCAAGCGAGAGGCGAAAGTATGATGATGCAGTGGGGATTGTTTGGAGGAATGCCATTCAGCATGCCCAGCACAATAACTTAGCAGTCATAGTAGGCCACACTCACTGCTCAGGCATCTTGAAAAGGGCGATGAGTGGTGTCAGAGCGGTTATTGCTGATGGTGGGAACCTTGGCGATGGAACTTACTTGCTAATCGACGATGATATACGACTCTGCACCCTTCCGTAATCACCAATCCTAAGCTTTTCAAATAGCCCCAAAGAGGATATCTAGCGAAGCCCCTGGCCTGCGTTGTTCCACAGGAACAATTTATGGTATC
>Ga0209635_10002387_pt1 | contig 14399 bp, 10 predicted proteins | sample DeeMarSWOR230_32_FD_187463 | JGI IMG/M metagenome (GOLD analysis project Ga0209635, IMG submission 187463) | Marine sediment microbial communities from White Oak River estuary, North Carolina - WOR-2-30_32 (SPAdes) (version 2) | ecosystem: Environmental > Aquatic > Marine > Intertidal zone >... | reverse complement strand
CCATGGTTCCAGATGCATCAGTCTTAACCAGCCAAAAATCGCCGCTAGGACCATAGGAGTATGTTGTGCCTGCTATTGCATATCCACCATCATCAGTTTGAATCATGGACCCTACAAGGTCCAAATCTGATCCGCCAAACGTTTTGTTTATTCTTGTGTTTTCAATTTCCCATACATTGGTCTGGAGGTTTGAAAAGAAGTTGTTATAGATTTTACCCTTTTCCGTGCGGTTAAATGCGATTCCGATATTGTTGTCTGAAATTGCGTTCCCTATGACTGTGTTGTTTTCGGATGAAGCGAGGAGAATTCCAACATTGTAATTGTGAACATTACAGTTCCTTATGGTTACGTTGTCGAATCCCGGGTTGTATATGCCGGTGCCTGAGCCTGTTCCGTTTAGCGTGAGCCCGTTGCAGTCCAGTTCTATGTTAGACGCGTTAACTATTATGACGCCCCTGTCACTGGTGTCTTCGATGTTGTGCCACACAGGCCCGAGGGTTGTACTTGAGTTAACGTAGTAATCGTCGCCATCAATAAACGCTTCATCTACAGTACCATCACAGTCATTGTCTAATCCATCATCATTGATTTCAACTGCATCGGGATTTATGGCGGAGTTATCGTCATCGCAGTCCACATCAGTGAAGAAACTATCCCCATCATAGTCGATAGGCGTTCGGAGAGGCTCCACTAGTCCGGTTGAAGGCCAACCGTTAGTGATAAGGAGTTGAAACTCGTCCACCCGTGCAAATTCGGGATCGACATACATAAACGGGTCTCCGAGAGCCTGTGAGTGACCAGTCCCACTGAGCGCTTCTTCGCCCTTTCTTACTACAGTGACTCTCGTGCTGGCGTGGACGGTGATAAAAATAGTATTGGGGGTCTCAACTTCGAAGCTCAGTGTCCCTTCAGGCGATGCTGGAATATCGTAGATATGTGCCTCGTAATCGGTGAATTTACAATTCAGACCCCGGTCATCATGAATACACCTAACGTATTGCCCATAATCGTATTGGCCATCCTGCTTATACTTGAGCCATATCGCGGCGTGAGCGTATGACCCGGTTTCCCGAAGCTCCCCGTCGAGATAATAAGTCGGATTGGAGGCAGATACACTCATGCGATAGTCGATCTTAATTGGAACGCGATCGCTAATACTTGGATCGTCCTTCCTGGCAATAGTATATCGCATGTCACTAACTGTTGCGTCAGACGCGGCAGACAGGTCGATTCCTACAAAGTCGAATCCGAGGAGATTGTGATAAGTCTCAGCCACTGCCATAGGTTCGATTCCGTCTCCGTAATAGACAGCCGCCGCCCTAACGTAACTGTGAACACTGTCGATATAATCCTCCATGCCACTCACTGTCGACCAGAGCCCAGAACCAAACAATGGCTCATAGACTCCAGTACCAGGGTTAGTCTCAAGTTTTGAATTGATCACGATTGCGCGTGCAGGGAAAATCGATGAATTGGCAAAAATGAGACTAACCAACAACAGAGTGAGTAGGACAGGGAGCGCCCGCCGCTGCTTGAATTCCAGAGTGTGAGGGCGAACAAGCCGCATCAACTTACGCCTAAAATCCTTCTGTTTTACCAAAGAAGCGAAGGAACAAAGAGACATAATGATCAGCATAGGTGGACCAATTGCTTTGAAACTCTGCAGAAACATTTGCAAAGATTGAAGCATCTGCGAGATAGGTATAGTGAAGAAACCCATGGTTACCATTGTAAGGCCACCTAACAACTTCATTGAGCGCTTGCTCCTGCTGCTCCATTCTCTAACCTTTCTCGTGGAGAACAGGTTTGAGTAGATAAGCAAAGAGATCAGTAGAAGTGGCAGAACAAAAATCAAGCTGTAATAGGCCAACAGCGGAATCGTCTGAAGCCTCGTGGCGGTATTCGCCAACTGCCCCAGGATGAACAGGTAAGGTCCACCGGTACATGGTAATTCGAAGCAGGCAGCAGCGAAGCCTACTGCGAAAGCCCCCACGGGGCTAGTAACGCCTTTGAGCAGTCTAGTGAGCAGCGGCTTCAACGACCGTGGAACCTCCATCACGAACCCGCCTTTACCATACCAGAAAACGTCTTTGAAATAGAAGATTCCTGCCAAGATAGCGATGAGTCCAGCCAGTAGACTGAATGTGCCCGAGAAACCAGCCTGCTGTACGATTGAGAGCACTCCGAGCCCAAACAAAAAATAGGCAAGGAAGACAGCGAGACAGAAGCTTAAGCCTACTTTCAGAGCTCTCTTTCTATGGTCAGCTCCAAGCACCCTTGCACCTATCAGGAACACTAGGATGGCGATGGAGCAAGGACTGATAGAGTCCACCAAAGCAGCAACTGTGACAGCCCAGATGGAGGGTCCTGCAACTGCATAGACATCGGTCTGACACGAGTCCACGGGAAGGTCAGCATCTGAAACCGTAACCAACGTACCTTCCTTCAATGCTTTCTCAACGGTTTCTTCAAACCCTTCAAGAATCGGCGCGTCACCGACAAAGTGGAAGTCAGAGACGAACACTGCAGGAACACCTCTGGTCTCCAATGTAAGACCGTGCTCGGCTGAGTACTCGTCAAACAGTGCTATTGCGCTTCGATTGTTGTAGATGTCAAACCTGTGCAGAGCCAGGTTATACTTCTGCTCCATCTCAACGAGAAAGGGCTCAACTCTTGCGCAGTGGGGACACCCGTCACCATAAAAATAATACACGTCCAAACTTTTCCCGTAGGCGGGGCCAGAAATGCCTTTCAATTCCGAAGATGATTCATTTCCCCCGCCAACAAACAGGGAAACAACAAACAGAGCGGACAAGAACAATGGCACATAAAACAACTTCCTCAAATCCCAGCACCTTCCCTGATTACTGTCGAGTCTAACTGTATATAACGCTTGTGAAGAAATGTTCTATTGATGCAGAAACGGACCTCTTATTAGTTATTAAAATTCATTCTGCGGCGCGCGCGTCCACAATCTCATATAGAGAAATGAAAAATCGAACGATTTTCTAATATCAGAGCAATTTTGGAAAACCACTGTCACGCGCATAACTTACCATGTGCCCTTGATTGCTGTTACGAAGTCTACTTGTACATGTAAAGCACTACTGCAGCAACTATGAAAAAGGCTCCTAACGATTCAAGCGCTGCCAAGAGCCAAAGACTCCATTCAAGCCCTATTAACATTTGGAGGATAGGAGTAAGAACCAATGTTCCTCCAGCGGCTCCGAACGCACCAATAAGGCGATTATGAGTATTCTTCCTTTTCATGATGTTTTTTATGAACGTACTTCTATTAAAATCTGTATCCTTTTTACAGGAAACTTGCCATTTGTTGTACAACTAATTCGAATACAGCTATTCTTGTATGCATGAACACAAGAAAACACATTAGAACCAAAAAAAGAGGGGTTCTGAGGGTTGCATTATATGCTTGTGTATCGATTAAAGCATAACTGCTTTCATGTTGTAACCGTTGATTTCGAAAACGAGCCATCGAACATCCTTGAAGTCATTGGGTAGTAGAAATTCGAGGCGGATGTTTTCTTCAGGAGCTAAGTTGACTCTCGTATCATCGTCGGAAGACAACTCTGAAGTCACTGAGCCGAGTCCTGAATGTTGAGCGGTAACTAAAGTAGATTCGAGGCGATTAAATTCGGAGTCTATAGCATATAGCTTGATGCAGTCTATGTGGCTTGTGAATTCGTCAAGTTCTTTCAACTTGAGATGGACAATTCTTCCAGAAGCCTCTGCAAAACTCAACATGTAGTGCAAAGTCACGTCTGAATCGCTATGAATATTCAGGAAGCTCTCCTCAACGAACTCGTTGCCGTTCCAAGAGAAAATCGTTGGACAACCCCCTCCGCCTCCCCCGCCTCCCGGTGGTGGAGGAGGAGGTGGACTTGGATTTCCTCTTGCGATGGCATCGTAGAAGGTTACCGAACCTACACGAAGATATCCATAAACTAGGAACCCGCCCATCATGAACTCTATGGCCAAAATAGGGCTGAGTGCAACAAGGGCAGCGATGGTCCAACAGTTGCCGAGAACCCATTGTAGAAACGCATTGCTAACCCACCACCAAATGCAGCTTTGCTCGTCAAGCCAAAGCTCAGCAAGAACCCATCCTAAGACTACTCCAGCTACGGCACCAGCGACTGCTCCTACAATTGCGCCAGGTCCATCTCCAGCTACAGCGCCAATTGTGGCGCCTATCGCAGCTCCAATAATACTAGGTCCTCCTCTGGCCAGTGTTATAGAAGAGTCACGATCGATTTGAAAGTGCGATAACCTAGAGCCGACAATCGACCAACAGCTGAATGGAGAAATCGTATAGTAATCTCTGTCCGGATGTGGATATTTGATATACTGACCTGAACCGACGAAGTAGACACTATCCCACCAATAATACGTGTTAGCTTGTACGACAGGCAGAAACGACGCACATACAATGAAAAACATCAGCGAAATTGCAATTGCAGTAGAATACTTCTTCATTATTTTTCCTCCCCGTTTTAATTGTCTATGTGATGAGTTTATAAATTTTTGCATACAAGTTGTCTATTGAGTGGATCCATAAAGGCTGTTACACTAGTCCTGACAACTATTTAAAAAGCACTTAACAACTAACAAGCCAACCATTCCCAACCCCACCCACCCATCTAAAACTTCCTCCGAAATCTAACATCTCCCAAAATTTTCCTAAAATTTCCTAACAAATTCTTACAAAATTTTTACTGAACTTTCTCTCGCGCGCGTAACTGCTATGACCCCTCCACCAGATAGAAGTTTTTAGGTGCGCAAATCATAAAAGCTGAACAACCATATCATGTGATGATGAACCATGAGTAGGAAGCTTCTGTTGTGTACGAGTTTGGTGATTGTTCTGGTGTGCATGTTGGGTTTCTCAACTGAAGTTCAGCAAGCAAAGGCCCAGGTTACATTTTATATAAGAGCCGACGGAAGTATCGATCCGCCAACAGCACCAATCTCCACCTTCGACAGCCTAACCTACACCTTCACGGGCAACATCTTCAATCCAATTGTTATTGAGAGGGACAACATCACAATTGATGGATCAGGGCACATCCTTCAAGGACCTGGACCTGGACCCTATTACGCAATGAACCTGACTGAAAGATACAACGTGACCGTCAAAAAGACGATAATCGAGAATTTCGGCATGGGAATCTATGTTGTAGACTCCTCAAAGATCACCATATTGCAGAACATAGTTCGGAACAACGCTGCGACAGGTGTCTATATTTACCGATCTTCCAACTGCAATGTGATTGACAACAAACTAATCAATGACGGGCGAGGTCTCGGGGTTTACTTGTTTTCAGGTTATAACACTATTTCAGGAAACCTAGTCAAAGATAACTCCGAGCGTGGTATGTATCTCAACGCACGAAGCAACCTGTATTACGGTAACAACTTCATAAACAACACAGTGCACGTTCTTTATACAACAATCTACTCCGAAGACTTTTGGGATAATGGGGTGGAAGGAAACTATTGGGACAATTACACAGGGCATGATCTAGACAGTGATGGAATTGGAGACTCATCCCACCGTATTGACGTGAACAACCGAGACTTTCACCCGTTGATGGGCATGTTTTCAGGCTTCCAAGCAACTCAAGAACACCGCATTGAAACTGTCAGCAACTCCACTCTATCTGATTTTAAGTTCAACAGCACTGCCCTGAGTTACAACGTTACTGGAGCTCATGCAACAGCTGGCTTTTGCAGAGTCAAGATTCCAGCAGCTTTGATGAATATAACTTACAGGGTGTTTGTGAACAGCACAGAAATACTACCCCCACCCGAACCTTTACCGTGCTCCACAAGCACCCACAACTACCTCTACTTCACCTACAACCATTCGACACAAGAAGTAATAATAATCCCAGAGTTTTCATCACTAATTATTATATCACTATTCATGATAGTATCAATTTTAGTTATCACTATTCACAAGGTAACGAAGAGAAGCACGCAACATTTTGAAAAAACAACGATTCATACAAAATGCTTGACGAATGCTGGAAAATGTGCGTGCGCACTTTTTCAAGACCAGACCAAGTGAAAAACGAAATTACGTCACTCTTTTATTTTGCCTTGCGCGGCGTCGGGATGTTAAGACCACGAGTAGTGTCGATATCATGAAGAGGGGAAGAAGGAGGAATATCGGTACTTTTGGAATAATGAAGCCTTCGAGGCTTAACTGCGTGCGAACTTCTATTTTAGACCTTCCCCATTTCTTGGCATGATAATGGTGAATTGAGCTCCTTCATGATGCTTACCAGTTTCTCGAATGTCCCAGCCATAAACGTCGCAAATCTTCCTTATTAAGTAAAGCCCGTATCCTGTGTCACTTCCGTATCCTTCGTCAAAGATTCTTTCTTTCTCCGATTTGGAAATGCCTACACCATCATCCTCATAAATCAGCATGCGGTGCTCTCCAGTCTCCTTGTAATATATTCTAATCTGACTGACTTTCACCCCATGTTTAAGTGAGTTGTCGATTAAATTATAAAAGAGCTGTCTCAGCAACGTATCTGCCAAAACCACTAATCCATGGCAATCATTAACTATCTCAACATCATTCATGTTCGAAAGGATGGAGATTGCGCTGTCAATACTTTTTCCCACATCAGTAGGAGCCATTTTTTCGACTCCTAGGTTCTCGTAGTCCCTTGCGAAATCGAAAATTCCCTCTACCTGCCGAACGGAAGATTCAATTTCCTCCAAATACTTGAAAATTTGACGGTTAGTCGTGTGTTTCTTTGCCAAATATGCGTTGCCTATTATTACTAATAGTTTGTTTCGAACATCGTGCCTAGTCAGGTTTCCAACAACGTGTAGCTTTTCTTCCATCTTCTTTCTGTTAGATATGTCGCGGAACACGACAAGGTCTGCAGGTTTGCCTTTGTATTCTATCTTTGATGCATTCAATTCGTATGGTATTACTCTACCTTTCTTTGTGAGCACTTCAACCTCGTAAGGAGGCATGTGTAAACCAAGCATCCGTTTCGCTAAATTTTTCATCATAATTGCCTTGCTCTTCCTTGTTGCAATCTTTGTTCTCAAAAAATTCTTTTCAAGAAGCTCATCTCTTTTGAACCCTGTCACTTCTTCTACTTTTTTTGTGATTTCCAATATTGTCCCTTTCTTATCCACGATAGCTACTGGATCGGCCATTAGGTTGAATAATGCCTGAAAATGTTTTCTTGACTCCCTCAATTCCTCCTCAGTTTTTTCTTGGGCTGTAATATCTTTGTACAAAGCCACGTGACCTACAAGCTTGCCTTCAACAGTCAGCGGAGCAGCAGAAATGGATACTGGAATTAGATCTCCATTCTTTCTTCTTCTAATGGTGTTATAGTAAACGTATCCACTTTCAGCTTTTTTGTCCAGCATCCTTGCCTCTTCAATCTTGTCTTCGGGCACTATGATATTGTCAATTCGCTTGCCTTTGATTTCTCCTAAAGAATATCCGAAGAGCTGAGCGAAACGAGGATTGACATCTAATATTTGAAAGTTTGAATCCACATATATGGCAGCCTCAGGATTACCAATGAACAATCGTTCAAATTTTTCCTTGTTCTCTACAAGCGCTTTTTCTGCCTTCTTATGTTCGCTGACATTTATTATCTCGGCTACAGTTTGTACTCTACCTTGACTATTACGAATAGTGGCGGCCTTCATCTCTACCCTAATTCTCTCTCCATTCTTACAAACCATTTCAAATTCGTATGTTGAGGGCACATTTTCGCCTTTCTGCCGACGAATATACCTGTCCTGAACGAGAGACTTGTTGGTACCATGAAGAAACTTTCTAAAATCCTGCCCAACCATTTCATCTCTTGAGTAGCCAAGGAGGTGAGTGATTTGATCGTTGATGTACTCAATTTTGAAATCGTCGTCTACAATTCCTATGCCATCATGACTGTTCTCAACAATGGACCGAAAACGCTCTTCACTCTCCTGCAGTGCAATCTCATATCTCTTACGCTCAGTGATGTCAGTCACTATCCCAAGAATGGCGTTTTCTCCATTGAATTTTATCAACTTCGTCGTGATAATTGCCTCTATTCTTTTGCCTTCTTTGGTGATAAGGGTATATTCATATGGAGCCACCTCCTCACCTTTCATGTGTCTTTTGAAGGCTGCGGTTACAATCTCTCTGCTCTCTGGAGCAATTAATGTAAAAAAATCAAAATCAGAGTAATACTTTTTCTTAGAGTACCCCATGACCATTGTGCATTTATCGTTAGCATAAACTATTTTCCCATCCTTATTGATAAAAATCATGTTAGGGGATTTTTCTGCAAGATTTCTGAATTTTTCTTCGGATTCCTTAATTCTTCTCTCTGCTCTTTTTCTTCTTACAGCTTGATTGATGCTATGGGCGAGTTCGTAGTAAACTGCTTCAGGGCAACCGTTCTTATTGACATATTGATCGGCCCCTAAATTTAATGCTTCAATGACCACCTCCTCTCTTCCTTTCCCAGTGAATATAATGAACAGAACATCGTCTCCATTGTCTCTAAGTTCTTTTAAGAACACTAGACCACTCTTAACTGGCATCATGTAGTCGCAAATGATGACATCGTAAGATTTCTTCTCCATCTTTTTCTGCGCTTCTTCAACAGATGATGCAGTGTCCACCAGAAAGTTGCCTTCCATTTCCAGACATTGCTTGGCGATTTTCAATAAACTCAGTTCATCATCTACGTGTAGGACTAGAATTGGCTCCTTGTTTAGATTGACAACAATAGGCGTTGCCGAATGCGTGATGGATTCCATCATCTGAACCAACTTTTATTCATTATAACCTTGGCATGTAAATGGTATATTTCAAGGAGAACCGAGTTAAACGTTGTGAACAAGCAATCAATATTCAAAGCTACATACACATATACTTCTGAAAATTGTTGCTTAACCGTTCTTCTGGTGAAGCAATGGTTGTTGAGCTTAGCGTATTGATAGAGACAATTGAGAACTCTTAGGAAGTTTTCGCACGCGCAGAGTACCGAATAATCTATTACTTATGTCGCAGAGAGAAATAGTATTTAGATACGTGGTGGTTGACATGGATAAGGAAAAGTTTCTCAAGTTTCTCAAGGAAACAAAGCGAACTAAGCCAAATCCAAAGAGCCAGATTGGTCATGTTAGACTACTTGAGGATTTTCTACAAAGAGAAGAAGGCAACAAACCTCTAGAAGCAGCAACGTCCAAAGATCTCAGAGAATTTGCTGCATGGAAACAGATGTCTCCAGCCACAGCTGCCCACGCATTAATTAATGGGATTCGCAACTACTACCGCTTCCTTTCTAAAGAAGATCTGGTGAAGACGACGGGCGAATTATACGCCGAATACTGTGAACACCAACGGCAGACAAGCAAGCGCACGTGGACTGAGCGATGGCTTATCGATATGATGAAAGGGCTAGATGAACACGTCGATGAAGAAACACGAACCAAGCTAATGCATCTGTGTGGTCAGACATGTTTCAATACTCCATGGCATCAAGCAGAATTCAAGAGGTGGAAAACACTCCATAAACATTCAAAGGATCTTGATGACTTCCTAGACAAGCTTGAAAAGGCGAATCCCAACTGGTTTAAGCGAGAAGGGAAAGTTATCCATGCTACTTTCGAATTTCTAGATGGGTGTGTGTGTCCAGTCATCAAGAAGATTCCTCATGATAGTTTGTCTGGAACTTGGTGCCTTTGTTCCGCCGGACTGCACAAGGCTCTGTTTGAAGAAACTTTGGGTCGTCCCGTAGATGTAGTCTTGGAAGAGTCAAGGCGAACCGGTGCTGATAAGTGCAAGTTTCGAATTACACTATGAGAATCAGAGCTTTGAACCCGGGACAAACGGAGATGTCACCCGGTACCCGCGAATTCCCTAATTTCTGGTAGAATTATGGCCAGAAGTGGCTGAGGTAAGGTGGTTTAGCCCAGGGTGGAGATATCTCCTGCATTATCCTCTTTTTTGGGGTCTCTTCTGCCTCTGCGGGATTCCTGAGCTGATCATTCCTAGAACTATGAAGAGTCCTCCTATGGTCCTGTGGAATACTATAGGTTCACTCCCCAAAGTCCATGCGAACAACCCAGCGAAGACCGGCTCAAGTGTAAGTATCAAAGAGACTCGGAATGGTTTCGTGATCTTCTGCGCTACAACTTGAATAACAAAGGCAGACAATGTTGGGAGAAGTGCAAGAAACACGATCATCCCAGTAGTTTTTGTCCCAATGACTGAGAAATCTAGACCGATGACTGCACCTATTAGCAGGCTTACTGCGCCTACAAATAAGAATTGTTGCAAACTGAGGAGGTAAGGATCATCACCCTCCTTAATGTACTTATCAAGAACTAGAATGTGAAGGGCATAAGTTGCTGCGGCAACAAGTGTAAAGAGGTCACCCCCGTTAATATCTGTTAGTCCCCCTGTTAGCATCCATAGCCCCAAAAGACACACGGCGGTTGCAACCACGTCAGTTAGCGCAGGCATTTTTCTGAAAAGAATTAGGGAGAATATTGGCACGAAGGCTACAAAGAGGCCCGTGATAAATCCTGAATTCGAGGCTGTCGTAATACCAAGCCCGATAGTTTGAGAGACATACAAAAGCCATAGGACAAACCCGGCAAGAAGCCCATGTCTCACGTTTCTATACAACTGTTTTCTTGCGGCCAGACAGAATACACCAAGTACGGCTGCTGCGAGGATAAAGCGGTAGCCTACCAAGACTATTGGATCGACGTTCTGCAACACATCTTTTACGATGAAAAAAGTTGCTCCCCAAATCGCTGCTGAATAGAATAAACCAAGCTCGGACAGCAACTTTGCATGTTTAGGTATATTGTTCATAGATTATCTAGAGGCCATTCAGTTACTATAAATGCTATTCCAGCTCAGAGAAGGAAGCGTGCCAACTTATAGAGGCTGGTTTCGAATACTTTACTGATTGATGCGCACGCATACAAAACCCTGTTTCATCCATTAAGGTATAAAAGCGACTTGCCTGTCCTAATTGTTTTGGTTAGTCGTTTTTGCCGTTGGTTGGCTTACGAACCTAGGCTTTTCGTCCGTCAGGCTGGTTGAATAAAATTTCTAACCCAACCAATTCGGCTCAGAGACTCTTTTATGGGTCGCCTGTGCTGTAGTACAGGAGGTGAATAAAGAATGAAGATGAAGTACCGTGTTCATAGATTCGACATTGATATGACTAGAGACCAGAGGGAGCTAGAACAATTCTTAAACAATCTGGAAGGCGAGGTTGTAGCAATCATCCCAAGTGTTAATCCAAAGTTCACAGCCGGAGGGATGGGCGCCAAGGTGAACTTCCTGTTAATCGTGGAAAAGAACAAGAACGACTAAGCTGACTCCTAACTTCCATACACTCCTCCATGACCCATCCCACAAACATCGAAGTAGGAGGAAACGCTTAAGATTTGGTCGGGGTTGGTTAGAATAAATTTTGGTTCCTAGCATTTAGCAAGTGCGACTAAATTCCAGGGAAATCAAACTGGAGTCCTCATTCTTGAAACGATAACTTGATCCAACATGATTGTGATTCATAGAGAAAAACTGGAATATTAAATTGATAGAGGTTAACCTAAACTCTGCGCTCACTATAATTACTCATTCAGTAGCTTTGCGTGTGCGCACGCACAAAGTTTACTTAACAACCACTAAACAACTCCACAAACACCACCAAAAATCAATACGCACACTGATTTTTCAAGAAGATATAAAAAAGAAGAATTTATGGCTCCTTGATTTTCCATGCGTGCAGAATAATCCACCTTTCGGAATGTGTCACCCATGGAAGCGAGGCTAATATCGAATAAGTCTATTGAACCAACCAGTGAAAACAGCCATGCAACACGCGCGCGACCCATCAAAAACTAGAAATGCGTTGAAAGGAATTGCTATAGCCCTTACAGTTTTCACCTTCTTCTGCATAATGTCCCGAATCGATTACATCGTACATAGCCACTTGTACAAATTCGGCCTCCAATTCTCATATGAATGGGCTACTGAATATTGGATCCTATACACATTCGTGTACGTAATTTTCTCCTTAGCAATTGGACTAATGTTCTGGTTAGGCTCCCACAGAACTCTTAGAGACTGCAAAATTTCAATTGCGATAGTTGCCACCGTGGTCCTCCTCACAATAGGAGGTCTACAAGACCTCCTGTTTTTTGTGCTGTGGGCTGGAGGTCTGCCTCTTCCTAATGTTGTTTGGTGGTGGAATCCATTACATCACATCTTTGGAGCATGGAATAGTGTAAGTCAGATTATTTCCACATCGCTATCACTCTTTGGGGCAACTCTCATATGGATTCAAACAATCTGGGAGTAAAACCGATTGACAGCGCAATTAGTTACTGTCAGAGTCATACATGCCAGCGTTAAATGCCCCCCAAACACACAAAAAAATCTTATAACTAACCTTGCTAATCTCAATGAGGTGAATGGAATATGACAGCAGCAGTCGCAGCGCTAAAGAAAAGAAAAAAGAGGAAAAAAAGGAAGAAGAACAAGAAAAACGTATTAGAAAACTTGAAGAAGAAGTTGAAAAAATCAAAAAGCAGCTAGAGCAAATAGGCTGAGACATTTAACGGTTCAGGAGAAGCTTTTTCCATTTCATCTATGACTCGAATAATTTATCATGCGCGCGCTTGCGTTTTCGAAGGATTTTGTTTCCGTTGTTTAATCATACACCGATTTTCTTCTCGTAGAAGCAACTTTCATTGTGGGTAGCTATGAGCTTGTATCCTGAGGTTTCATAAAGGCTTCTGGCTTCAATATTGAAATCTAACGTGTGACATCCTATCGAGTTCAATCTCCGTTCCACTGCCCATTCATCTGCTTTCGCCAGTAATTTCCTTGCCAACCCTTTTCTCCTATACTTGGGGATAACGTGGAGGTTATAGATCCATACAAGCTGTTCTTTGAATTTGTAGAAGGATTTTCTATCTGCAAGCCAGATTAATCCTGCTAGCTCTCCCTCAAGGGTGGTTGCGAAATAGGTCAGATGGTTTTTATCCCATGGATCTAGGGGGTCTGCTGCTTCGAATTCCCTAAACTTCTTTCTCGCTTCTTCCTCAGGGATGTTCTTGCCTCGGATGAAATCGTGTTTGAATGATTCAAAGTTTAGCTTGTCGAAGAAATCCTTGTCAGTTTCTTTCTCCAAGGTTCTGATTTTGAAGTCCATCTTCGTAGTGACCCTCAAACAATAGGATACTGGTCATGTAACTTAACTACTCTGTATACAAGTGACCACATGGTTGGTCATAGCTTTCCGACGATGCATGCATGCGCACCAATGAGCGCTTGGATGTAATGATTATTCTAAATTAAGACTCTTTGCACGCGCGCAAACAGGAGAGGTTTGCCCGTGATGACCCGAATAAATTCCGAGACAGATATCACTTGGTCTTCAGTAATCGTTTTCTTCTGTAGAACATGGTTGTCAGTAAGGTTGCTATCATGAACAGTGGAAATATTGCAGCTGATGGAAATTCTGGGATTATTGGATAGTTGTCCCGGTTGTTTTCGTCAATGACATATGGTGTGTCCCATATCCCTGAGTCATCTATCTCTGTGGCATTTGGATACCGTTCTTCGTAGTCACTCCAAATGTTGCCCCCTGAAGGATAGCCGCAATCCCACTTGTTTATGGAGTTGCTGGACGCCACTTGGTTCGTGTTGTTGACAAGGTCGTTATGACAGAAGGTGTTGTTCGACGCGTCGATGACTTGAATGCCAAATTCATTGCTTATTATCGTATTCGTGTATATCGTGTTATTGTGTGATCCCCATCCAACTGTCAAGCCATCCTCGTTGTTAGCCAAGTGGTTGCCTTCTACAAGGTTGAAATGCGAGAACGAGAGCAAGATGCCCTCTAGATCATTGTCGGTTGCGACGTTCTTGGAAACATTGTTGCGCGATGAGTAGTAAAGCATAACGCCGTGGTTGGCGTTTTCAGTGATGTTATTTTGAGACATGGTATTATTCGCAGAGTCATAGAGCTCGATGCCAAACCCGTTGTTCACCACCTTGTTTCGCATAATTTGGTTGTGATCCGAGTAAGCATCGAGCACGATACCATCTTGATAATGACCAGTGACGGTATTGTTATGTATGCTGTTATATGAAGACAAATCGAGTCCAATGCCATCAGCACTGTTTGCGGCGACATTGTTTCCAGAAATCGTGTTATAATCCGAGAAGTTCCACAATGCGATGCCGAAGCCGCTGTTGGCGGTTACGTTATTTCCTTGAATTGTGTTGTTATGAGAATTCCAGAGCACGATGCCATCCCAGAATGTCGTGACTTCGATATTCTGGATTGTGATGTTACTTCGCCCGGTGA
>Ga0209635_10002386_pt1 | contig 14399 bp, 9 predicted proteins | sample DeeMarSWOR230_32_FD_187463 | JGI IMG/M metagenome (GOLD analysis project Ga0209635, IMG submission 187463) | Marine sediment microbial communities from White Oak River estuary, North Carolina - WOR-2-30_32 (SPAdes) (version 2) | ecosystem: Environmental > Aquatic > Marine > Intertidal zone >... | reverse complement strand
ATTCTACTCCTCCAAGCCCTCGAAGAAGAAAACAAAAACCTCTCCTCCTTCGTGTCTGAAACACCACGTTACCCAACTTTAAGAAGAAATATAACATGCCCAGAGCAAACTAAATCCATGGTGATGAAGAAATTAGAAAAAACACTCCCTACAGACCTTCCCAACGTCAAAGAAAAAATGACCACCGATGGAATACGTTTAACTCTAAAAAACGGCTGGATACTGATCAGACCTTCGGGAACAGAACCACTAATACGCATCACAGTCGAAGCTGATTCCGAAAAAGAGGCGAAAGAACTCATAGAGAAAGGTACAAAAACAGTTAATAAAGTGATTAAGGGGCTGGCTAGATGAAAGCAGTTATATTATCAGCAGGTGAGGGAATTCGCCTTCGTCCACTTACGCTTACTCGACCCAAACATCTAATTCCTGTCGGTGGAAAACCACTTTTAGAACATCTCCTCACTTCTATAAAGACCGCCGGCCTAGAAGAAGTCTTAATTGTAATCCATTATATGGGTGAACAAATCCAAAGTTTCTTTGGCGATGGATCAAAATTTGGGCTACAACTTCAATACGTGACTCAAAAGGAGATGAGTGGCACCGCAGACGCAATAAGCACTATCGAACCATTCGTAGAGAATGACTTCTTACTGATTTACGGTGACCTCCTAATCACTCCCAATGTCATAAAACAGGTTCTACATTCGCACGCAAAAGAGAAGCCCACCACAACCATGGCAGTGGTTCCCGTAAAACACCCTGAAAACTATGGCATCGTAAAACTTGACGGCCCCCACGTTAAAGAGATTCTTGAAAAACCTAGTAACGGGGTGCCTACCAACTTAGCAAACGCTGGCATCTACGTCTTTTCAACTGAAATTTTTCAAAAGATAAGACAGACAACCCCTTCATCAAGAGGCGAACTGGAAATAACAGACTCACTTCATCTTCTTCTGGAAGAAAAAAAATCGGTGCTTGCTGTTACAGTTTCTAATGAAGAATGGCTTGATGTGGGAAGACCTTGGGACTTGTTTGAAGCAAATGAACGAGCGCTAAGCCAAACGAAACCCGTAGTGGAAGGCGAAATAGAAGATGGAGCACACCTCATAGGTCAGGTTTCAGTTGCTAGGAATGCACGAATTCGCTCAGGAGTATACATCAGGGGACCAGCCTTCATCGGTGAGAATAGTGATATAGGGCCGAACTGTTACATTCGCCCTTACACAAGTGTTGGTAAGCACGCTAGAATTGGGAACGCCTGTGAAATAAAGAATAGCATCATCCTAGATGAAACTCGAATCGGTCATTTGTCCTATGTGGGAGACAGCGTTATAGGGGAAGCATGCAATTTGGGTGCTGGAACTGTAGTCGCAAATTATCGCCTTGACGGCAAAACGGTTAAAATGATGGTGAAGGATGAGGTTGTTGACAGTAGAAGAACAAAACTTGGGGTTATTCTTGGAGATTGTGTCAAAACAGGAATTAACTCTTTGTTCATGCCTGGGGTGAAAGTTGGTCACGATAGTTGGATAGGACCAAACGTTGCGGTTTATCGAGATGTCCCATCCAATACCCGCGTCCTTTTAAAGCAAGAAATCGAGCAAAAAGAAATAAAGAACTAAGCATATCTTGAAATGTATAGGATTTTTCAGATTTTTCAGTTTGTTCAGAAAAGTATAAATATCCCGAAAACTTTCACGCGGGCTTAACATCTATGCTGATCTAGAATCCTCCCATTACTTGAAAGTGAAAACGATAAATGCAACCCTTTTCATTAGGAACTCAGTCGAATAAACTTCAATGTTGCAGGTTACGATATGAACGTTTTCGTTCGCATCGCTCGTTATATCCGCAAAAACTGGCTGCCCTTCTTGGTCAGCGTAGTTTGCATGATTCTTAGCGCAGTTGTAAGCATAGAAATTCCTCTCTTAACCAAGGAGGCCATAGATAATGTTCTTCCCATGCTCGCCAACGAGTTGACTGCAGAATCAGGCAGAAGTAGGCTAATTGTTCTAGCGCTTGAGATTATAGGCCTTACAGCGGTCGTTGGATTGTTCTCTTTCGTTGTACGTTATGCGAACACGTATTTTTCTCAAAAAGTTGTCTACGATATTAGGAATGATGTGTTTGCGTCTTTGCAGAGCCAAAGTTTTGCATTTTATGATCGAACTCGAACTGGGCAACTTTTGTCTAAAGCAACGACGGACATAGATAGAATACGAATGTTCCTAAACTGGCAACTGATGTTCCTTGTAAACTCCCTGATCATCCTTGCTGTAGCCTTGTACACGATGTTGTCTTTGAACGTAAGTCTTACTTTGCTTCTTTTGGTAACGATGCCTTTTCTGTTTCTAGTTTTTTATCTGTTTGGAAAGAAGATAAGGCCCCTGTATGCGCAGATGCGTGAAGAATACGGCAGCTTAACCTCGGTTTTGTTTGAGAATGTTACTGGTATGAGAGTTGTTCGTGCGTTTGCTCGAGAAGATTTTGAAAGAAGAAAGTTCGGATCCGAGAATGACAAATTCTTCAAAACTACTCTCGATATGGTTAGAATACGGGCGTTTTTCATACCTCTCATAGCCTTTTTGGTCGGAATTGGGACAGTCGCGATCTTTTGGTACGGCGGGTTAGGAGTAATTCAAGAGAACCTGACGATAGGGGCGCTAGTAGCGTTCAACGCATACTTCGTGATGTTGACAATGCCCATGCGCTTCCTCGGCTTCTTCGTCTCCGGTTATCAGCTAAGCATGGCGGCTGGGGAAAGAGTGTTTGAAATAATGGATGCTGAGCCTGAGATTAAAGAAAAACCTGGCGCTCTCTCGGTTCCTGAATTACAGGGCTACGTGCGATTTGATAACGTTTCATTTGGCTACGAAGGTGAAAGGCAGATTCTGAAGAATGTTAACTTGGAAGTGAAACCTGGAGAGACTGTTGCTCTTTTAGGATCAACCGGATCTGGAAAAAGTACTCTCATTCGTTTGATTCCTCGTTTTTACGATGTGTCCTCTGGGAAAATCACGATAGATGACTATGACATTAGGGATGTGAAGCTCGACTCTTTGCGAAAACAGATAGGGATAGTTTCGCAGGAGACGTTTCTTTTTGCCACAAATGTGAAAGAGAACATAGCTTATGGTAAGCCAAGAGCAACAATGAAAGAAATCATTGCTGCCACAAAGGTGGCGAGAGCTCATGAGTTTGTCTCGGCTTTGCCTAATGGCTACGATTCCATGGTTGGCGAAAGGGGCGTGACTCTTTCTGGTGGTGAACAGCAGAGAATCGCAATAGCGAGAGCTCTCTTATCTGAACCGAGGATACTGATTCTAGATGATTCAACTTCAAGCGTTGATGTGGAAACCGAATATGACATTCAGCAAGCCTTGCAGGCGCTACTTAAGAACAGAACCACTTTTGTAATTACTCAGCGGGTTTCAACCATAAGAAACGCAGACATGATAGTTGTTCTTGAAAACGGAGAAATCATAGAGAAGGGAACTCACAAAACTCTTTTGGCGAAGAAGGGCGCCTACTACAAAATTTACCAAACGTTATATGAAGCGCAGAAGCCAGTCATCGAGGCACAGATAAAACTCCCTCAGAAAAGCGAAGGCTTTAGGAAAGGCGAGGATAACAAAAAATGACTGGATACCACTGGGGAAGCGTGTTAGGTCGAGAGGAAGAAGAGTACGAGAGAAAGATTCCAGACAGAGTGCTGATAAAGAGACTCTTGGGGTACATGCTGAAATCTAGACGAAAGCTGGTAATAGCAATAGTTGCGGTGCTCCTCGCTTCCCTAGCTGGACTCACGCCACCTTACTTACTCAAAGTTGCAATTGACAACTACATAAGCGCAGGAAACCTCACAGGACTAACCTTCATATCCCTTATTCTCATAGGCGTTTACCTTGTGTACTGGATCTCAGACTACCAACGTACCTACCAGATTTCTTGGCTTGGGCAAAACATGGTGAACGAGATCAGAGAACAACTTTTCTCACACCTACAAGACCTTTCATTTAGCTTTTACGACCAGTCTGAAGCCGGTAGAATTATATCACGAGTTACCAACGACACAGACACCTTAAGCATGATATTCGCCCAAGGCGTTATCATGGTAATCAGTGATGTTCTGACCTTAGTAGGGATCGTGGCGCTTATGTTATTAATGAATGTACATCTTACTTTAGTTACGCTTTTTATCGTGCCGCTTCTACTAGTATCAACCTTTGCCTTCCAATCAAGACTCAGAAGAGCTTTCAGAGCAACACGTAAGAAAATCGCGCAGGTCACTAGTAGACTTCAGGAGAGTATTTCAGGTATAAGAGAAATTCAATCCTTTACGAGAGAGCGAGATACTATTGAACTCTTCCGCCAAGCAAACATAGAAAATCTTCAAGCCAACGTGCAGGCGGGTAAGCTGTTCGCTCTTCTTTTGCCTATAATACAAATTATTGGAGCCGTTGGAACTTGCATTGTTTTATGGTATAGCGGGATATTGACGATAGGTGGAGATGTAACTCTCGGAGTAGTCGTAGCGTTTCTTCTCCTTGTAACTCAGTTTTTCCGACCCATAGTAGATCTGACGACTTTCTACAATACGATTCAGTCAGCCATGGCGGCAGCAGAGAGAATCTTCGAGACTCTCGACACAAAACCTGAAATCATAGATGCTCCAGATGCTTTGGAGCTTCCAACAGTGAAAGGCGAGATTCAATTTGATAATGTAACTTTCGGCTATGATCCCAGCCACCCCGTGCTAAGCGATATAAACGTTCATATCGAGCCCGGAGCGACCCTAGCCATAGTCGGTCCAACGGGTGCTGGAAAAAGCTCGTTAGTTAAGCTCCTAAGCCGATTTTATGAGCCCCCGTCAGGAGCTATAAAAGTTGATGGCTACAACATCTCTAAAGTATCTCAGGAATCCTTACGAAGGCAGATGGGGGTTGTTTTGCAGGAACCCTTCCTCTTTTCAGGAACAGTAATGGAAAACATAAGGTATGGAAAGCTTGACGCCACGGAGGAGGAAGTCGAGGATGTCGCAAAGATGGTTGGTGCCCACGAGTTTATACTACAGCTTTCCGAAGGGTACAACACCGATGTTGGAGAAAGGGGAACCAGACTTTCTTTGGGGCAAAGACAACTAGTGTCGTTTGCAAGAGCCCTACTACGCAATCCCCCAATCTTGATTTTAGACGAAGCTACCTCAAGCGTTGACCCGTACACAGAGTTGATAATAAAGAGGGGACTCGCTGTTCTCTTAAAAAACAGAACATCTCTAGTCATTGCCCACAGGCTTTCCACGGTTAGGAACGCCAACAATATAATAGTTCTAAACAATGGTAGAATCATTGAAGAGGGCAGTCACAGAGAGCTCATGAAAAGGAAGGGACTCTACAGACGCCTCTTCGAAAAACAGTTCAAAGACATCTAACCAAGATTCGTCTACGACTTATTGATTACTCCAAATATAGCAACAATCAAAGCGCTTAAAGCGAAACTCCTCCTAAAATCCTAACCACACCCCACTGCGCTAACCGTCAACTGGTATAGAGATATTATGCATTTTCTTTGGAGCGTCGCAATAATCAAAAAGGAAATCCTCCACACCCTTAACTCATGAAGAAGAACAACACAATTTTTCATAATTCTTTATAGGATGAAAACGTCATTACATCTAACCGCTTAACTAGGTGTCTAACGTTGTATGATGACTTTAAACTAAGAAAAATAAAAGAACAAAAACAAATTTGGGAAAATAACATCTTGTCGAAGAGTTTATCCGGGATGTCCGAAAGGGAAGAGAGATTTTCTACGAGTTCCAACATCCCAGTTGACCGAGTTTACACGCCAGTTGATGTTCAAAACATCGACTACACTCGCGATTTGGGTTTTCCTGGCGAATATCCGTATACCCGCGGCATCTACCCCACCATGTATCGTGCCCGTTTCTGGACTATGCGCCAATACGCAGGCTTTGGCACAGCCGAACAAACCAACCAGCGCTTCAAGTACCTGCTTCAACAAGGACAGACGGGTTTAAGCGTAGCCTTCGACTTTCCTACCCAACTAGGTTATAACTGTGACCATCCAATGGCTTTGGGTGAGGTAGGTAGAGCAGGCGTCAGCGTAAGCACATCACCGGACATGGAAACTCTGTTCGATGGTATCCCATTGGACAAGGTCACGACATCTATGACCATTAACGCTCCAACAACAATACTGTTGGCAATGTACGCCACAGTGGCTGAAAAACAAGGCATCCCAATGGCTATGCTGGGCGGAACCGTTCAAAATGACATCTTAAAAGAGTATACAGCAAGAGGCATGTACATTTACCCGCCTAAGCAGTCGATGCGTCTTGTAACAGACGTTTTCGAGTATTGTGCCAAAAACATGCCACGATGGAACACGATCAGTATTAGTGGTTATCATATCAGAGAAGCCGGCGCTACTGCCATACAAGAGGTAGCATTCACTTTAGCTAATGGAATCGCCTATGTAAAAGCAGCAGTGGAAAGAGGCTTAAACTTAGACGAATTTGCCTCTCGCCTATCCTTCTTCTTTGCCAGTCACAACAACTTTCTCGAAGAAGTTGCCAAGTTTAGGGCTGCAAGAAGACTGTGGGCAAGGATTATGCGTGAAAGATTTAAAGCCAGAAACTCACGTTCTTGGTTGCTACGGTTTCATACTCAAACTTCAGGTGTCGCTCTAATGGCGCAACAGCCGCGAAATAATATTGTTAGAGTGACGATGCAGGCGTTGGCATCTGTTTTAGGCGGCACACAATCTTTACACACCAACTCCTTTGATGAGGCTTATGCGTTGCCAAGCGAAGAAGCTGTAAGAATCGCATTAAGAACACAGCAAATCATTGCCTATGAAAGTGGTGTGGCAGACACGGTTGACCCTCTAGCAGGCTCATATCACATTGAATACTTAACCAATCAAATCGAAGAAGAAGCAACAAAATACATTGAGAGAATAGATTCGATGGGAGGCGCCGTAACAGCTACTGAGAAAGGATACATACAGCGAGAAATCGTGGAAAGTGCCTACAAACACCAGAAAGAAGTAGAAAATAAAGACAAGATTATAGTAGGTGTCAACGAATTCACCATCGAAGAAGAAGTGCCAATAAAAATTTTGCGAATCGACCCATCGGTGGAGAAAAAACAAGTTGAAAGATTAAAAATGGTAAAAACGAAGCGAAACAACAAGAAGGTAAAGGATATCCTAAGTGATTTGCAGCGTGTCGCAGAATCCGACATGAATTTGATTCCAATAATCTTTCAAGCCGTCAAAGAATATGCTTCACTTGGTGAAATTTGTGATGCCTTGAGGGCGGTTTTTGGAGAGTATAAGGCACCTGCAATATTTTGATAATTAGTTTTACTGTACTTTCATTAGCCTCCATTCTCTGTAGTCTGTCGCAACCTTTATGTAGCCTCTAAGTAAATTGTCGGTTTCCAAGTCCCCTGTATCAATCCTCAAGATGCCTTCTTCGATACTTCGTATCTTGTTCTTGGTAGCAGTAACAATAATTCTTTCTTTTCCAACCCTTCTGATAATCTCAGGAGTTATTTGTTGATTTCCACGTCCAAAGAGCATACCTTGACGTCCTATAGGCGAAATTATGATCCACGTATCTTGAAAGTCTCTTATCTCCTGCATGATTTTCCTTTCATTCATATCTTTCATCACAGCTTTGTCACGATAGATATCAACGCCGAGTAACGTCTTCTCAACGCCGAGTAAGTCTGCAATACATTTGATAGTGGTGCCTGGACCGAGAATATATGTGCCCTCTGGGTTCATGTTTTCAACTATAAATCTAGCAACTGCCATCTGATTTTCATGTTCATCTAACGTTTCTGGACTTATCTGCTTGCTACCTTGCAATCGCATGGGCACAAATGGACCTTTAAGAAATCCATACAGCCTCACAGAGAAACGGTCTCTTCGAATAGCATTTTCGTCAGCATCCATTATTTCAAAATCCATCAGTTGGGATGCTTCTTCACTAAATGCTTTGACGATCTCTGCGGCCTCCGAAGGATTGATTGCGAATATGCCACTGTACATTTTGACTCCGGAAGGAACACCGAGAACAGGCACTTTTTTTACGTTCTGCATCGCATCAAAGATGTCTTTTGCAGTACCGTCTCCCCCAACAAAAACTATCAGGTCCACCCCTTCTTCAATCATCTGTTTAACCGCAAGTTTAGTGTCTTCCGCGGTTGTTTTAGACTTTAGGGGCATTGGTAGAGTTGTTGCTGGGAATGTGGCGGTTTTTGCTTCTTTTTCTCCCATTGTTCCAAGGCATGTTATCATGGTTAAGGTTGATTCTAGTTCCAGAGTCTTTAGTTTGCGGAGAAACTCTATTGCCCTAAAGGGTGCAACTGGTTTAGCTCCCATCTGAATGGCTCTCTCTAAAACGTCATCAGTTCCTTTCAGTCCAACTCTACCACCCATACCTGCAATCGGGTTCACGATGAACCCCATTTTCAAATTCTGTCGTGCTCCTGTACTTCAAATCTGCCTCATATATTATGGTATGAGAGGTGGAAAGAGAATTCTTATACTTTTAGGAACATTTAATACCATTTTCTTCAACCAAATAGCCTATGTGGGAAGACCTTAAATCCTCCAGTTAATTTCAAGTTTTAGGAGTTAGCAGGTATGAAGGCAATAGTTAAGAAGAGACCAGAACCAGGAGCCGAGGTTACAACTGTTGATGAGCCCAGAATTCACAATAATGAAGTTCTTGTCAAGATGAAAGCATCTTCAATTTGTGGAACTGACATTCATATCTGGGAATGGAACGAATGGGCACGCAACCGAATAAAGAAAATTCCACTGATATTTGGGCATGAGTTCGCTGGAGAAGTTGTTGAGATTGGCAAGGACGTGACGAATGTTCAGGAGGGCGACATGGTTTCAGCGGAAACACACATTGTAGATGGTATTTGCTATCAATGTAGAACAGATCGCATGCACGTTTGTCAGAACATGGAGATACTTGGGGTCGATAGAGACGGAGTCTTTGCAGAATATGTTGCATTGCCTGAAAGAAACGCTTGGAAGAACGACCCCAACTTAGATCCAACCATCGCTTCCATTCAAGAACCACTGGGAAACGCTGTCCAATCTGTTCTTCCAAAAGACCACATTGAAGACATTGCAGGAAAAAATGTTGCTGTTTTAGGCTGTGGTCCCATCGGCTTGATGACCATCGCTATACTAAAAACAATGGGTGCCGCGAAAATCTTCGCAACAGCAGGAGGCTTAAACAAAGCACGAATGGAACTGGCAGAAAAGATGGGTGCAGACTGGGTTCTCAGTGCAAGGGAAGAAGGGGAAAATCTGGTTAAAATCATTCGAGATGCAACGGACGGCAATGGGGTTGATGTTGTGCTGGAGATGTCAGGAGCGCCTTCAGCTGTGAGACAAGCTTTCGAGATACTTACTTCAGGCGGCAGGGTTTCCCTTTTGGGACTGCTTGATAGACCTATGGAACTTGACTTGAACAACGCATTGATCTTCAAGGCTGCGACAGTGTACGGAATTTCAGGGCGGAGGATGTTTCAGACATGGTATCAGATGAAAGGTTTGCTTTCCAACCCTCACTTCAGAGACAAAATCGCATCTGTAATAACGCATAAAATACCGATAAGAGATATAGCAAAGGGCATTGATCTGATTCAGTCTAAGCACGCAGGAAAGATTGTTCTGGAACCGAAATGGTGATAAAATTTAAGAGGACATTAATCAAATTAAAAAAATGAACTAGCCATATAAGGTGATCATGTATGCATGTTAAAAGACACCCAACAAAATATTTAGGCAATGAATTTCAACGCTTAGTAAACGAAAACTTAAACTGGGAACTTAAGGAACTCCAAACCGCCAACGAACCCGTATGCACCGTTGACGACAGAAAAGTCATCATGCTCTGCGCCAACAATTACCTCAACCTTTCGACACACCCTAAACTGGTCAAAGCAATGGTTGAGGCAACCAAAAAATATGGTGCTGGAGCCGGCAGCGACCGATCAATCTCTGGCAACATGGCAGTTCATGAAGAGTTAGACAGACGACTTGCAAAGTTTAAACGGGCACCAGCTTCGCTCACTTACCAAACTGGCTTCATGGCTAACGAGGGCCTTATCCCTCAACTCTGTGTGAGAGGGGACCTCTTCGTGTCAGATGAGTTAAATCATGGTTCTATAATCGATGGGGTGCGACTGAGCCGCGCAGATCGCGCCATCTTCAAACATAAGGACACCGAAGATCTAGCACGTGTTATGGATGAGGCAGAAAAACACAAACCATCGTACGAGCACATCTGGGTTCTTACTGACGGTGTATTTAGCATGGATGGTGACCTCGCTCCGCTTTCTGAAATCGCCAAGATAGCCCAAGAGCATGGAGCCGGCGTATATGTGGACGATGCCCACGGTGAAGGGGTTCTCGGAGAAGGCGGGCGTGGCATTGTGAGTCATTTCAATCTCAGTCGAGACCAAGTACACGTAGAGATGGGCACCTTTTCAAAGGCCTTCGGAGTTATAGGCGGGCACATCACTGGCGGCGAAGACTTACGGAACTTTGCCTACAACAAATCTAGAACTTGGCTTCTGAGTGGAGGTGTGCCTCCTGGGGTCGCTGCTGCATGTATAGCAGCTATTGATGTTCTCGAGTCTGAGCCAAAACACGTGAAAATGGTTTGGAAAAATCGCGAATACTTCATAAAGGCAATGAAAGACCTCGGTTTTGACGCTGGGAACAGCGAAACACCGATAGTACCGATAATGTGTGGTGAAAGTAAGACGGCGAAAGACCTTGCCAACTTCATTTGGAAGAAAGGTATTTTTGCGTTACCCATTGTCTATCCCATGGTGGCTCGTGACAAGGCAAGAATCAGAACCCAGTTATGTACAAAACATACTCAGGAGCATTTAGACAAAGCTATTGCAGCATTTGAGGAAGGCGGCAAAAAACTAGGATTAATCTAGGGCCAAACTAGAAAATATGTTTTAGTATTGCGCGCGAAATACTCCAAAACGAAATATTAAATATTCGAAATTGTGGAAAGACAGGCAAAGGAGATCCATATGCGAGTGTCCTTATTGCAGCCTAGGATTATTAGAGGCAATATCGAGCATAACTTGACGGTAATCCAAAGATTAGTTGATGAAAGTGAAGGCGATCTGCTGATACTTCCTGAGTATGTACTGACCGGGTCGCTAGTGCTTGATTTAGAAGCTGATGTTCATGATTGGGTGATTAAAAGTGTAAACGCGAAGGCGCGCATCAACTTACTGAAAGGCAAGTATCTTCTGATAAATACCCTGGTTGAAATTGATGGCAAGCTACGCAATTGTTGTGAACTTTTGCCCCCAGGAGATCTGCAATTCAAATTGTTTCCAGATAACACAGAACTAAACGCTGGTATTTCGCCAGGGACTGAGCAGAAGATTTTCAAACTTTTTGACAAGCGTTTTAAGGTAGTGATTTGCAGTGATCTTAGACAAATGGACAAAATATCAACTGACGGCCTAGACTTTCTAATTTTCATCTACCATTTTACTGATAGCAATATTTCTCGGGTTATGCCACTAGTAAAAAACGTGTCTAAAGAAAGAAAATTGCCAGTGTTAGCAAGTAGTTTAGTCAGTGATAAGAACCACGGCTTTAGCTCTTTCGTGAATGGTAACGTTGTTGTTTCTCTTTCAAGACAAGAAGGGATCTTAGAAATAGAAATTCAATGATACGCACGTTGGATGTGGGCGGAACATAAATGTGAAGGCATATGCATGAAACAATGGAGGAAAAGGGAATGAGAAAGAAACTAGTATGTACTTTGCTTTCTGGCCAAACAAGAATCAAAAAGAAAACTGAGAACATAGCAAAAGCCTTCTGAGACTGTCCTTACGTAAACTTTACGGCAACAAAAGAAAATCATCTTTTCGCCATATTATTCCTTACAGAAGAGCGGGCACATGTGTGGATCAAGTATGAAAAGAAAGATCCGAGCAAAATCTTTGAATTAAAAGAGCAAAAGTTACGTTTGCAGAAAAAGTTCAATATCCAAAATAGTTAAAACTGCGTCTACCTTCCGAACTATAGGAAATCCCACCTTGTGGACTAATTGTAGAACCTGCCCTGTTTATGGAAAATGCCTTGGCTGTCCCGCCACGATATTCCATAAAAATACATAGTGTACCTAAGCGTGTCCATCCTAAAAACTTGAAGGAACTATTTTATCACGACTAAGACTGTTCCTTCACTAACAGGCATGCCCTCAGAAATCCTAACTTCTTGAATAAGACCTGCCTTAGGCGCTGTGATTTCATTTTCCATTTTCATAGCCTCCAGAACACAAAGAACTTCGCCAAGTTTCACAGAATCTCCTTCCTTTACCTTCACAGAAACAATTTTCCCAGCCATAGGAGCCGTAACTGCTCCTTCCTCAACAGCCTTTCTCACACTTTCTTTGACAGCAACGGAAACAGAGGGTTCCGGGATTTTTGAAAGAATCTTTCTTGTAGGCGTTTCTAATTTTACATTAAGGGATATGTTGTTAACTTTGATTAGAAAAGGTGCCTTTCTATCGATTTTCTTTAACTCAACCTTGTAAACCTTTTCGTACATTTCGACTGAGAAAGGGGCTTCATAATCGATGCTTTCAATTTTGACCTTACACGGTTTGTCGTTAACCTTGACTGAGAAAGGAGATCCAACGTGTTTAGCTAATTCAATCACATATGGCTTGCCGTTAATGAGTATCTTGTAGTCCTTCAGAGTATGCACCTCATTTAGCCGCTCATCCCTATCAATTCTCGCCTACCAGCCATCGCCCAATCAGAAGCTTTCTTAATTCTTCTTGTAGGAATTACCGCCTTTACCTCATCTACACTTTCTAAGTATGTGGCTATTGCAGTTGACACGGCTGCGACTTCTTCTAATTCCTGTCTCTCAGTTTCACTGATGCTTATTGCTTCTTTCCGTTTCTGTGCTCTCTTTTTAAAGAATTCTAACGCGGCTTGAGGAAACAGAACATAAGTCAAAGCATCCTCTTCTTTTTCGAAAAAAACCTGAGCCTCTTTTGGTATAGATTTAAGTTGCGGCTTCAACAAATCTGCTGGACGGCAAGTGATAACTTTTTCATCTCCGATTATCTTTCTTTTAATCTCTTCGTCTATGGCTGCTGGAGATTTTCCATAGAATCCTTTGACGTACTCTTTCACCTCTTTTGGTACTATGCTGTATCTCTTACCTGAGAGCACATTGAAGACAGCTTGTGTACCCACTAACTGGCTGGTTGGAGTAACCAGAGGAGGGTATCCCAAATCTTTCCGAACTCTCGGCACTTCCTCCAAAACCTCTCTAAGCCTATCCATAGCCTTCTGCTCTTTTAGCTGAGAAATAAGATTGGAAAACATTCCTCCAGGGATCTGATGAACCAAAATCGACGTGTCAATTCTTTCTGACATTGGATTTATTATATGAATGGGATCATAATATTTTTCACGTAATCCTTTGAAATACTCGGCTATCTCAATGAGTAAATCCATGTCAAGACCTGGATCATACGGTGTATCCTTGAGTGCAGCAACAAGTGTCTCTACAGGTGGTTGAGACGTACCCCAGCCCAATGGAGAAAAAGCCGTGTCTACGATATCAACTCCTGCGTCGCAAGCCCTTAGATATGTCATGAAAACCATACCACTTGTTGAGTGGCAGTGGAGATGCACTGGCAAGCCAATCTCTTTTTTCAAGGCTGATATCAGGTCGTAAGCTATTTTTGGGGAAAGCATACCTGCCATGTCTTTGATGCAGATGGAGTCACAATCTAACTCTGCCAATTTTTTTGCGATTTCCAAATAGTGTTCAATTGTGTGTACTGGACTTGTGGTGTAACATATTGAACCTTGAGCGTGTGCACCAACCTTTTTAACCGTTTTAATGGAGGTTTCCAAGTTTCTAACATCGTTGAGAGCGTCAAAAATACGGAATATATCTATGCCAACTTCAGCGGCTTTTTCAACAAATCTCTTAACAATTTCGTCTGGATAGTTCTTGTAACCAACTATGTTTTGTCCTCGTAGCAACATCTGCAATGGTGTTTGTCGTATACGTTTTTTTAGAGAGCGAACTCTTTCCCAAGGATCTTCGGTTAAATATCGTATACATACGTCAAAGGTTGCTCCGCCCCAAACTTCCAATGAGAAAAATCCTACTTCGTCTATTTTTTCGGCTATGGGAAGCATTACTTCTGTTCTCATTCTCGTAGCCATCAATGATTGATGGGCGTCTCGGAAAGTCGTGTCGGTAATTTTGATCGGTTTCTGCAATGAGGTTTCCTCTCGTTTTAGGAGAGAACAAGAATCATAGGA
>Ga0209635_10002384_pt1 | contig 14403 bp, 12 predicted proteins | sample DeeMarSWOR230_32_FD_187463 | JGI IMG/M metagenome (GOLD analysis project Ga0209635, IMG submission 187463) | Marine sediment microbial communities from White Oak River estuary, North Carolina - WOR-2-30_32 (SPAdes) (version 2) | ecosystem: Environmental > Aquatic > Marine > Intertidal zone >... | reverse complement strand
AGCCCAGTATGAATTCGTGACCAATCCAACTTTGAAACCTCTTTCGTTTGCCAATTTAGCTCCTTCTAGCATTAATGGATAATAAAGGAAAGGTTCTCCTCCCTCAAAATATATTGATGAAACCGTACCTATTTTAGTTGCTTCATCTAAAACATTTTTAATTTGAGCGATAGTAAATGTGCCTTTAGAATTAGGACTACAATATAAAAAACAGTGATCACATTCATAATTACAGGTATAAGTTAAAAGAAAATGAATTCCATCCAGCATAATAATCTTTCTTTTTTTATTTAATTCTATAAATTTTGCTTAACTGAAAATTAGTTTAAATTAAACTTATTACTTTCAATAATAGTATCATTAATAATTTTTAAAATATCTATGACTTCTGGTAAAGCCTTTATATCGATTCTTATTTGTGATCCTCTAAAATATGGAGTTTCTATAATGTATACCTGTTTGTTAAATTCTATTTTGAGTTTACTTGCAAATCCATTCTTTACTTCAAATTTTAATATATCGCTCATATTACTCTTATTGTTAATTATTCTTTTAAATTTTCTCTAAAATAGTAACAATTCCTTGCCCCCCACCTACACAAGCAGTAGCAAATCCATAAGTTCCACCTTTATTATTTAATATTATTGCCATGGTTTCAACCAATCTTACTCCTGTCATACCTAGAGGGTTTTACATATTATTAATTTAATTTATTTTCTTATTGCCCAAAACTTTGTTCCCCCCTCTTGTATAAATTCTGCTTTTGTAAATGGAGTTGAATCTATAAATGTTTTGAAGGTTTTTTCATTGTAAAAACGTGCTGAGCCTGCTTCAGAAAACTTATGTGTAATATCAAACAGTTTAAATGGTTCTCTAGGAGCGAAAGTATCGGGAACCATACTTTCTCCTACAAGTAAGATTCCCTTATCATTTAACAATAAATTTAAATCCTTAAAAAGTTGTCTCCTATAATGTTCGTCTGGATTCATCTCATGGAGAACTTGATTTAATATAATTAAATCAAACTTATCTTTCGTAACTTGAACATATTTATTCGTGGATATTTTAAGAATCTTAATCCTTTCATTCCACTTATTTTGATCTACTAATTTTTGTGCAAATTCTATTCCATTTGGTTCAATATCGATTCCTATAAATCGAGCTTTTTCATATTTTTTAGCCCATGTTTCAATATTAAATCCGTAACCACATCCTACTTCGAGAATGCTGCCTTGTTTATGCAAGTTTTTACAAAAGTCTGTAAAAGATTTAGAGAATAATGTTTCAATTAATTTTCCAAATCTTTTACTTCTCTCTTGTAAATCTTTCACAACATCACCAGGCAATTTAAGGAGGTCCATCGCTTTACCTGTTTTAAAGTTTTTCAACATAATTTGCTGAGCTGGAGCAATATTATAAAATGCTCCAAGGGTTCCCCCAATATAAGAAATATGATCATGATCTATTAGCAATTCATACACAAAAGGAGCAGTTTTTAGATTTTTTGTGTTCAAGTCATCTATTTCAAATAAACCACATTCGAGTGCCAAATGGAGCCAAGCATCTAGGTAATTGACATCAAGATTTAACTTTTCAGCAAGCTCCTCAAGAGTAAATTTTATTATAATATATTTATTTGCATTTGACATTGATTTAGTTTTTTCATAAAGATAATCAAAAATCCCTAATTTCCTACCCATTCCAATTAAAATAATAGTATTAAACCCATAAAGACAATTTATAGCAAATTTTTTGATTTGGTCTTTTATTGAAATCTCTGCCCCCTCTTGATTATTCCTTGAAATTTTTTCCACCTTTTATTTAGACGATTTTTAATTTTTTATAATCTCTTATTAAAGTACCTGAAATTTGATAGCTATTTAATTTTATTCGAATAATAAAACTTAAGAATTATTCGATTTTACTAAAATTTTAGTATTTTATATCCTTAAAACAATTAAAATTTGATTAAAAAGGTAAAAATAATGAGTTTAAAATTTACAGAAGAACAAGATATGATTAGAGAGTCAGTTCGCGAATTTGCTCAGAGTAAAATTGCCCCAATTGCACTTCAAATGGAAGAAACTAAGGAAATTCCTAGAGATATCGTTAAGGGAATGGCAGAATTAGGGCTTATGACATGTACGGCAGATGAAAAGTATGGTGGGCCTGGACTAGATGCTGTGAGTGCTGGTGTTATAGCAGAAGAATTAGCAAAAGCGGATTGCACTGGTTCTACCTGTGTATATTACCTTGTTCCAGCATCATGGGGTTTTCTTTTAAATAAATATGGAACAGAAGAAGCAAAGCAAGAAATATTTCCAAAAACTGTCTCAGGAGAATGGTTTCTTGGAATAGCTACAACTGAAAGTGATGCTGGTTCTGATGTAGGTGCTACTAAGACAACCATAAAGCCAGATAGTGATGGATTTGTTGTGAACGGTGAAAAAATGTATATTAGTGGTGTACGAGAGGCTGCAACGCATGGGGGAGGGCATATTACCATTGCTCATCAAACTCCTGAGCGTGGAACAAGAGGGATGACTACATTTTATTTACCATTAACAGCGAAAGGAATCACGCCTACTTATATTAACGATTTAGGTAGGGAGGGGATTTCATGTGGTGGTTTCGCTATAGATAATGTAAAAATACCTAAACATTATATATTAGGAGAAGAAAACAAAGGATTCTATATACTCCATGAAGGATACGAATATGCAAGGGCATTAATTTCTGTAATTTGCGCATCCGCTGGCTTGAAATCGTTAGAAAACGGAATAAATTATATTAAAGAAAGAAAGTCATTTGGAAAGCCTTTAGCGCAATATCAAGAAATAAACTTTAGATTAGCTGAGCATTATACAAAATTGAATATGCTTAGGGATTTAGGTTACAAAGCTTTAAAGACTATTGATTTAGAACAAGAAGGCAAGGTAAGTAGATTCGAAACAAGTAATATTGTAGCCCAAGCGAAGATGTTCTGCTCAGACTGGGCTTGCGAAGCTATAAATGATGTCATGCAATGGCAGGGTGCATTTGGATATTCACGAGAATGCCTTGATCAAGCTGCATGGAGAGCTGTTAGATCATTTTCACTTGCAGAAGGGACTAAAGAAGTAATGAAAATGATTGTAGCAAGAGAGCTACTTGGTAAGAAACAATATTAATTAACTTTTTTTTATATTTTTAATATCACTATTTAACTCTTAAAAGATTGAGATTAAATTTATAGTCTTAATATAATTTTGATGATATAATGAGATTTATTGTATGTGTAAAACAAGTTCCCGACACAACTGAAGTAAAAATTGATCCTGAAACGAACACGTTAATAAGAGAGGGTGTTCCTAGTATATTGAACCCTTTTGATCAGTTTGCACTTGAAGAAGCTATTAAGATTAAACAAGAAAATGATGAAATTGTTGCTATTTCAATGGGACCACCTCAAGCTAAAAAGGCATTATTGAAGTGTCTTGCATTAGGAGCAGATAAAGCAATCTTGCTAAGTGATAAAGCTTTTTCAGGTGCTGATACTTGGGCAACATCATATACACTTACTCAGTGCATCAGAAAGATTGGTGTTTTTAATATCATTTTTTGTGGTTTACAAGCCATTGATGGGGATACTGCTCAAGTAGGTCCTGAAATTGCTGCTCAATTAGGTATTCCTCAAATCACTTATGTTGAGAGTATTGAAAAATTAGAAGGAAAAAAACTCGAAGCAAAAGTACAGACAGATGATGGCTATAAAATTGTGGAAGCAAAACTTCCAGCCCTTATAACAGGAATAACACCATCTTCGTTTGAACCAACTAATCCACCCATGATGAATATAATGAAAGCAAATAAGAAACCTTTTTCTACGTGGACTATTGGCGATCTAGGGGGCAGTATTGATAATTATGGATTGAATGGCTCATTAACCGAAGTTATAAAGGTATACTCACCCCCAGCAAGACAACAGGGTGTTGTCATTAAGGAGGAAAAATCAGAAGCTGCAGTTCAAAAATTAATTGAATTATTATCAAAAGATAAGGTGATCTAATTTTGATAACAGTAGATAAGGAAAAATGCACAGGTTGCGGGTTATGTGAAAAAGCTTGTCCATTCGGAGCAATAAAAATAATGGAAAAAATTGCTGTAATAGGAGATGAATGTACTCTTTGTGGAGCCTGTGTTGATCAATGTAGTTTAAAAGCTATATCTATCCAACGAAAAAAGCTTAAAGATGTTGACTTATCCCAATATCAAGATGTGTGGATAGTTGCTGAAATAAAAGATGATAAAGTAAGAAATGTATCTTTTGAATTACTAGGTAAAGCTATAGAGCTTGCGGATGAGTTGATGCAAAATCCATGTGTCTTACTTATAGGAAATAATGTAAAAAAATTCACCCAAGAGTTTTCCAATCGTGGAGCTAAAACAATTTATATTGCTGAAAATGAAGATCTTAAAGAATATCATACTGAAACATATTCTTCTGTGATTACAGGAATAATCTCAAAGTATAAACCAAATATTGTTTTATATCCAGCAACTATATCTGGAAGAGATTTAGCGCCAAGAGTAGCTGCAACTCTTGAGTTAGGGCTTACTGCAGATTGTACAGGTTTGTCTATTAAAGAGGGGTTATTATTGCAAACAAGACCGGCGTTTGGTGGAAACATAATGGCAGATATTATATGTCCTATTACTCGGCCACAAATGGCAACAGTTAGACCTAATGTTATGGAAATGGCATCAATTAAAGATAATGGGAATGCTGAAATCACAGAAATTCCAGTAAATCTAGATCTTCAAAGTTTAAAGGTAAAAACTAAAGAAATAATCAGTGTTTCCTCCTCTGAATGTGGTATTCCTGTTTGTGAGGCAGACATTATTGTTTCGGGAGGAAGAGGGGTAGGATGTCAAGAGAATTTTAAAATACTCGAAGATTTAGCAAATGTTTTAAAAGGAGCTGTGGGAGCAAGCAGAGCAGCAGTTGATTTAGGGTGGATTCCAAAATCACAACAAGTAGGACAAAGTGGAACTACAGTTTCTCCACGGATTTATATTGCATGTGGAATATCAGGAACGATCCAACATTTAGTTGGAATGAAAAGTAGCGATATAATAATTGCAATAAATAAAGATCCTGAAGCCCCAATATTTAGCGTAGCAAATTATGGCATTGTAGGCGATTTGTGTGAAGTTGTTCCTTTATTAACCAAAGCATTAAAGAAAAAATTAAGTGAAAATTAATAGAAATAATAATTTCACTCTTTTTATTATTCCTTCAAATTTTAATTGAAGGATTGAAACTAAGGTATTGGTATTCTACTCTAAAGAGTTAACTATTTTAAACTTTAAATTTATTAAAGTTGAATTAATATTTAATTCAAAACAAAACAAAAAGGGATTAATAATGGCAAAATTTATGACGCAAGTCATTAAGGATGAAATTCTTGAAAAACTAAATCTTGAATATAGATATAAATTTCTTAATGAAAACTTGATACCTATTTTATCAGAGGATCAAATGGATTTCCTTAAAAATATTCAAGAATTTTGTTTAAAATTTGAGAAAGATAACAATATTACTCATGGACCTGAAGAAGATATTTATGAATGGTATCCATATTTCGGTAAGGAAGGTTATATTACTCGCCAGCATAATTTTGAGGTGATTGGTGAATTTTATAAACAATATGGATTAGCAATGGACTTTATGAGGACACTAGCTTTAGATTTCTTCGATCCTCAACTAGCTATGAGTTTTGGAGCAACTGTAATTGGAATCAACCCCATATATGAGCATCATGAACATGTTCCTGTAAGATTGGAAGCATTAAAAGAATTAGTGACTGGTCAATCTCCTGGTTGCCTTTTGATAACTGAACCAGAAAGGGGATCTGATGCGGTGCATCAATTAACTCTATGTGAAGAACAAAGTGATGGTAGTTTTCTTCTCAATGGAGAAAAAGTATATCAAACTAATGCCCCTAAATCCAAATGGGCAGTAGCTTATGCAACTGCAGAGAAAAATAATGGTAATATGATGGCTCAATTTCTAATTAATACCTCCTGGGAAGGATGGAATTGTGAAAGGGTTTTAATCCCTTGGGTGCCTAAGCTTTATCTCGGAAAAGAACGTTTAGTTAATTTGAGAGTCCCAAAAGAATATGTTTTAGGAGGTATAGGAAAGGGAAGGGATCATCTTTTTGAAGGATTAATACCAGAGAGGATTGCTATTGCATTACGAGGTGTTGCAGAAAGTTGGGGGGCATTAGCACATGCAACTATTTATGCTAATATGAGAAAACAATTTGATAAGGAAGTTTTATTCTTTCAAGGCGTAGGGTTTTTATTGACAGATTTATGGGCTAAAACTACTCACCTAACTCATGCTTTATTAAAATTTTGTGAATCTTATGATGATAAAATGAGAAAGTATGAAGAAAATTTGCCTGGAAACATTTCTGAATCAATGGTGGCAGCAGCAAGTCAATATAAATATAGTTGTGCTAAATTAAGTGAGCGTGTGTGCTATCAATGTGCTAATGTTATGGGAGGTGCAGGCTTATGCGATAATACGTTAATGCATGACCTATTGAATATCTCTAGAATTCAAGAAATAATCGGTGGAGCTAGACAAATCCATAGTTTTATCATGTCACGCGGTTTGAGAAGGATATTCCGTAATATAACAACTTAATATGAGTGAAAAGTGATACACTAAAATGAATAAAGTTGCAATAATTGGGGTTGGGCATACTAAATTCGGAGTTTTAGAAAATAAAGATTTATTAGATTTACTATGTGAAGCCTCACTTCAAGCTCTTGAAGATTCTAATACTGATGATAAAGATTTTGATTCGGTCTATGTGGGTGCCATGAGCCCAAATGCCTTTAACAATTTAAGCGGGATTGCAAGTGCCTTGGTTGATAGAATAGGGTTAATTCCCGCTGCAGCTGACCATATTAAAAATGGTCCTGCAAGTGGCGGTTCAGCTGTGAAAGCTGGTTTTCAAGCAATTGCTTCAGGTATGAGCGAGCTAGTATTAGTAGTTGGAGGCGAAAAAATGACTCACATCACTACCCCTGGATATATTACTTCAAATGTGGCTACTTTAACCCACCACGATGCAGAAAGGCGCCACGGTGTTTCACTCCCTTCTTTTGCTGGAATGTTAACACGTATTTATCTAGAAAAATATGAAGCTAAACTCGAATGGATTTCTGATATCGCAATTAAAAACCATAAAAATGGGGCATTAAATCCGAATGCTCATTTCCAGAAACCAATTGAAGATTTTATGAAAAGTGCCATGCAAAAAGGAAAAGGTAATTGGAGTAGCGTTTATGAATTCCTTGAAGATGATAAGACAAATCCTATAATTGCTGATCCATTAAGACTTTTTCACATTTGTCCCATTTCAGATGGAGCTGCAGCATTAATTCTGTGTAATGCTGATGTTTCCAAGAAATTTTGCGATACTCCTGTTGTGATCTCAGGTATTGGTCAAGCTACTGACACTCATATCATTTTTGAACGTGAAGAAATCACAACTTTAAAAGCTCTTAGAATATGCTCAGACCAAGCGTATAAAATGGCTAAAAAAAGACCAGATGATATTGATGTTGCCGAATTACATGATGCATTCGAAATTCTTGAAGCTGTACAAAGTGAAGATATCGGTTTTTTCGAAAAAGGGAAGGGTGCTGAAGCAGCTCATGAAGGATTAACTGAAATTGGCGGAAAGATTCCTACAAATCCTTCTGGTGGATTGAAAGCGAGAGGACATCCTCTTGGTGCCACAGGAGTCGCTCAGGTTGTAGAGTTAGTATGGCAATTACGAGGAGAAGCAGGAAAAAGACAAGTTGAAGGTGCTGAAACGGGAATAACATGTAATTTTGGTGGGTTTGGGAATAATATTTTGTCAATATTAGTTACACGTATTTAATTAAATTTCATTTAAAACTAAGAGAAAAAGCAAAAAAAACTAGCTCTGAATAGATGAATCAGAAGATATTAAATATCTTTGTTCCTCTATCTCTGCAAGAAATAAGTCTACGATTGCTAACCATTTATTTTTGGATTCCAAATCACTTATTATTCTTCCTGTTAATTCTTTTCCTATCTTAAGATTTTTAATTGCTAATTCACTATTTTCAAGCGCCGCATAACAAATTCCAATCTTGATATAAGTCTGATAGATAAACCAGTCATTAGAATTAATTTCTATCGCTTTTTCGAATTGTTTTATGGCTTTTTCATACTCTTTGAAGGTTATTAAGATTTCACCGTATGTATCATGATAAATTCCCTTTTCTGGTTCACTTTTGAGTAGTTTTTGAAGAATCTGCACTGCTTCCTTTTTTCTGCCCAAATATGATAACCAATAGGCTTTGTAATTTTGAAGAGATTTGTTTTTTGGGTGTTTTACGAGTAATTCTTCAATAATTTCTAACCCCTCTTTTAATTCCTTATCTTTTTTAAGTGTATAAGCTTTTTTTACCATAAGATCAATTTCTTTCTCAGGAAATAACTCCATCATTTTCTCTAATATCATTAATACATCAGTATATTGGTTAAAATAGAGTAAAATTCGTATTTTTGAATTATATAATTCATAATTTTTCGGGTTAATTTTGATTTCTTTATCAATTTCTTTAATTTTATCTTCAAATTGAGTTTCTAATGTTTTAGAATTCTGAGATTCTAAAATGTCTGTCATGTTCTGCCAGATTATTCCTTCTAATTTATCATAAGTTTCTTTTAATTCCTTTTTTGTCTCAATTTTATAAGCTAAATATTTTATGTATCGTGGTAAAAATTCTCTCAATGGTTCCTTGAAATGTTTATGAAATATAGTTTCGCAAAGTTCTTCAATAATATCTTCTATAATAGTATCCAGGCTCCCAGAGTTCCCAAATTTTTCCAAATATTTGTTTTTTTCAATATATTCTTCAGTAATTGCACGAACATATGTAGTCATATTTGCCAATAAGGTAGATCTAATTAATTTATCTAACTATGATAGCTCAGATGTTAAAAACTTAGTAAAACAAAATAAATTTCTTAATTTCTTTTTAACTTCTGCTAAGACTGGTAAGGGCGTGGTAGATGCATTTATTGAAATTATAAATATATTATATAAGAAGTATTGTTTAGAACTTTAGTAATTGAATTATTTAAATGGTTGATTTCTCTTAGAATTAAGTTTAGAATTATTCCCCAAGTTTTATCAAACAAATCGAGAGATACGATTTAAAGATATTCCCTCTCTGAAACCTGTAATATCTGAAATCTTTATTGATAAAACTATCTCCTTAGAGGGATTGGAATCCTATTTAAAATGAAAAGCAGGGATTTTATGAACTTATATTCCTGTTCAAAATTCTTCTTCCAATTCAGCGAGCTCTGCGAGAAAAAGATCAGCAATTACAAGCCATTTTTGTTTCAAATCAAATTGTACAAAACAACTATTTGTGAGTGCTTTCCCTTTCTCTAGATTTTCAATTGCTAGTTTATAATACTCTAGCTCCCTATAACATATTCCCAATTTAATATATGTTTGGTAAACATACCAATTATTCGGTTCTAATTCGATTGTTTTTTCAAATTGATCTGCAGCTTTCTTATATTCCTCAAAATACATTAAAATTTCTCCATAAGTATCATGAAAAGTTCCTATCTGTGGTGATCGTTCTATAAGCTTTTGAATTATTTCAATTGCTTCTTCTTTTCTTTTTAAGTATTGTAGCCAGTAAGCTTTATTAAGAAGAAGATAATCATCATCAGGATATTTAAATAGGAGCTTATCTATAATTTCAAGCCCTTCTTCAACATTTTGCATTTTTTTAAGTACAGAGGCTTTCTTTATATTGAGATCTTTCTCATATTCAGGAAAATATTCAAGCATCTTATTTATTAATAATAACACTTCATTATATTCACTAAATTGAATTAAAATTTTGATTTTAGAATGATATAATCCAATATCATCGGATTTCAAACTAATGGCTTTATCAATTGCCTCAATTGCTTCTTCTTCTTTATTCGTTTGGAGTAAGATATTACTCTTTAACTGGTAATATTTAGCTTCATTTGAAGCGAAAGTATCCAAAGAAATTGCTTTTTCAATATTGTAAATAAAATCTGACTCCTTTACTTTTTCATCGTCAAATTGATATATTCTATTATAGCCATATAAAATTCCTTTAACTAAATAATAAAATGGATGTTCAGGGTAATACTCAGCCATTTTATCAACTATTTTTAAGGATTTTTCAAAATCTCCAAGAGTTAAATGGCAAAAAACTAAAAGAAAATAATACGGAATGTATTTCTCATCACCTATAATATCGTCTGGAATCTGTAGTTCGTTATTCAAATAATTAATTACTTCCTGAAATCTATTTAAATAATAAAGGATATTTGCTCTAAAAATAATAAGCCCAATATCTTTTTGCTTTAATTTTAAAGCGGAGTCTACAAGTTTTAAAACGTTATTATATTCCTTCTTAACTAATAGAGGTTTTATCATATTATATGTAGATTTTATGCTCTTAGAATAAATATTTTCAAATATTCCTAATATTTCTGGATCAATATAATGTATCACACCATCATGTTCAACACATTGAGGTTGTTGACTAAGTAAATTAATAGTTTGAATTTCTTGCCAAATTATGCCTTCCAATTTATCATAAATGTCTCTTAAAGGTCTTTCGGTTTCAATTTTATACGCTAAATAATTGATAAATTCTGGTAAGAATTCTTCTAATGGTTTCTTTAAATCTTTATTAAAAAGAGTCCTGCAAATCTCGTCTAATATTTTATCAATTATGGAATGAATGTTGAATGAAGAAAATCTAGATGCCGTCCCCCCAAATAATCTATGCAGATATGTAAATTTTTTAACATATTCTTCAATGACTGCACGCAAAACATTCTCTAACTTCTCATCTGATTGAAAGTAATAAAATTTATCAGGTGGAACCTTCAATTTAAAAAATTTAACGGGATAAATGTTATTTTCAACAATCTCCTCAATATAGTATTCCAATGTACTCTTTTTGATTTTATAATTATTTGAGAAATCCTTGAGAGAAATATATTTAGGGTAATAATTAGGGTGATTAAAAGAAAGAAATAGTAAGATTTTATCAAAATCTTCTTCATCTCTTAACATTGATTTCACTCTTGAATAATCCAATTTCAAAACATTATTGAGAAATCGATATTGAATATCATCATCTTCTATTTTATAACTCTTAAAAAATGTTATTGTCTTTTTAGTGACGTCTTCAATTCTTTTGCTTTCTTCTTCTAAAATTGACTGTCTGTCTAAATCATATAGGGTTAACATTCTAGAATACTCTAATTTACCAGATTGAGTAATTCTATATTCTTTATTTTCTTTATTTACACTTCCACTATTTATTAGTAGATTCAAATTTTTAGATAAGGATGATTGATTAATTAAGAGTGGTTCTTCGAGAAAATCAGACCATTTACAATAGTTGTTATTATAAAGCATCCAAAGTATTATATGATCATAATTTCTTCTGTTTTTAATCAACTTAGGGGGATAACTTAATCTCCTTTTCTTTTCCTTAGCACTTGATAATTCGTGATATCTTTTTTTACCTTCTGAAGTTATTTTATAGCGGCCTCTAATAAAATTATCCACATATTCCTTCCTTTTCAAGATATCAAGATGCCTGTGTAATGTAGATGTTGGAATCTCTAATGGTTCTTTTAGAAAATCAGACCATTCACACACATCATTGTTACATAACATCCAGAGAATTATATGCTCATAATTTTTTTTCTCAAATCTGGGAGGATTAATAATCTCTGGTGGGGGATAATTTATAATGCTCATAATTTATAATGCTCATGTTCTAATTGTTAATTTTAAATAAGTATTGATTCTATTTATGTTTTTATTACTTTATTCTTAAAGTAGTTCGGAACATTCATGGAAGTATTGAGAAAGAAACTAAATATGTAATTATAAATAATAGTTAATTAAGAAAAAGGTGATAAAAAATGAACCCAAAAAAATTCAAAAAACCATTACCTCTAGAAGGGTATTGGAATTGTTATGGTAGAACTGCTTAAAAATTTAAATCTTTTTTTTTCCTATTTTTATTTAATATAATCTTTCAGGACTTCTTTCTTTAAAATTTCTTGCATTTTATAATAACTTAATTAACACATATCTTTAATATTAAGTTGAAATTAATGTTTAAGATAATTTTGTATTTATCCCCATTATAGTTCAATAATCCCATCTAAGTTTCGTAATAAAAACTAAATATGTAACTCTTTCTAGTTATTATTTAAGAAACACTGTTGGTGATAAAAAATGAAAAAAGAAAAAAATATTGATGATATAAAGAAAATCAAAATTAAGAATGATGTCGTAATTTTAGGTAATAATTACCGAGCATATTAAAATCCATTTTTTTTTACTATTTTTACTTTATTTATCCTGTTTACTTAAAGGGTAAAATTATCTTGTTTACCAAAATTTTATATTAATAAAAATCTAATCTTACTTTAAACAAAGTTTTTTAATGTGAATTCAAATCCAATGACAAATACTAAACATGAATTTAGATTCAAAATTACGGTAATTGGCGATGGAAAAGTAGGGAAAACGTCATTAATTAAAAAGTTCACAAAAGGCAGCTTTAACCAGGATTATACAAGAACTATTGGCGCACAATTCTCTAAATACGATAAGGAGATTGAAGGAGATAACATTAGATTATTATTCTGGGATATAGCTGGTCAAGATGACTTCGGTTTTCTGAGACCTTCATTTTATAGGGAATCTAGAGCAGCAATAATTGTATATAGCCTTGAAGAAAACACCCTTGGTGAAAATAGTTATAATAATATTGCTAATTGGCATGAAGATATTAGAGATTTTTGCGGAGATATTCCTGTGGTTGTTTTTGCGAATAAATTAGATTTAGTAGATGAGAGCAATCTAGATCGTGCAAAAGTTCAAGAAATGGTTAAGACCAGAAATTTCCTTGGATATTATTTAACTTCAGCGAAAACGGGAAAAGGAGTTATAGAAGCATTTAATGCGATCATAAATAAATTATATCAAAAATATAAAGAGTTATCTATGTCATTATAATTATTTAATTTAGAAAAGTTAACTTCAATGAACTTCAATGAATGAGAAATTTAAATTTAAAATTACTGTCATAGGAGACGGAAGAGTAGGAAAAACATCTTTGATTAAAAAGTTTACAAAAGGATCCTTTCAAGAAGATTATATAAAAACTATGGGCGCACAATTCTCTGTATACGACAAAAAAATTGATGGAGATAAGATTAAATTGTTTTTCTGGGATATTGCTGGCCAAGATGATTTCCATTTCTTACATTCTTCTTTCTTTAAAGAAAGTAAGGCAGCTATAATTGTATATAGTCTTGAAGAGAATGAGCTTGGTAAAACTAGTTTTAAACATATATTAGATTGGTATAAAGATATAGTTAAATATTGTGGTAATATTCCTGTAGTTATTTTCGCTAACAAGGTCGATTTAATAGACGAAGAGAGCCTGAATAATGCCAATATTGCGGAATTAGTTGAGGAACACAAATTTCTAGATTATTTTATTACTTCTGCCAAAACTGGCCAGGGTGTTATTAATGCATTTAATACAATTATAAAGAATTTGTATTATAAATATAAAGCAATATCTTCACAGTTATAAAAGCTTGTTTAATGTAAATATTGAATTATGAATCTTTCCTAAAGATTATTTTTCATATTCTATTTCGTTAAGAAAGAGATTTGCGATTGAAAACCATGTTTGTTTTGTATCCTTATCATTTGAAAGTTCATTTGATAATTCTTTTCCTTTATTTAAATTTTCAACTGCTAACTCATAATTTTCAAGTTCCTTATAGCAAATTCCTAATTTAATATAAGTTTGATATATAAAATTCCCTTTACTTTCTATTTCTATTGCTCTTGAAAATTCATTGATTGCATTATCATAATAGCCAAAATTCATTAAAATTTCTCCATAAGTATCATGATATATTCCCTGCTCTGGTTTAATTTTAGTAAGTTTTTCCATAATCTCAAAAGCTTCTTGCTCTTTGTTTAAGTATTGAAACCAATAAGCTTTATAACTAAGTAGATCGTTGTCTTCAGGATATTTTTTAATTAAATCATTGATTATTTCCATTCCCCCGTTAATATTCCTCATTTTCTTAAGAACAGATGCTTTTTTCATTTGAATATCCTTTTCATTTTCCGGAAAAATCTCGAGAAGATCATCTAATACATTTAATACCTCAGGATATTGATCATAATACATCAAAATTCTAACTTTTGAATTGTGTAGTTCAATATCTTTTGGGTTCAGTTTAATTGC
>Ga0209635_10002381_pt1 | contig 14411 bp, 11 predicted proteins | sample DeeMarSWOR230_32_FD_187463 | JGI IMG/M metagenome (GOLD analysis project Ga0209635, IMG submission 187463) | Marine sediment microbial communities from White Oak River estuary, North Carolina - WOR-2-30_32 (SPAdes) (version 2) | ecosystem: Environmental > Aquatic > Marine > Intertidal zone >... | reverse complement strand
ATATAGAATTCCAACACCCGTAAATTCCACTTTTACCAGCCTGCTGAAAACCATAGAAAACCGATATTTGAGACACTGAGTAAACTTGTTAAGAACCTGATTCTTCTGTTTAAGTTTCACAATTTGCCCTTTATCTTATATATTCAAAAACTTAAAGATGCAAGTCAACATAGTGAAATGATATAGTATATACGCGCTGGAGACTCTCATTGCCTATGAACAATGTACGTACGATTTCCCCCACATTAGCCCGACGTCTAGCTATCATGCGTCAGCGCCTAGCTGGCCCACGACCACCGGCTAATTCTGATGGTATTATGGAGGTTGTGCGTGATCTAGGTTACGTGCAGATCGATCCGATGAGAGTGGTGGAGCAAAGCCATCTTTTGGTGCTGTGGAGCCGGTTGGGACAATACGACCCAACACACCTCGACATGTTACTATGGAAAGAGCGGCGGCTCTTTCAGGACTGGGCACAAGCCACTTCGATCGTGCTTACAGAGGATTATCCGATCTTCAGCGCGCTGAAGCGCAGTTTCGCAACTGGTAATCAATCTTGGGCTCAGCGGATCCGCACTTGGATGCAGAAAAACAAAAAACTGCGTCGCTATATTCTCACTCAACTCCGCCGCAAAGGTCCCATGCCCTCGGATGCCTTTGAAGACAAGTCCGTCGAGGACTGGCGCTCCTCCGGCTGGACCGCCGGTCGAAATATTGACATGATGCTTACATGCTTGTGGGCTCAAGGCAAGATTATGATAGCTGGACGCACGGGCGGCCAGAAGCTATGGGAACTGACCGAGCGATATTTACCTGAGTGGACGTCCCGAGAACAACTATACGACCATGAAGTCTCTCGCCGTGCTGCGCAAAAGTCGTTGCGAGCCCTTGGCGTGGCGCGTGCGACTCACATCAAGCAACACTACATCCGCCGTTGCTATTCTAACCTTGATAATGTGCTAGCCGAACTCGAAGTCAAAGGTCGTGTTACGCAGGTGGAGATCCGAGAGGGCAGACGCGTATGGCGTGGCCCATGGTATATTCATGTCGAAGACCAACCGTTGCTCGACCGATTGGCTGGGGGCGAGTGGGAGCCGAGAACGACTCTACTCTCGCCTTTTGATAACTTGATCTGCGACCGCCGGCGCACGGAACAGCTCTTCAACTTCCATTTTCGCCTAGAGGTTTATGTGCCGAAGCCCAAACGCAAGTATGGTTGTTATGTGATGCCGATCTTGCACGGTGATCATTTCATCGGCCGTATAGACCCGGTGATGGATCGGAAGCAAGGGCGGCTGAAGATCAACGCTGTTTACGCAGAGCCTGATGCTCCAAAATCTAAGGAGACAGCTCGGGCGGTGGCCAGCGCGATCGAAGAACTCGGCGTATTCCTAGGAGCAAACGAAATCTTCTACGGCCAGCGTGTGCCTACGGCCTGGAAAAGCGCACTCCATCAATAAACACCTCCAAACCTAAACCCTTAAAATGAAAGAGTGACATCTTTTTCTTCTCTTCGAACCCTAATGGAAACAACACCTGTCGAAGGAGTTTCAGCGATGAGCGTCCTAAGCCCGTTTAGAGATTTACTTTTGACAAGACATGATGTGGCGAAAGGTTGGAAAGGCAAAGGCAAACGTGTTATCGGCTGGAGTTGCAGTTATACTCCTGAGGAGCTCATTCACGCGGCAGACGCTCTGCCGGTCATGGTTTTCGGGAATCCTGAAATCACAAAACTGGCTGATGTCCATTTGCCAGTCAACATATGCTCTTTTCCCCGCAGCTGTTTTGACTCAGCCCTGAAGGGAGACTATAACTATCTGGATGGATTTGTTGCGTCAAGCAGCTGCGACAACCGTGACAAGATCTTCGATATGTGGAGATACCATGTTAAAATTCCGTATTTGCATTTCATAAACATTCCGCACATGATAACCGAAAGGGCGAATAACTTCTTTTATGAAGAGATTTTGAGGTTTAAGGCTTCGTTGGAAAAGACCTTTGGAAGAATTGTTTCTGACGCCGCCCTAAAGAAAGCGATTCAGGTCTACAATGAGAATAGGCTTCTTTTGAAGGAAGTTTATGATCTGAGGAGGAAGAAGCCCCCGCTGATTTCTGGAGTTGAAGCGTTAGAAATTGTTCTTTCTGGCATAGTGACGTCGAAAGAGGAGCATAACAAGTTGCTGAATCATCTGCTTGCCGAGGTTTCCGACCGTGCTGATCCGCCTGAGGGCGGCGTGAGACTACTTGTTTCTGGAAGCGTTATGGATAATTCAGAGCTGCTCAAGATTGTTGAGACTGTTGGCGGCAGCGTTGTTGTCGATGACTGGTGTACAGGTTCGAGGTATTTTTGGGACCTTGTTGATTCCTACGGTGATCCGTTGCGTGCTATTGCTAAAAGGTATTTGAATAAAATTCCTTCTTCTTTCATGTTTCAGAGTGAAGAAAGGTTTGGGCACACTGTTAAGATGGCTAAGCGGTTTGATGTTGAGGCGGCGATTATTTTTGTTCTGAAGTTCTGTGACACTCACATGTTTGATGCTCCCCAGCTCATGGAAGAGATGAAGGCTATGGGTCTGCCTGTTCTGTACTTGGAGTGGGAGCATTCTCTGAGCGGTTTGGCCCAGATGAAGACGAGGATAGAGGCTTTCATAGAAATGGTGAAAGGAGTAGAGTAAGCCGTGGCAGAGACCAAGCCAGAGAGAAGGTTGCAGACACTTAGAGGCTTTTACAAAAAATATGTGAAGAAGTTTTACGAAGACGCCCACAAAACTAAGGCTGAGGGAAAACCAGTTGCATGGGTTGCCTCAACGTTTCCAGTTGAGATGCTGCTTGCCATGGATATTTTTCCGGTTTGGCCTGAAAACTATGCTTCTCTCTGTGCAGCTAGACAGGTTTCAGTAAAGCTCTGCGAAGTCGCCGAGAGCAAGGGATTTTCTAAAGACATCTGCTCCTATGCGAGATGTGTAATTGGATCGCTTTTTCAAAAAGAAGCTGATTTGCCTGAAAGAGGCATGCCTAAACCAGATTTCCTTTTTGCGTCAACATGCGCCTGTGACACCCATTTTAAATGGTTTCAGTTTGTTAGTCGACACTTTAAGGTTCCATTGTTTCTACTGGATGTGCCATATAACATAAGTGGAGCAGACTCCGAGCATCTTGAAAAAGCGCACATAGAATTCTATGTTTCCCGGCTAGAAGAACTGATTGAGTTCTTAGAGAAGCAAATCGGCACAAAACTGGATAAAAACAGATTAAGAGAAATAACAGATATCTCAGACCGCACAAGTAAGCTTTGGATGGAAATCCAAGACTATCGGAAGACAATTCCCACGCCTATGGATGCTCGCGACGCATTTTCCGCCGTTTTCTTTATGCTTAGCATTCCTGGCACTCAGATGGCGGTTGACTTCTATGAGAAGTTGCGCGACGAAGTTAGGGAACGAGCCGAAAACAAGTTTGGAATAATAGAGAATGAGAAGTACAGGCTGATTTGGGACAACCTGCCGCTTTGGTTTGACCTAAAGTTCTTCGAATACCTCAACAGCTTAGACGCGGTTGTTGTCGCCGAAACGTTTTCTCATGTTTGGATGGGAAGGCTGGATCCATCTAAGCCTCTGGAGAGCTTGGCCAAGAAGTATCTGCCAAACTTTGCAAACTGCAGCGTAGACAGAAAGATCGACTTGATAGAGAGCCTTCTCAGAGATTTCAGGGCTGACGGCGCAATCTTGCCAACCAACTGGGGCTGCAGAATGATGTCAATAGGCGAAACAATAGTGAAGGAAAAAATCGACAAGAGTCTTGGAGTGCCCAGTCTTATAATTGATGTGGATTCTTCAGACTGGAGAAGCTACAATGAAACTCAAGTCAAGAAAAACATAGAAATTTTCCTTCAGATACTAAAAGAAAAGAAGCAAGAAGGATAAAGACAACACAGCTTTAGAGTTGTTCGGCGTATCTTTCTCTTAGTTTTCTGTGCAGGATCTTTCCAGTTGTAGTCCTTGGCATCTGGGATGCTAAGATGAAATCTACGGACTTGGGTTTTTTATACCCTGCCATCTTTCCACGACACCAGTCAATGATCTCCTCTTCGCTAGCTTTCTCATCCTCCTTCAGAATAACAACTGCCTTCACAGCCTCACCCCACTTCTCATCAGGCACACCGATTACAGCAACATCGAAAACCTTTGGATGTTTAGAAATAACTTCCTCAACCTCAGAGGGATAAGCATGCTCTCCTCCCGTTATAATCATGTTGTCCTTCCTATCCACGATGTAGTAGTAGCCCTCCTCATCACGCTTGACCATGTCTCGGGCAGTGAAAAGACCTCCCCTAAAAGCCCCCTTCGTCTTCTCCGGCATCTTATAATACTCATCAAACATCATCGGCCCGCGAGAATACAACTCACCAGCCTCGCCGACAGACACCTCATTCCCATTTTCATCCAGAAGCTTAATCACATCGGTTCCTAGACACTCACGTCCCATTGAACCCAGCTTCCTCAACTGATCCTCAGGCCTGAGAATCGTGACCAGACCAGCCTCGGTAGAGCCATAAGCCTCAAACAGCTTCACATCGGGAAAACACTTCAGAATCCCCTTCTTTATCTTACTCCGAACAGGAGCCGAAGAACACAGAAAGCATCGCATAGAACTCAAATCAAACCTCTTTCTCACATCTTCAGGAACATTCAATATCAAATGATAGTGAGTCGGTATCAACGAGATGAAAGTCACCTTTTCCTCATCTATCACACGCAGAAGCTCAACGGGATCAAAGCCTTTGTCCCGACCCACATAAAGCGACGCGCCAATATACAGAAACAGCAAACCGTAGAACGTCGAGTTCACATGATACAAGGGCATGAGCACCATACCATTATCCTCTTGTGAAAAACCGAACTCGACAGCATTAATCAGAAAAAAAGACATGTACGACTCGTGAGAGCGAACAACACCCTTCGGTATCCCCGTTGTTCCTGAGGTGTATATCTGAAACCACGTGTCTTTGGCGCCGACCTTAACATCAGACCTGCCATCTGAAGAGCCTTCTACAAGCGTTTCATAGCTAACGTAGCCTTCAGTAGCCTGACCAACCACCACAAAACCTTGTTCACCAATGATTCTAAGGTTTGAGCGAACGGAATTGATGATCTCAACAAACTCCTCACCCACTATAATAGTTTTGGCATCAGAATTATTGACCACATACTCAACTTCTTTGCCAACAAAACGCCAGTTAACAGTCACAACAACTACACCGATCTTCGCACAGGCACAACAGACCTCCACAAACTCCACACAGTTGTAGAGCATAACAGCGACTCTGTCGCCCTTACGCAAACCCATACTCAGCAAGCTGTTCGCGAGTCTATTTGTCCTAGACTCAAGCTCAGGATAAGTCCTGGTCGCTCCATGCCAATCCTTAACCGCGATTTTCTCAGGATAATTCTTCGCGTGAACCTTCAAGATTTGACCCAAGTTCAACCAGACCATATGCTCATCACCCGTTCTCAGCACTTATGAAACACCTATTAAAGCTTAATAATCATTGTCGGAAATTATATATCCTCTTCGCAATTTACTCAAAAAAACAAGAAGGTGTAAAGAATGGAAGTAAGAAAAGTAGCAGTTCTAGGCGCTGGTTTAATGGGCCACGGCATCGCCCAAGTTTCAGCTCAAGCAGCCAAATGCAAGGTCAACCTAAGAGACATAAAACAAGAATTCATCGACAACGGCATGAAAATGATAAACAACAGCCTACAAAGATTTCTCAAAAAAGAAGTAATAACAGAAGCCGAATTAAAGGAAATCCTAGCTAGAATACATCCCATGCTAGACCTAAGAGAAGCCGTAACAGACGCCGACCTGATAATCGAAGCCGTGCCAGAAAAAGTTGAACTAAAGAAAAGCGTCTTTGCAGAGGTGGACAAATTCGCCAAACCAGAAGCCATAATCGCCTCAAACACATCCTCAATCAGCATAACCGAAATCGCTTCAGCAACCAACCGACCTGAGAAAGTCTGCGGCATGCACTTCTTCAATCCACCTCAACTAATGAAGCTTGTAGAGATAATTCGTGGAGCCAAAACATCCGATGAAACAGTCAACGTTATTGCTGAAGTAAGCAAAAAAATGGGCAAAGAAACAGTAATCGTGAAGAAGGATTCTCCTGGCTTCATAGTGAACAGAATACTCATCCCAGCACTAAACGAGGCCATATTCCTAGTACACGAAGGAATAGCAGACCCCGAAGACATAGACAAAGCAATAACACTGGGGCTGAACTGGCCAATGGGACCGCTAAAATTGCTCGACTACCTAGGATTAGACACAACCCTTTCGATAGCTGAACTTCTGAGAGACGAGCTTGACCCGAAATACAGACCCTGCCCACTGCTGAAACAGATGGTCAGAGGAGGTCTGTTGGGAAGAAAAACAGGAAAAGGTTTCTACGACTGGAAAAAATAGATTAAAATCTTCAGAATGGAGAGAGAAAAACCATGGAATTTAAAAACACACTCTATGAGAAAAAAGACGGAATGGCAACCATAACCATAAATCGCCCAAAAGCTTTAAACGCGCTCAACGAGGAAGCTGTCCAAGAGATTCTTTCACGACTTGAAGATGCGGAAAAAGATGAAAATGTTAAGGTTATAGTGATTACTGGAGCTGGCGAAAAAGCTTTTTGCGCTGGTTTAGACCTGAAAACTGTGCAGAACATCAGCGTTGTAGAAGCGGTGGAGACCTCAAGACGTGGACATAAACTGACTTTTGCGATTGAGGAGCTTGGAAAGGCTGTGATCGCGGCCATAAACGGCTACGCCCTCGGCGGAGGCCTAGAGCTCGCAATGGCATGCGACATCAGGATAGCTTCGGAAAACGCGAGGCTTGGACAGACAGAGTTAAACGTCGGACTGATTCCAGGGTGGGGGGGAACACAACGATTACCTCGTTTTGTTGGGAAGGGAATAGCTAAGGAACTACTGTTCACCGGTAAGATGATCGATGCCGAAACCGCTGAAAGAATCGGATTGATCAACATGGTTGTGCCCTTGGAGAATCTCAAGGCAGCCGTTGAAGAACTTTCCAGAGTAATCATGAGTAAGCCTCCAATAGCCATAAAGCTAGCCAAAGAACTCATTAACAGTAGCATTGAAACAGACCAAAGGACAGGGCTAACACACGAAGCAGAGGCCTTCGGAATACTAACTTCAACAGAGGACTTTAGAGAAGGAGTATCAGCTTTCATAGAGAAAAGAAAGCCTGAATATAAAGGAAAATAAACTATCGTCTTTCGCTGGTGACCTCTGTGAGGAATGTTGCGATCGTTGGCGGAGGAGCTGCAAAAGCTGGTAGAAGAGCTGCTAGTTGGAGAGACTTGGCGCAAGAAGCCGGAAAATCAATGTTTGAAGATGTTGAGAACATATCACCAAAAGATGTTGACTCCATCTTCGTCGGAGCTGCTCAACCTGAAAGGTTTTCATTTCTATCATATGTGGCTCCATTGGTCGCCGAATATATCGGTGTGACCCCGAGAAAAGTAATCGCGAGGACAGAGCTTGCCTGCGTATCTGGCCAAGCAGCCATCAGATATGCATGGAACTGCGTTGCAACAGGTATGTCTGATATAGCTGTTGCCATTGGAGTAGAAAAGATGTATCCGCCTGATATGGCTGAAGCTCAGACAACTATGGCATGCGTGTTGGATCGAGAATGGGATGGGGTTAATTGCTTCTCGGCTCCTCCGTTCTTCGCCGTCACAGCTCAGAGACACATGTATGAGTTTGGTACAACAGAAGAACAGATGGCGCTAGTATCTGTAAAGAATCACCATTACTCATCCTTGAATCCGATTGCACATCTTCAGAAGGAGGTAACAGTTGAAGCTGTACTCAAATCACCAGTAGTGGCGCCACCGCTTAAACTTTTTGACTGTTGTCCAATGACAGACGGGTCAGCCGGGGTCATACTGGTTCCAGCAGAAGACGCAAAAAAATACACAGACACTCCAATGTATCTCATGGGATCTGGACAATATGCAATAGGGAACGTGATCAACAACTTAGCAAGTTTGACTGAGTGGATTCCCCTTAAACTGGCTGCGAAGGAGGCTTGGAGAACCGCGAAAATCACCAAGGATGACGTTGACATCGCTGAGGTACATGATTGCTTCACAATATCCGAGATATTGGAGTATGAAGGACTTGAGTTTTGTGAAAAGGGGAAGGGCGGGAAATTCATCGAGGAAGGAGAATCATACATCGGGGGAAAGGTGGCAGTAAACCCCAGTGGAGGAATCATGGGTTGCGGGCATCCGTTAGGCGCGACCTCAATTTATCACGCCATTGAGATACTGAAACAGTTCAGGGGAGATGTTGACAGTGGAATGTACGTTAAAGGCGCCACGATAGGAATTCAGCACAGCCTAAGTGGAGCGGCGAATCAGCATTCCCTAATAGTCTATGGGAGGGAACCAAGATGAAACCGGTGGAGTTTGAGAAGATCAAGCGTCCAGAGAAGATAGGACTTCCATTTATGCTAGATTTTTATCCCCTTCAAGATGAGAAAAACACTAAGATCAGCCAGTTCTTTAAAGACCTCAAAGAAGGACATTTGACAACAACGAAGTGCCAGAAATGTGACAAGCTTTTATGGCCTCCAAGAATCGTTTGCCCAAACTGCCTAACTAGTGAACTTGAATGGGTTGACCTTGGCACTCAAGGCGAACTTTACGCATTTACTGAAATCAGACTCGGCGCACCCTTAGGCTTTGTTCAAGATGTTCCATTTTGTATTGGCATAGTGAGAATAGGCGGTTTACTGATTTCTACACGGATAGACAACGCAAAATATGACCAACTCAAAATCGGAGACAAGTTAACACTGAAAATTATCGAATTAGAAGATGGAAGAGTGTTCTACCGCTTCAAAAGACCTTAAAGCTAACCCTTTCTCGTTTTTAGTCGATTTTCAAAGTCAACCAACTCTCGAAACCAGACAAGGATTCATTGAGCAAACTAAATAAACATTGACTCAAGATAAAAGATTTTATTGAAGAGCGAACCTAGAAGCATCTGCTACAAAGGCGTCGGGATTTGAGACGTGCCGGGATAATGTAGGAAAAATGCGTCTTACATCCCGAAGGCTGAGTGGATAAAGCGCAGGCCTTGAGACCACGCTGGAAAGCCTGTGGCCCTGTTGGGCCGCATGGGTTCGAATCCCATTCCCGGCGCCACAATTCCGCTACGCACTTGAAGACAGTGTGTCCAGAAGGCATAGAAATCATCGAGGAGTACGTTTGGGACCTAAAGTTTCTAGTAGTAATAGTTGACAGATGCTCTGGGAAAAGTGATGGACTTCGCTAAACAGTTTTCCATTTACACTACAGATTTGGAAGTTGGACCTGTCACAACACTCAAGGACTTAGCACATATGTAAGGCTTGTTCTTGGATGAATGAAAAGGATCAGTAACATATCTCAAATCCTACACAGACAAGGACTCTTACAACAATTCTAAGTTACTAGCAAGCTAAGTGGAGGTTTAGACTGTTTCATAATCTGGAAGGACTTCTTGTGTCGGCATTTTTCTTCGTTTCGATGCTGCAATTATAACTACGACCAGTATTATGCTTGCTGAGACGATTGATATAATCAAAATGAAAGTCCAATCAAATGGCATAACCGTAAGATTGTGGATGTTACTGTCTGCGCCTGCATAGTCAGCGTTTCCGGACCAGCTTGCTCTGATGTAATAAGTACTGATGGATTCCGGATTCCACAAGAACGAGAATTTTCCGTCAGAATCTGTTATTGCTGTTCCCAGAACGCTCCACTGAGAACCACCTTTTCGCACGTAAATCGTTATAATGTTGTTTGAGCCAGCGGGTGATAGTCGTCCACTAACTGTAACCATGCCTTCTCGAACAATATATGTGGAAGAGAGAGTCAACAAAATTGAAGAAGAGGCCAAGGCGCTGTAACTTGATGAAACCTGTCCAGGCGACGTTTGTTCAGCGTTGTCCAGTGTTATAACCTGCGCAGAAGCATCTTTCAATTCGTTGGGGCACTCTCCCACTCTCCATCCCTTTTCCCAGTTGTCCCCTGTGGCTTCAGCCACATAGTACGGCTTGCCGTTGTAACTAAAATAGTAAACTTCTGACCTTGCATCGTCAGGTGTGGATGGAAGATAAACGCCCACGTTCATGTGTTTATCCGCTTCGTAAAAAAATAGTACAACATCTAATCCGCCAGCCGTCATTATGGACGCAGCTACAAAAGAAAAAAGGTCGCAGTCACCTTCATTTTGAACAATGGTTTCCACAGGGTACTTCTGAGGTACACTTTCCGCGTAGGGTATCTGATGCACAATCATTAGAACACCGTTGGCAAAGTCTTCTTCGTCGCTGTAAATGCTCCAAAGACTCTCAGCGATAGGCTCCAGGGCATAAGGGGTAATGAACTTTGAAAAGTCCAGAGAATATACGTTATGGTCCTTACTGCGATAATACTCATGCAGCGAGGAAGTCACTGAAACATTCAACTTGTAACGGTTAGAACCATCCGGATGGTCAAGAAGCGAATAACTATACGTATAGTTTGCTGCAAAACAAAGGTGAGGTAAATATAATCCTACCAAAAAGGCCATTGTAATTGTTATCGTTACCAAACGAGTTGAATTCAAGACTGTTTTCCCGTTTTCTCCTCCCTAGACAAAAACTTATGATTTATGAATTCCAGATTCACAATAGCCATTTCAACAGAACACGGCCAGAACATAAGCAAAGATTATAACATGCTTTCTCTTAATGGCTCAATTTGGTGAACAGGGTGTTGAAACTGGAAGAGATCGCTAAACTTACGAAAAGCTCTGAGCTTCACTGCAAAAATTGGCAAATCGAAGGCGTTCTCCGTATGCTTTACAACGTTGTCAACCCGGAAGTGGCCAAAGACCCAGAAAACCTAATTGTTTACGGCGGCACGGGCAAAGCTGCAAGAAACTGGGAATGCTTCCAAAAGATTGTTGATACCCTCATGGAACTAGAGATAGATGAAACCCTTCTTATTCAAAGTGGCAAACCCGTTGCGGTTTTTAAAACACATGAATGGGCACCTCGCGTTTTAATTGCTAATTCTATGCTTGTTCCTAAATGGGCAACTTGGAACTACTTCTACGAACTTGAACAGAAAGGATTGATAATGTTTGGGCAAATGACCGCCGGCTCTTGGGCCTATATTGGCACTCAAGGCATCTTACAAGGCACATACGAGACTCTAGCGGCAGTTGCCAAAGAAAGCTTCAATGGAACGCTGAAGGGCAGGCTTGTCTTAACTGCTGGCTTAGGCGAGATGGGCGGAGCCCAGCCTTTGGCTGTAACAATGAACGACGGAGTGGCGCTCGTAGTAGAAATCGACAAGAAAGCTATTGAAAGAAGACTTAAGCACGGTTATCTCGAAACATGGACAGACAACATAGACGAAGCTATAGATATGACAAAACAAGCCATAGAGGAAGATCAACCCAGAAGCATAGGATTGCTTGGTAATGCCGCTGATGTTCACCAGGAACTCGCTAAGAGAGGCATAATTCCAGATGTTTTAACCGACCAGACGGCAGCGCATGACCCATTAAACGGCTACTATCCAGCGGGAATTTCAAAAGAAGCAGCAGACAAGCTTCGAGAAAACAATCCAGCAGAGTACACGAAACGTGCTAAGGAGAGCATGCGGATTCAAGTGAAAGCCATGATAGAAATGATGCATAAAGGAGCAATAACATTTGAATATGGCAATAACCTACGGCAACAGGCTAAAGACGCCGGACTTGAAGACGCCTTTGCTTTTCCAGGTTTCGTACAACGATATATCCGACCAATGTTCTGTGAGGGACAAGGTCCCTTCCGCTGGACATCACTTGTAAGCAACCCAGACGACATATACACGCTCGACGACGTTATCTTGGACGTTTTTTCCTACAACGATGGACTCTGCCGATGGATTCGAAAAGCGAAGGAACAGGTTAAGTTTCAAGGTCTACCAGCCCGCGTCTGCTGGCTTGGATTCGGCGAAAGAGCTCGGTTTGGAAAAATTATGAATGAAATGGTGCGTAAAGGGCAGCTTTCTGGGCCGGTCTGGATTGGAAGAGACCATTTGGATGGTGGAAGCGTTGCGTCGCCTAACAGAGAAACAGAGCGCATGATAGACGGAAGCGACGCTATAGCTGACTGGCCAATTTTGAACGCTCTTCTAAACGCGGTAGCTGGTGCCACATGGGTCTCGGTTCACCACGGGGGAGGAGTAGGAATAGGCTATAGCATCCACGCTGGAATGTGTCTTGTCGCAGATGGCACAGAAGAGGCAGAGAAAAGAATTGTCAGAGTTTTAACCACTGACCCTGGAACAGCCATAGTTCGCCACGCTGATGCTGGCTATGAAAGGGCTAAGAAAATAGCCAAAGCTAAAGGAATTAAGATGCCAATGCTGAAATAGTGCGAAAGTATGTCAATTTCCGCCAATTGATGAAAAGAGTTAAGCGTATTCTCCTTTCTAACTAATTTTCAACGGCTCTTACAAAAATCAGGATGAAGAAATATGAAAAACGTGCATGTTGACGGTGAAACCTTAACTATCGAAAATGTTGTTGCCGTAGCTCGCCATAACGCCAAAGTGGAAATTCCAAAGAAAGTCAGAGATAAGGTAAAGAAATGTAGGAGTTTTCTTGAGCGCCTCGTAAAAGAGAAACGTGTAGTTTACGGAGTTACAACAGGATTTGGAGCGTTAGGTAACATAACTATTCCACTTAGGGACATGAGGGAACTGCAGTCAAACCTGATTAGAAGTCATTCAGCTGGTGTTGGAAAACCTACAGACAGAGACATAATTCGAGCAATGATGCTGCTACGGGTGAATACGCTGGCGAAAGGTTACTCTGGAATCCGGGTGGAGACTCTTGAAACTCTTGTTCACATGCTTAACAAAGGTGTGCATCCGATTGTTCCAGAGAAGGGTTCTGTAGGCGCTAGCGGAGACCTCGCACCTCTTTCTCACATGACTCTTGTATTGATGGGTGAAGGGCAAGCTGAATACAAAGGAAAATCAATGAGTGGAAAAGAAGTCCTGAGAAAAGCTGGAATTCAACCAGTCAAGCTTGACGTTAAAGAGGGCGTAGCCTTGAACAATGGAACGCAATTCATGACTGCCATCGCTGCCCTTGCATTTCACGACGCTGAAAGATTGGTTAAGGCAGCTGAAGTGGCAGCCGCATTGAGCCTTGAAGCCTTTAAGGGAATCGCTGATGCCTTCGATGAAAAGATTCACCGAGCGAGACCGCATAATGGTCAAATCACAAGCGCTCACAACATAAGATTGCTAATCTCTGGAAGCAAACTAATCACTTCAGGTGAAAAAGCAGCGAAGCGAGGGATGTACCCTCAAGACCCATACTCTCTTAGGTGTACACCTCAGGTTCTGGGCGCAGTTAGAGACTCGATTGGCTATGTAAGAAAGGTAATAGATACCGAAATCAACGCTGCCACTGACAACCCGCTAGTTTTTGCAGAAGATAAAGTGTGTCTTTCTGGGGGAAATTTTCATGGACAACCAGTTGCATTGGCAATGGACATTCTTGGAACAGCGCTAACAACGGTTGGCAACATTGCTGAAAGAAGGATAGCTATACTAATTGACGAAAATCTCAGCCGAGGACTCCCAGCTTTTCTGATTTATGGAAAAGCGAAAAAAGGAGTGCAGAGCGGGTTCATGACAGCTCAATGTACCGCTGCTGCTTTGGCTTCTGAAAACAAGGTTTTGGCTCATCCAGCCAGCGTTGATTCTATTCCTACTTCAGCGAATTTTGAAGATTTCGTGAGTATGGGGGCAACGGCAGCGAGAAAAACTATGGAAATCCTGTGTAACGTCGAATACATCGTAGCTATTGAACTACTATGTGCGGCTCAAGCAGTGGATTTTCGCGGTCCGAAGAAGCTTGGAAAAGGAACGAAATCTGCATATTCGCAAGTAAGAAAGAGAGTTCCTCCCTTGAAGAAGGATAGGCCGATGTATAAAGATATAGAAACATTGAAGGATTTGATTCGCAGCGAAGACTTTCTAAAAGCTATATAGAAGACTGCCTGAATGCCTCGAAATACATGAAGACAGGAAAGTTTTGATGATGCCTATGCTAGTTCTCGTAGTGCTCTTAGACGCTTAACTAAGTTTGGATGGCTGGAAAATAGTTCACCTAATCTGTCGAAGAAGGTAACCTCTTTTCTAAGAACCTGCTCAACAAGCTTCTGGTCAGCCATGCGGACTCCTCCTTGAGTTATAGACAAGGCGTCTGCTTGAGCACGGTCTGGGTCAGAAATGAACAACGCTTTAAATGAGCTTAAACTGCCAACGTCTCGACGGCGACGCT
>Ga0209635_10002379_pt1 | contig 14420 bp, 16 predicted proteins | sample DeeMarSWOR230_32_FD_187463 | JGI IMG/M metagenome (GOLD analysis project Ga0209635, IMG submission 187463) | Marine sediment microbial communities from White Oak River estuary, North Carolina - WOR-2-30_32 (SPAdes) (version 2) | ecosystem: Environmental > Aquatic > Marine > Intertidal zone >... | reverse complement strand
ATCGTTGAGGTAGATAAGAGGTGAACAACCCTTGATTTCCAAGACAATTCAATTGTAGGCAGGATTCAGCCCCTGTAGTACCCATTATGTTCTGTAACTTCTCTGTTAGTACGGAAAGTGCATCATTCCAGGAAATTCGTTCGAAACTGTCACTGACCCGCCTATGTGGATATAATATCCGGTCATCACTGTATACTCTTTCAATATCTCTGTATCCTCGGGGACACAAAAATCCCTGGGTTACAGGATTGGTCTTATCACCCATGGTTCTGATCAAGTCACCATCACGGGTTGAGACGCGCACAAAACAGGTATCATAGCAATCTCGAGGACAGACTGTTTCTATAGTGCTCATGAGTTCACCATGCTCGTTTGCTAAATTACGTAGGGAATCCTGTTAAAACAGGTGCACGCAATTCATCTCTAGGTCTTATAAGGATTTGGTCGACCTTGGATTTGATAGCTAACCCCACAGGCCTTATCCTTTTGCTTGGTCTGTAGAGTGACTTCGTTATTGAAGAATCATTTTCTCCCATAACCAGTTCTTTCAATTCCATCTTCTTTCATTTACTTTCCAACTTTTCCTTGATTTGCTCTTTATACAAGTGATATGGGTACTCTAATGTTTGAGTTTCGACATCAAAATATTTTAAATTGGTGATCTGAACAAAGATATATTTTTCAGGAGGAACAGAACGAATTTGATAGACTTTTTTCTCTCTAATTTCTTTTATTTTGTCCAGTTTATTCATGAGCCCTGTTAAGAACGAGGGATGACATATGAAGCCAATTGATCCCCAGTCTTCACAGAGCACGTAATCCCTATATAATCGCCCTCCTCTTCCAAAATTGCAGAGTATTTTCTGTATAATCCCTGTATCTTCAGTTTCAGGTTTAAGAAATAAAAGAAAATCAACACACTGGTCGTATGGATATGGAAATATCATATAGTTCTTTTCGATTAACCCATTCTTGATCATTTTTTTTCGCGAATATTTCGCCTGTTCATACGTCCAGGTCCTATTCATTTTTCTTTCTGCTCTCAATATTTCAATTAACTTTCCACCTTTGTATCCTCTCTCTAGATAAGGAAGAATACTGATATCACACTCATTCCAGTCAGTACCATGCTGCTTCAAGGACATATCAGGAGTATTACAGGAGTGTAGCAGGTTATCCAACAATGGGTTAGCATCTCCAAAAAAATTGGGATTTTCCATCATTCTTCTGGAGCTGTAAAAATGGGTAATGTAATCTGTAATAATGTTTGAATCTTTAAGCAATTGAAAAAGTGTTTTCATTTCCTCACTATGTGAAGAGAGAAACAGTGTGGCTAATACCTCTTTATGGGGAGAAAGGACAGGATATATCACTTTTAAAGATTCAATAAGTTTCAGATAGGAGATAACTACTTCGTAGCTTTTGTTCAATTCCAGAATGCACATGCAGAGATGAAGAGGATTTCTACATAATGTGCTGTAATCAATCTCATAAAAGGGTCCACGTAGTATGTGCTTCTCCTTGAACTGGTTAATTTTCCTCCCTACCGTGCTTGTCCACTTGTAGTCGGTGTGGGTAAGCAGTTCGCTGGTGGAGAGGTCTGGATACTTCCCTAGTGCATTCAACAGCTTTTTTTCACCTTCGGTCATGTCACGGGTCTTCATCATGTGCTGCCTGACTTTCGGGAATTTATAAAAATGTGCCCATCAGAAAAAATACAATCGGAAAGGAGAAAAGTGTAATATCACAGTACTAATTCTAATGATAGAAATGGACCACTGCTCCCTGTACCACGTTCCAAGGGATTTATACCCTGGTACCTTTTGATCTGTGCCAACCTCCAGCTTTCAACCTCCTAACCTTTTAACCGAAACCTTTATATATTCCTGAAATTTCAGAAATTACAGAAAAATCTGGAGGATTCATATGAACGATAAAATACAACGTGATCTGGTGCAGGAGCTGGTCTCCATGGGACGAAACTGGGGACTTTCAGAAGGAAGTGCCTCCATCTATGCAGCCCTCGCGCTGTCGGGAAGAGCTTTAAACATGAGTGAATTACAGGAATCGACTGGATACAGTTTATCCTCTGTTTCTGCTCACTTGAAGAGCTTGACCGATAAATACCTGGTCATTAGAACAAAGAGAGAAGGAGTCTACGTGTACAAAGCAGAAATACACTTTGAGAAGATATTCAGGTTGCTGACCAAAGAACTGCTGGATCACAATATCCTTCCTTTGTACAAAAAAATGACCGAATTCAAGGACATGCAGAGCGGTACTCTACACCAGCACTTATCTATTATAGAAAAGGAGATGCAGATGCTCATTGATTATCTTACCCAGATCACTCAAATAAGAGGTGAAGCCCATGTTACTGAAGAAGACAAAATCCTTATGTCCAGTGTGTCTTAAGGTTATTGAAGCAGATATTACAGAAGAAGATGGCAAAGTGATGCTGGAAAAAACCTGCAAAGAACACGGATTTTTCAAAGATATCTACTGGTCAGATGTGGATTTATATAAGAGAGCGCAGAAGTTCATTCACGAGGGAAAGGGACTGGACAATCCCATGACCACCAGAGACAAAGGATGTCCCTACGACTGTGGTATCTGCAATGAGCATAAAACCACCACCATTCTGGCCAACATTGATCTGACCAACCGGTGTAACATGCACTGTCCCATCTGTTTTGCTGATACCTCTTCTGAATATTTGTATGAGCCCTCATATGAAGAAATTGTGGACATGTTAATCAATTTGAGAAGTGAGAAACCTGTTCCCTGTAAAGCAGTTCAGTTCAGTGGAGGGGAGCCCACCGTACGCAAAGATCTTCCTGAAATTATTAAAAAAGCCAGAGAATTAGGCTTCATGCAGGTACAGATTGCCACCAATGGGTTAAAACTTGCCGAATCTACAGAATACTGCCAGAAACTGCGGGATGCTGGATTAAATACTGTGTACCTCCAATTTGATGGTATTACTCCAGAAGTGTACGAGAAGACTAGAGGGTTCAATGCCTGGCCATTAAAGCAAAAAGCGATCAAGAACTGTGAAGACATGGGAGCGACCAGCATCTGTTTAGTGCCCACCCTGGTGAAGGGGATCAATGACCACCAGGTGGGAGATATCATCAAGTATGCATTCGACCACAGAAAGGCTGTTAGAGCAGTGAATTTCCAGCCAGTGTCCTTTGCTGGGCGGTTGGATTACCAGGACTTGATGAACATGCGGATAACGATCCCTGACTTTGTGAAACTGGTGGAAGAGCAAACTGACGGTCAGGTAGCAGCAGAAGATTTCTATACGGTCCCCAGTGTGGTGCCTGTTTCCCGGTTTGTGGAAGCACTCACTGGAAGACCGCAGATCGAGTTCACCTGCCACTTTGCCTGTGGTACAGCTACCTACGTCTTCAAGGATGGGGACCGGTTAATACCCATTGCCCAGTTCATTGATGTGGAAGAGATGATGAACTACTTAGACGAAATTTCTCAAAACCCCATCAGCTGGTGGAAGAAACCCTTTGTGGGAATGCGGCTGTTAACCAAATTGCGGAAATGCATCGACAATGAAAAGAAACCTGAGTATCTGAATATTCGAAAATTGCTCATGGATATACTAGTTGGAGGAAAATACCTGGATGAATTCTCGTATGAGGCAGTTCTAATTGGCTGTATGCATTTCCAGGACGGGTACAACTTCGATATCGAACGAGTGCAGCGGTGTGCCATTCACTATGCATTACCTGGTGGGAGGATCATTCCCTTCTGTCCCTTTAATACAGTGCACAGGAAAGCATTTGAAACAGAGTATGCACGGCAGAAAGGTACGCTGAAAGTGAGGGAAGTTGCAGTCTAGCACGCTAATTTTCTCTTTTTTTCATTTTATTGCAAAATACTTTTTGCCCAACCTACTCCAGCAAATGTAAGCCCAATATTTATATTGATAAGAAAAGGAGGAGAATCATGTCAGGTATTCTATTTTTTCAAACCAAAGATCTGCACACTGTAAAAAAATTTTACACTGATATTGGAGCTACAGTATGGCTGGATCAGAAATACTGTATCATTCTAAAGCACGGCAATTTGCTACTGGGATTTTGCCAGAGTGAAACTTGCGATACTTCAGGTATTATTACTTTCTTTTACCCTAAAAAGGAAGAAGTGGACGCTTTATACAACACGTTCAAAGAGCGAGCAGAAACTGAACCCAAAGAAAATGAAAAGTTTTCCATATACCATTTCTTTGCCAAAGATCCTGAAGATCGCACAATAGAGTTCCAGTGCTTTCTCCATCCGTTGAACCCATACGAGAGCGGAATAGAAGTGCTAACACACAGAAGGAGTGTCAGACACTACCAGGATCAAGAGGTGTCAGATAAAATATTGTGGAACATCTTTGAGGTATGCCGATTCTCACCCACTTCTCGAAACTCTCAATCATACTATTACGTGGTCATCCGCGATAAAAAGACGCTGGAGTATCTGGCCTCTTTGCGAGGAGGACCCAGTGCACCTATTAAAGAAGCGCCTGTTGCTGTAGCTGTTATTTCAGATCCAGATATATCGGGAGCCTACATCCAGGATGGATGCATTGCAGCTTACCATTTCATGCTGACCGCCAGAAGTTATGGGTTAGGTACGTGCTGGATTGCTGCCATGGACAGACCGGAGGTAAAAAAGGCCATAAACGTGCGAGAAACGCATTACGTAATTACAGTGACCCCTGTGGGGCACCCTGCTGAAGTGCCAGAACCGCCCCCCAGGAGAGATGTAAAAGAAATGGTGTCCTTTATTGGCTGACTGATTGGAACGCTAACTCTGTTTCATTTTTACTTTGTGGTGCGTGGTAAGTGAAGTATATTCTCGAATAATCACGCAAAAATCGAAAATGAGGAATGTCACAAACAGGGAGATAAACATTTCCCTCTTTTCACCAAGTACAATTATGCTTTTTTATCCTTCATTCTTCATCTCTTCAAAGGCCTGTCGGGTCTTGTATGTGTCATAGATAATTGTCAACTGGTTTATCTTACCACTGTCAGAAAAGTGGACCACATCCACGCATTCAAAAGATGTCACTATCCCTTCCTTGAGCACCCATTCGTACAGAAAATGAGCAGCTCCTATTCTTTTTGATTCATCGGCAAAAAGGTTCAGTAATGTGATTTTGGATTGTGTGGTGTCACTGAGTAACTGTTCATAGAATGCAAAAGCAGGCAGTTCCCCGTACAAAGGAGATCTGATGACTGCATCTGGTGTAAAGAGCTGTACAATGTCCTGGTAATTCCCCTTCTCCAAGAACTGAAGATACTGGGTCAGTCTTTTCTCAATTTTCATGCCTGACAGAGTACATGGTGGATTATAAACTTTTATGGGTGCAGCCATAAATGCAAAAGATTCATTTCTCTAACCATTATTACGCATGAAGAGAGAAAACCTTATAACACGCAAATGTCCAACAGTGCTTATGAAGGTTTACATTTCTGCAGACATAGAAGGTATATGCGGTGTTGTGGATATAGACCACACGAGACGGGATGGAAAAGACTATGACATTGCCCGGAACCTGATGACCAAAGAGGTGAATGCAGCTGCGAAAGGTGCCTTTGAAGGAGGAGCGTCTGACGTTGTAATCAATGATTCCCACGGGTCAATGATCAATTTAATAGTGGAAGACCTGGACGAAAGAGTCACCATTATTTCAGGTTCTCCGAAACCCATTTCCATGCTCCAGGGCATAAAAGAATGTGATGCAACTTTCTTCATAGGGTATCACTCTCGGGCAGGGACCATGGATGCAGTACTGGATCATACCTACCACGGGAGAGTGGTCTATAATATGACTGTCAATGAAATGGATATGGGTGAATTAGGGATAAATGCGGCTCTTGCCGGATACTTTGGGATTCCAGTTGTTTTAGTGACTGGGGATCAAAAAACCACAGACAGAGCAGTACAATTACTTGACCAGGTAGAAGTTGTGGTGACCAAAAAGGGTATAGGACGGCTAGCTGCACAGAGTATTCATCCTTCAAAAGCACGAGAAGAAATCTGGAAAAAAGCACAAAAAGCAGTGAAAGTTGCAAAAAAAGTTACTCCTTTCAAAGTGGATTCCCCACTTCGTCTGGAAATGGAAGTGATGTTCACCCACATGGCTGATAGTGTGGAGATGATGCCGGGCACAGAGAGGGTATCAGGCAGATGCATAGCCTATGAATGTGATGATTTTCTTGAATTATACCGGGCCATGAGGGCCATGATACTGATTGCTTCCACAGGTGTGCCCTGAGGTTGTGCATTTCAGCCAGGGCCAGTAGTACAACGGTCTCTCTTCATCTGGCTAAGTTCCTTTGTCAGAGAAGGTGGACATTCTATCTATAACCATGCTTTTTTTGAATTCCAGATGCAAGTGATAAGAAATCAACAAGAAAAAGCTAAAGATTCTTCAGTATGCCCCCTTTCCACACTTTGTATTCTCTTGGAACAATTTTGATAGATTTATCCTGTAATAATTGTACAATATCGTGCAATTCGTAAATGCTCACAAAGATCTTGAAGTATTTTACTGCAGGATTTCTGTCATTTGCAGAATAGTACATGTTACGGCCACTTTTTCTTCTGGTTAATAGTCCTTTGTCATGCAGGCTCTTTAGAACCTTGTGGCATCCACCTAAACTACCATGTACTGCCTCTGTAACCTCTCTGACGTAAAACTCCTTATCAGGATTTCGGGCTAACCATGATAGCACAGTAATTCCTAGAGGTTTCAGGTTCATTTTTTCGAACAAATGTTCACTTTCTCGAACCATAGACGTAGTGAGTTGCAAAGATTATAGGGTTATCGGCTTGAGTTTCGAGCTTTGAATTTCAATGTGGTAAATGCCTCTTCTGGAGAGAGGTTTGTATGTATGAAAACGAAATAGAATCACGTGAAGGTTTCTTACTACTTCTTAATCAGACACACCCTTTTTGCAGAATAGTTTCTTGCTACGCAGGCTCCTCGCAATAACCTCGTATTTAGACATCTGAGGCAATGCGTACAAATAGATTCATCGACACAAATACTCGAATCTCTTAGATACAAAGCACCTTCTTCACATGTTGATGTACAAGCTCCACAGCCTATGCAGTTGATGGCTTTCTCTACGAGTATACCCAACTTCTTTGTCAAATGTTTATCTAACGTCACTCTGAGTTTCTCTCCAATTGTAAAGAAATCATCTGCAAGAATAGGTAAGATTTTGAGTATCCTTTGAATTTGTTCTTCATTATTAGCACTGAATATGAGATCAATTTGGTTTTTATCTTCAACAGTACATGGAGAAAAAAGACCTCCCGTTACTCTCTCTATGGGTGAAGCCCATTTTGTCCAGCCAAACCCATGAACAAATCTATGCACATCTTGTATTCCTAGCTGCTGAGAGTAGTTCAGAAGGGTTTTCTTCAGTTGACTCATCTTTTCAGGATAAAACTCTTGAAGAATGCGCCAATCTTCATCAGTGCTGAAAGGACAACACCAGCAGCCAATTCGCTTAAATCGTTTATATAAAGGATTTATAGGAAGATTGTACTTTGAAATATAATTCCAGACATCCTGGGCTGTCCAATTGATGATAGGATTAAATTGCTTTGCAATTACAAGAGGATTAGAATCTGCAACCTGATAGTTCTGTCTTCTAAAATGTTCATCTCTCCTTAACCCAGTAACGAAATATTCTATCTCTCTTTGTCTAGAATAATGGGAGAGTGGTGCAAATTTGAACACTTCACAACACCATCGAAATCGTCTAGAGGGAAATCCAATTAATTCTACAAGAGAGAAAAAATCAATCGGAGCTCGAACTATGGTAAAATCAATATCATAAAAATTCTCAATAATGGAAATGTAACGGAGGGTTTCCTCAAATTCTATAGTTGTATCAACAAACACAGCTTGTTTGATTCCTGCTCTCACAGCTAAGTCCAAGACAACAAGACTATCCTTCCCTCCAGAGAAACTAACTGCTGTATTCTTTCCAGCAACAGAAATTAATTCTGAAAGTGCTCTGACTTCTTTTTGCATATAAAACAGAGAGATTATCTGGTTATAAAGTTTTCCTTGAATCAAGGAATTTTATTTGAAAGCGAAATCTTTATATATTAGTTGTGAGCTATGAGTTGTGAATTGTAAGTTACGAATCACGAAGAATGACTTGCGAAGTGTTTATATGAAATGTATAAAATGTGGAAGAACAAAGAGCGGCAAGAAGAAGTTTTTCATCTGCGAAGATTGCAGAAAGTTTTCAGAAATTATTCTGCAAATAGCGGAAGAGACTGAATCAGAAATATCAAGTGCTGAAAGTTTGGATATTGAAACTCACGATATTTTCAGGTTGTTGACAGACATAGGATTCACCACCACACTCAATCCCCATACTGCAATTTTCCATAATCTATCTTCCGTTCTACTTGACAAAGCATTGAGAGACCAAAGCGAAGTATCTGAAGAAGAACTTAACAAGGAAATTAGGACAACAAAAAGCTGGACTGATGCTTTGGAGTTATTTGAAGATGCAGAATTGATCGAAGTAAAAACTGAGAGATATAAGAGAATTTTGATCCCAACAAAAAGGATTGAGAAGATTGCCAAGGAATTCTATATGGATGGGGCGTTAAGTGATCAAGTGGATAAACGATCTGCTCATTTCTGTTCTGGATATGTAATGCTCCAATTGTTGAAGAAGGTAGCTGAGATGAAAGAAATAACAGACAAAGAGTCTCTTCCATATGGTCAACGTCCGAGAACATTATGGACAATTGCTATGTTCCTTTGGATTAATGCCTTTGAGAAAAACGAGGGATTCGATGAAGAACAATTTAGGAAATTTGTTGGAAAAAGAGGAATTCCAACGTCAACATGGAGTAGAATAATTCGTGGGTTGGAGACAGTGGATAGTAGGGCAACTCAAGGAATGATCAAACAGATGGGATTCAAGTCTGGAATTCGAACCTTTAAATATGAAGATTATGTACCACGTGTAATGGAAAGGCTGCGAGAACGTGGACGTATGAGGTGATTAGATGACCACTTCTGAATCAAAATCCAGCAATTTAGTGATTGGTAAGGACATCCCAGAGATTGAATTGATTCCAGGATTAAAGAAAATAGAAAGTCTCATTGCAGATACGTGTGAGTACTTCTTTAAGGGAAACATGCGAATGAACAATCCTCCTTTCAAGGGGTTTCTTCTTGAAGGAGAGCCTGGTACTGGAAAAACTGAGCTTTTCAGACAGATAATTCGCAAACTTGATCGAAGACTACGTGGACATGGGTTCCGAGTGCATATGCTCTTTGTGGATGGGGCCACCATTGCTGCTCCCAAATGGGGGGAAGCTGAGAAAAACCTTGCTGCTGTTTTTAATCGAATCAATGTCTTAAAAGATGAAATAAGAAATAAAAAGTTCTCTCCTAAACTGATTATCCTCTTTGATGATATAGAAAGTCTCATGATCCGCCGAGGTGTAGACCTTGCTAAAGAATGGCATTACTCTATCAATTCAATTCTTTTCCATGAAATTGACAGACTAGACCCTGGCGATGTGATGATTTGTGCTACTACAAACAGACCTGATCTTGTGGATGCAGCTATTCAGACCAGGTTGTACAGAATAGAGGTTCCATTGGTGTCAGTTGATGAGCTCATGATTATTGTTAAGGAGATTTTGGAGTATAGTGAGATGGCAGAGAAAGATAGGATTAAGGTGACAAAAAGTATAAAAGAGAAGTTGTCTAAATTAGACAAACCAACAATACGAGATGCGAAACACATAACTATAATAGAATGCATCGAGGGAGGATATTGGTCAATATGATATTTGTTGAAGATATCCCAGAAAATGGGTTGATCATAGTTAGTGTCTTGTTCAATGGATACAAACACAACTTTCAGAACGATTCGAGAAGAAACTTGCTGAAAACACTTCCAAACCTCATCAAAGAAAAATGTGGGGTCCAGCTTGTACCTGTTCAATTTAGTCTTATCAGGAGTATAGAAAGAACTCCTGATATGTCAGGAAGAGAAAGTATTGGAAGGGCGAGAACAGTTGGAGTTGAATATAGATATCGTTTTGAACACATAGAAAAAGAAGAATTTGAGGAAATGTATAAAGAGGTTAAGAATTACTGTAGCCAAAGAAGTATCTGGAGAGATTATGATATTATGCTCGCAGACTATGTAGGTGAGATTAATGAGTGAAGAAGAACTCTTGGCTCATTTGGAAAATATGGTGAAGAAACGAGAGACTGATTCCTCTAAGATAAATAAATTGATTGATAATGCATTGAAGTCAATCATGGAGGAGGTATTGCATGACGAAAGCTAAACTTCGAATAGAAAATATTGGAGGGTTTCGAAAACCCTTCTCAATTGAATTTGAAAAAGGATATTTGTACTTTGTTGAAGGATCTAATTCTTCTGGGAAGACTTCCTTGATTAAGGCTTTGGCAGGAATTCTCTCTGTTTCCTCTTCTGGACAATTCGAGCTTAGATCAGATAGAGGCATATTGGAAGCAGAGCATTTGGGAATCAAATCTTCTGAAAAGAATCCCCAAGAAGGGCTTGTGAATGCTCATGCTGAATTTGGAGAGATCAAGTTAGAAATTGATGGAAACAACTATACATATTACGTTAAAAAAGATGGGACTCCAGTTGTAACTCCGGAAAATGGAAATGAGCTATTTCTGTTGACTGGAGTGCTATCTAACGATAGTAGAGTATTAAGACAATTAAACAATGGTATTGATGATTTTAGCTGGATAGTAGATGATCTTTCGCTCGCAAAAAGATACGGCGAATATACTGATATGCTCAAAACCAGAAAAGAAGATGCTGAACGCTTATATATTAGATCTAAGCAAAAAAAGAATGAAGTAGAGAGTTTGAAAAAGAAGCTTGATGCTCTCAAGGATGCTCGCTCTTTTGTTGAATATGAAATGAGACAGATGGAGAAACAGTACGCAGAAATTGAAGAGCTCATAAAGGAAAGGGAAGAAAAGCATTCAGAGATGGAAAGCAAGAAGAACTCTGCAAGAGAAATAGAGAGATCCATATCTCAACTATATGCAGAATTTGAGAGAAAAAAAGAAAATATAGCAGAGGAAGAAAAAATTCTAAAGAGTTTTCAAGAAGAATACACATCGATTCCAGAAATTGTAGAGATGGAACAAGCCCTAGAGGAACTGATAACGGAAAACCAAGAAAAGGTAACCAAACTCCAGACTCAAAGAGAACGAACTCAAGGCGTGCTAGATCTCTACTTGCCCGCTTTGAACAGTATGGACAAAATGAATATTAGCCAAACAAAATGTCCACTTTGTGAAACTGGATCAATTGATTCAGAAAAGCTTTCAAAGAAGATTGAAACACTGAAGAAAGAGATAGACAATATAAATGGTAGAATTAAACAACATCTCATGAAAAGAGATTTCAAAAAGAGAGAATTTCGAGAAAAGAAAGAAAGAAAAGAATGGCTAAAAGAGGAAATTGGAAACATAAAAGATGAACTAAAGAAACTTCGTGAAAGAATTAGAGATTTTCCAAGTCGAATTTCTGGTGAAGAAGATCGACTGGAGAAGAAGAGAGAAAAAATAGCAAAACTCAAAGAAAAGTATAAAGAACTGAAGAGAAAAACTGAAACGGTAGACGAAGAAGCTAGTAAGGCACTTGATGCAAAAGAAGAAGAAAGAACAAGGATTAATAAAGAATTGGGAGCTGTTGAGACGGCACTGGAGGAAACATCCATACAAATACTGGATAAATTAGTCCCCCCCGAAAAAGCTGAGAGGATTCTCTTGATATTGTTGGAAAAATTAGACTTTGCCATCCAGAATTTCTCAAAAGCTGCAAATGAACATAGACGGAAGGCTGCTAGAAGATTTAATCAGAATATAAGCGAGATGATTCAGAAATTGGGCTTTGAGAAATTAGTGAATATTCGACTTAACGATGAATATAGACTCTATATTGAACGCATAGGAGATAATGGAGAAGGAAAAGTCATCCAACAAATAAAATCTCTGAGTACCTCCGAAAAATTGACAATCGCATTGATTCTTCAGTCAGCTTTAAGAAGTACATATCTGAGTGAGATACCATTCTTTCTTATTGATGGTATTATTCAGGACTTTGATGAGGATCGCAGAAGAGAAGTAATCAATTATCTGAAACGACTCACTACTGAAGAAAACATTATTGTTATTGCTACAAAGCTTAATGAAGAACTTCCCTCTATTAGGATACAGGAGGTATAGTAATTGAAAGAGTTTTGCTCTCTGTGTGGTGTTGAACCTGTTTCTGAAAATTCAGAACATGGCTTATGTGAAGCCTGTGAACTCAGTCTTTTCCAAGTTAACCAAATTCTCAAAGCCTATATGGAAGATAAGAGTCCGCCGTTTTGGATAACGAAAATGGCACGCGAACTTGATTTTATTTATGAGCGAAACATGAGAACGAGAGCTTACTTCAATGCAGCGCAAGAGGTTACTTTTCGATTTTCAGTTGATAAGGAATCAAGCTTTCCATTAGATGATATTGAGGAAATTAATCAATCACAGCTTCCCAGACATAAGGTCGTATCCATCTTGGAGAGATCATATCTGGCAGAGATAAGAGATTCTGTGGTCTATCCAGGTGTTCTCACGAAGAAACTCCAGGATATAAGATGGGAAGGCTATACACTCGATACAACCCAGATGGCTTTGAAACTTCAGGAGATAAAAGGAGTTTTATCGATTGCTCTGACTAAAGCATTAGTTGAAACAAAAGAATTTATTCCGAGAGCTGCATTGAGCATTCTGAACTTGCTGTCACAACAAATTTTAGAAGCTGAAGAGGAAATTAGAAGAGAAATCAAGATTCACAGACAGTATATTGCGTTTGCACGAATAACACAGAGGCAGTCTAACCTTCTTAGATGGGCAATGGCAGGATTTGAGGATAGTAGGCCCAGAATCTGCAAGGATATCGATGATGAAGGAAATATCATCTTGAAAGATATAGTCATGGATTATCTTGTAAGAATGAGAGAAAGGTGGCGTGAGAGAGAAAGAGAAAGAACTAGAGATTAGTCATATTGACCTATTTCCTGCACTCAGCTGAAATCAAGAATATTTTATTAATATGTAAATGCTTTTGGCCAATGCACATGCGAAATAGAGAGGTTCGTAAGAAGGTAATCCTTATAAGACTGGGAAGTTCTATAAACAAGAGTTTTCAGAGAGATATGAAACTCAAAAATTCAAGGATGATGCAAAATGGACGAAGACAGACTGAAAAGATACTGGGATAAGATCAATCTGGTCTCAAAGAGAAGTAATGAAATAAAAAGGTGGACAGCCATACAACCTGATGATTTCATTACAGATGAAAAAACGAAACTTGCAACGTACAAAGCATTTCAAGAGATAGTTGAAGCTTGCATGGATATGGTAGCGATGATATGCAAAGACTCAAAGATCCCTCCAAAGGATGATTATACCAATATAGACCTTTTAGGAAACATAATATCTTTCAAGAATATGAAAAAAACCTTGATCGAAGCCAATGGTCTGAGAAATAGACTCGTTCACAGATATAATACCACAGATGACTTGTTAGCGTTTGAGAGCATAAAGGAGATTCTACCGGGAATCTCAAAATTCATTGAAGGTGTCAAGAAATGGATAAGACAGACATTGAAAGAATAAGAAGGGATTTTGAGTTTCTATCAGATCAGGTTCTGGCAATAGTGGTGTATGGTTCCAGAGCCAAGGATGAGGAAACGGAAAGAAGTGACATAGACGTGTGTATAGTAGCACCAAACAGAGACACTTCACAAATCTATAAGGAAACACTTCCTCTTATATATGACATTAAGATATTTGAACTCATGCCATTGTATCTGAAAATGAAAGTCATTGAAAATCACAAAATAGTCTATACAAGTGATCTCCTTGAATTCTATGAATACTTGTATTTTTTTAGGAAGCTCTGGAAAGACCAGAAACACAGACAGAAAATAACAAAAGAGGAAGCACTGCACATATTTGGCTGAATTTACTGAAAAATAAAGATTTTTCTATTAGTTGATGCCTGGGTTTCCGATATGGACGGGTACAACCTAGAAACGCACGAAGAATTCCAGACAACTACAGATCCGGATGATCAGATATTTCCTGCAACCCATATCCTCGATAGTGTGTTGATGCCGACAACACGTTCAATTTCTCCTGCTGCTACTTGACTTGCGGCGTGAATACTCATCGTTGGCGCAATGAATCCATGGATGAATCTTTGTATCTCTTTCCTTGTTTCCAAGATTCTTTCTAGCTCCACTCTATGAGTAATATTCATAACAATTCCCTTTCTGCCAACAATTTCTCTTTTATCATCACCACTTCC
>Ga0209635_10002375_pt1 | contig 14438 bp, 12 predicted proteins | sample DeeMarSWOR230_32_FD_187463 | JGI IMG/M metagenome (GOLD analysis project Ga0209635, IMG submission 187463) | Marine sediment microbial communities from White Oak River estuary, North Carolina - WOR-2-30_32 (SPAdes) (version 2) | ecosystem: Environmental > Aquatic > Marine > Intertidal zone >... | reverse complement strand
TACGCTTGCCTCATAGCGGAGGTCAGTATTGTGTTTCCTGGCCAGAGAAAATAGCTCGTATCCATATTTAGCTATTACCTCCTTGTTGGCCGTAACTGCGTGCTTACCATTAGTGATAGCCCGTTCTATGAACTCTTTGGCAGGATGTTCGCCCCCAATGAGTTCGATTACTATATCTACCTCAGGGTGAGAGAGGACTTCTTCAGGTTTGCTGGTCAACACGTTGGGACTAAGTCTTGCCGAGCGTCGTTTATTCACATCGCGCTCTGCCACCTTTCTTAAAACCAAGGGAAGTCCTGCTTGCTCAGCCAGGCTGTCTGCCTTGGTGACTAGAACTTCAGCAACACCGCTGCCAACAGTTCCCAGACCCAGTAAGCCGATGCCAATATCCTTTTTCATTGTGGTGCTACCTTCCTTGTAAAACCCTGTCTACAGCCCAGGATTTCTTTTCTTCATCTAGCAGATCTTTAATTGTGCTGTCCTCTTGCCATTCCTCAAACCAGTCGTTCAAGTGCTTATCTCTCAGCCCTTCCTTCACATCCTCTTCAAGCTGATGCTCGCCCCTATCTACAACATCAACTAACCAGTAGCCACCGGTGGTTTGGATCACCTCATCTTTAACTGGCTCGCTTACCTCGTTGGCAGTAATGTTGAAGGCAACTTGGTCGAAAGCTTCGCTGCCCATATCCCCTTCTTCCAGCCAACCAAGCTCACCACCTTCATCTTTACTTTCATGCTGGGAATATTCCATGGCTAGAGAGCTGAAGTTTCCGCTAACCAATTCGGCCTTAACATGCTTTGCTTCCACCTCGCTGCCCAGCAACATGACGCTGGCTTTTATCTTATCATCTTCTTTATCGGTAACCTCTATAAGCCAATAGCCGACGTCTTTGGTCGTTGTTTCATCATAAATAGGCGGACTTATCTCGCCGGGGGTAAGGTTAAAAGCGGCATCGGCAATCAAGGTATTGGGCATTAGCTCCTCGGGCAGCCAACCCAAATCGCCTTCAATTAAGGAGTTGCAGGAAAAATCCTCAGCTAAAGCAGTGAAGTTACCGCCGGCTTCAATTTTGGTTATCACTTCTTCGGCTACCTCTTCACTCTCCGCAAGCATTACTTGCACATGGGCTTGCTCCATTGTATCTGGTAGCTGGGAATCAAAGTATTCTTCTAGCTTTTCCTGTAATAAAGCAGCGTGAACTATATCTCGATATGTCTCATTATTGGGCAACTCAGCTTCTTCGAGTCTCGTGTCTATCTCTTCGGTAGTAACTTCAATGCCCAGCTTTTTAGCTCCTTGTCTTAACAATTCAGCCTTGATAATCTCATCGCCAATCATACCACCAATATAATCGGCCATATAAAAGATGTCCTCGGTTTCCATGTTTTTAGTGTAAGCATCGATCATCTTTACGTAGTATTCCATAGTAAAGGGGACATCGTTTACCTCAATCACAACCTCACGCAATGGCCCAACTCTGGCCTTATAGTCTTCGTAGGACTCATAGCCCACCCAGCTCAAAATGCCAGCCAGGAAAACAACGGCAGCGATTATCACAATTCGGCGTATTTTCGTCTGGCGCTGCCATTTGGAAAGTTGGTGCTTAGTAGGGGCTCGCTTAGGTATAGCCTTCTTCTGTTTCTTAGCCAAGAATCACAACCTGCCAATCCGATATTTTCTTTGCTGAGTTAACTATGATAACATATTAGTGGAAGTCAGGGCGACGGGGTGTAGCGCAGCCTGGTAGCGCACCTGAATGGGGTTCAGGTGGTCGGAGGTTCAAATCCTCTCACCCCGATTTTAAAGCTAAAATCACCCGGGGGACCCGAAAATGAATGGTTCTAGCACATCTGAATAGCAGAAAATCCCAAATAGGAGACATAGCTAATCTAGCACATCTGAATGATAGAGAAAAACTCGATAATAGTCTCAAAATCTTCCTAATTTCCTGCCAGGTAAATAACTTATCATCGCGGAGCATCACAGACTACGCCCAAAAGATAGGCGCATTTGTAACCTTCTGCCGGGCCCAGCGGATTACGGTGCCGTCAGAGATCAATACCAATCATGTCCGCCTTTTCCTTCTTGGCACCCAACAACGCTGCAAGCCTGCTTCAGTGAAAGATTACCACGGCAACAATGGACACTTGAAGAGCTGATAACTGGACACCTTTCGCTCACTACCCTCCTGTCTGTGCTATACCGCTTAGACCAATATGGTTTACACGCAGGGTGGCAATGGTTCGAATCCTCGGCCGCCCAGTCTACACCTTGTGAACTTTTTGGACAACAAAAGTCAATCTTTCGTCAACATAAAGTGTAGACTCCACGAGAGGGGCGATACTAGAACCATCCGGCTTCATAAAGACCACATCAAACCACTGTACTAAGCAGGTTAGTTTTCCAAAGCCGGGAAAGACAGCAAACAAACACTCAAAATGTAACGCCCGGCTGACTATCGTATAATAACCTCCTTAGTTCTTGAGGAGACCCCCTCATTATTGTTATCTTTTCGCATTGGATTTATAATTGAATCGAGCCTTAAAATTGCCTTGACGGTTTTGGAGGTGGATATGAGTAATGATTATATCTCAACAGGCATCGCTGGCGCCGATAAGATTCTCGGAGAGAAAGGAATACCGAGAGGGCATAGCATCTTGGTAGCCGGGGGACCTGGTAGCGGGAAGACTACCTTCGCAATCCAGTTCCTGTATAAAGGAGCTACGGAGCACAACGAGCCAGGTATTTACATATCACTAGACGAAGACCCCGAGGATGTGAAAAGGAATATGTCGAAATTCGGGTGGGACCTGGGCAAGCTCGAGCAGGAGAAAAAGCTTGCCTTCATCAATGTTTCTCCGGTTCGAGTGGCATCATCGGAAAAAGCTGGCCTCATTCAGCTAGGCATGAAGGAGTTCAAGCTAATTAAGCTGTTAGAGGCAATCCGGGAAGGAATAGATGAGGTTCAAGCCAAGAGGGTGGTCATTGACCCCATTACTATCTTCACCCTCCAATACCCCGACGAAGTTGAGCGTATATACGCTATGAGAGACCTGATAGCTGACTTCAGAAAAACTGGCTGCACCAACATACTTATTTCCGAACTAAGGGGGACTGGACTGGAAAGGGAGCATCAATTCGAAGAGTATCTAGCCCAAGGAGTTATCCTACTACGGACAGTTATGAAGGACGACAAATTGAGTCGAATGTTCCAGGTGGAGAAAATGCGCGGGTTGGAGGTTGACAACCAGCCGCGCCCGTATAATATTACCAGTAGTGGCATAGAGGTCTATCCTACCCTGACTGTCTTCAAGTAGGGAGGAGAGGGATGTCATTAGCTAAGCTACAAGAGCCGCCAGACAGAGGTCTAATCCTGCTAGCTGGTGCTCCTGGATCCGGGAAATCGACCTTTTGCCACCAGGTAGTCCTGAAAAGCATAGCTTTAGACAAGCCAGTCATCTTCGTCACTAGCGAACGACGCCCCGATGAGGTTATAGAGCTATTGCGTGAAAGGGGCGTAGGCGAGATGGTCAGGTTGAACTTTGTTGATGCCTTCACCGAGACAGTGGGGCTGACGTGCATCCAGCGCTCAGACACGGTACATGCTAACTGTGCCGACTTGAACAGCCTGAGCATCGCCATTACCAGATTACAGGAGAGGACAGGGCCGAGGGATGTCCTTCTTGTCTTTGATTCCCTCACCTCTCCCTACCTCTTTAATGGTATGGAGGTAGTCAAGTTCATGAGGCTGTTTTTATCCAAGTTTGCCTCTGAAGGGAACTCGGTATTGGCCCTAATGGATGAGGGCTGTGGCAAGGAAGAGGACATGGGAGCCATGTTGAGCGTTGCCGATGGCATCCTCAGGATGGAGACGAAAGAGGACTCAAGAATCATAAATGTGGTCAAACACCCCAAAGTAGCACCAACAGAAATCAAGCTGCCAGTGACAGGAAGCACCGCTGTCCCATTTCGTGTTCTGGATACTTTTTGGGAGTCGCACGCTAAATCTGGTTTTGGCACAGGGGGTAAACCACCAATTCGCACCGAGATGGGGGATTTTGTGAACGTCTTCTGGCTAAGTTTCGTCACCTGGGGTGGGATGCTTTGGGACCCCAAGAGATTCCCCTCCATGCTTTACGACTTGACAAAGGATACGGTTAGCCAGGCGATAAAATTGGTTATGGGTAAGGCACCATGGTATTTAAGGCTAGGGTTCAAGGCCCTCCGCCCGAAAAGCTGCAGCAGTGTCAGGGCGGTAAAAAGAGTCTTCCCGCGTTTCGAAAAAGGACGACGTGAACATGATAGAGACCGAATGTTGGAATATGTTAGTGAAATCTCGAAAACAGATGAGCACTATTTTAGAGCCTACGAAGGTGCCTCATGCTGGGGTCTCGAAAACATCGGGGCACTATTATGCTTCAGTGACGCCGCCGACCTGGCCGGTACGTTGAAAAGCATGGAAAAACAAGAGCGAGACTGGAATGTGGTTGAAACGGCATGTGTCGGGGAAGGGTCCCCCTACTGCGAGTTTAAGGCAGTCCGCGGTGAATTGGATGAACTCGAAGCCCGCCTCACAGCATTAGACAGCTCAATAGTACAAAGGATAGAGGAGCGGCTGATAGAACATGTCGCCGCATTCATACTTCAGGGGAAGCCCCTGGGTGAGAGGCCAACACTGGGAAGCGGGGTTTATACACATGGATTCGTAGCTGGCTTGGCACTTCCGGCATTAGCCAGCGAAAGATACCGAATGGCGATCAGGATGGGTGGTGCTATGACTGGGAAAAGGCTTGGCGAACACCTGATGAATGCCGGAATAGGAGAGGATGAAGTAGTTAAGCGTGTGATTGATTTCATGGAATACTGCAAGGTGGGAAAGGTTACCGTAGGTGAGACGATTAAGATGAAGGATAACTGTGAGGCCTTCGGATTAGAAATTGAGGAGCCTTGCTGCTTCTTTACCACCGGCTTCCTCAATGGCCTCTTCTCAGCAGTCAAGAACCAGCATGTCAGGGAAACAAGGTGCATTGCTGCTGGAGACCCCTACTGTGAGTGGGAGATTATTTAGCTAGTCACAATAGGAGGAGGATGGCATGGAGAAAAGGGGATTGTCATTAGCCGAAATACAGGAGATACCAACGGAGAGCTTGACCCTGGTGATTGGACCTCCAGGAGCGGGGAAATCTGCCTTCTGCCATCAGGTGGTTCTCAACAGCATAGCTGCAAACAGGCCGGTAATATTCGTAACTACGGAGCAAAGTCCCTCTGGGGTCATACAGCTTTTAATAGAGAAGGGCATAGAAGGTCCTGAGTCTGAAATACTGAGCTTTATCGACGCGTTCAGCCAGACGGTGGGGGTAGAGACTCCGGATCGACCAGATACGATATGTGCCGACTGCGCCGATTTGAACAGCATAAGCATCGCTACCACAAGGTTACAGGAGAGAATGGGACAAAAAGGCATATTGCTTGCTTTCGATTCACTCACTTCTCCATACTTGTTTAGCGGCGCTGAGATTGCCAAGTTTATGAGGCTTTTTCTATCGAAGCTCGCTGCCGAAGGGAACTCAGTATTGGCTTTGATGGATGAGGGTTGCGGCAAGTCTGAGGACTTGGTGGCCATGATGAGCATCGCGGACGGTGTGATAAAGGTGGAGACAGAGGAAGACAGGCAAGTGTTTAACGTCGTGAAGCACCCAAAGGTGAGACCGACAAGAGTAGAAGTCCTCATAGAACCCAAGGCGAGAATTAAAGCGACAACGCATTTCGACCCGAGTGTGATGAAGCAGTTTGCGAAAAGCATGTTGGGGCAACGTGAAGGCGGGGTTGAAGAGGTGGGCAGTACACTGAGAGGCATACCCCTATTCTCGTCCGTGTCTGTAGACGACCTCTCCAGCCTTTCTCGCCAATTCACGAAGCGTCACTATCGCAAGGGCGAAATCATCTTCCATAAGGGTGACTTTGGCTCCACGTTCCATATAATCAATACCGGGGGGGTCAAACTGAGCATCCCTTCGGAGAAGGGAGGGGATGTGTTCCTGGCCCATCTGGGACCCGGCGACTTTTTTGGCGAATTAGCTTTGCTAGACGAGAGACCCCGCTCTGCCACAGCTACCACGAAAGATTCTACAGAGACTTTGGCCCTGGAGCGCGAGGATTTTCTCGACTTCGTGAAGTGGTATCCAGACGTGGCAGTTGGTATTCTGGCCGTATTGGCACAAAGGATCAGAAACCTAAATTCTCAGTTGCAGAGCTTCATCTTGTTCAAACCGCAAGCTCGCCTCGCTCAGACCTTGCTGGAGCTGGTGAGTACCCAAGGCAGTGAAATTCCGGGGGGATGGCAGATCTCAATCCCTCTGACTCAGTCGGAGCTTGCTGAAATGGTTAGAGTGACTACAGGGACAATCAGGCGCTTGTTGCGCGATTTCCGAGAAGCCGGCATCGTGAGCATAGAAAACCAGCGTTACCTCATCCATAAGCCCGAAGAATTGCGCAGAAGGGCAACTATGCGTGGTAGCCGCGAGTGAGGACTCAAGTATGCTCTCTCACCACAGCCTTCCTCAACAACCCTTCGAGAAGAGGCACACAACTGTTCACTGAAAGAGCAGCTATGCGGGACAACGGTATTGTGATATCTACTACGTAGTCTATATGAGGACGGTGCAGAGTTTGTTAACTGAAACTACATAGGAATTGCCAGTCCTATAGCATAAGTTGCCGCTGCAGCTAATGTCCCAATAGCCATCATCTCCAGCCCGCTGCGAATCCAGCTCTTCCTGGTAAAGATGGCTTTGCTGGCTCCAACCGCGAAGAGACAAGCGATACTGGCAACTACCGCGGTTATCACTGCCGGAGTTACCTCTATAAAGGCGAAGGGCAGGATAGGAATCAGGGATACAATGGCGAATGACAATCCGGTCAAAATGCCGGCTTTAATCGGCGGCCAAGATTCTTCTGAGGTCAGTCCAACCTCCTCCCCGATGGTGTATGTCGCCTTCGACTCCAGCTCTAAAGCTACTCTGCCGGCGATAGCTTCAGCCTCTTGTCTCTTGAATCCCCTTGCTTGGTAGAACTTCACCAGTTCTTCCCTCTCCTCCTCAGGAGTCCTCCTCTTCTTTATTCCTTTCCTCTCGCTTTCTTTCTCCATTACCTCTTTCTCCGACTTTGACGACAGGTAAGACCCAGCACCCATGGATATAGCCCCGGCGATTGCTCCCGCTGCACCAGCGATAAGAATAAGGTGGCTTTCTGTGACCGCTCCATAGACCCCAGCTACCAATGCCAATATCGAAACCAGACCATCGTTGGCTCCAAAGATGACATCCCTCACCCCACCACCACCTCCCATCTCCCAGCCTTCCATCCCCAACACCTCTTTCTTAACCCTCTCAATGTGCAGCCTCTCATCGGAGGCTATTCTGGTCCATATCTCTGAAGTAGCCATATCCGTGAGATTCCCCGCCTGAATAGACAAGTCTTCAATGCTCTCATCCTCAGCGATTATAGCCCACTCGAAGAAACTCCTCGTGCCCAGAATGGCCATCATTAACCCGACTCTTTGATTCAGGAAAGAGACTCTGTTAAATTTCATGACACCATCTGCCAGTTGCCCGATTCTTTCTGACCAGGATTCCACATCGCTAAGCTCATTGGCACTTATTTCCACTAAGAGCTGCTTAGTCCTTTCGTTAACAGCCTTCTTAGCGAGCCTTTGATAACCCATAGACTGCATGATCTTATAGGTGCGGACTTTCTTCGCTGCCTCAAGCAATATTTTTCTTTCTTCGACTGTCAATTCGGCCATATAGGTTACCTCTATCGCGGATTATAGCACGAGAATATATCATTTGTATTTAATGTAGCCAAGTCTTATATGAATGCCAGAGTGTCATGAAATAGTAGAAAGTTATCCAACAAAGTAGCGAAATGTTACCCCCAGATTGTTGTACCCAACAGACAGCTAAGCAGGGAACTTGATTTCTGTAGCTCCTGTTTGCTAGAATCTCACTCAGAAAGGAGGCAAGCGGTTCCTCCCTTCTTTCGAGGCTGAATGGGGTTCAGGTGGTCGGAGGTTCAAATCCCCTCACCCCCACTTTGTATTGGAAATGTAGTAACGGGGTAACAATCGTCAGGATTGTGCAGACGGCGAAAGTCAATCCCGTGCTTTTCATCGTGAGGCTCACTGGAACTGAACAAATGCGGGCTGCTTGGTCTCGGATTTACGCTTAGTAGTTCATTCAAAGCAAAGAAACTAAAGCAAATGATAAACAGGTCCTAAGATGAAGTTACTCGCTCGCCAAGACTTTTTCACTCTCGCATTGCTGAGAGAGGTTGCGTGCCCATAGACTGTTATACTTGCTGGCCACGATGTCTTTGTAAATTGTGAAACTTTCATCTTCAGCAATATCTTATTGATATTGGGCTGAATCACCGGTAAAGCAGCACTTGAGGTAAACCAGACATATCACATAAAATATGAGGACTGCTATGTTTTCAGGAACTTATAGAAAATTTATCTGGGCTGGTGCCATCCTGTTAGCTATCATATTGATAGGCACAGTGGGTTACTGGTTTATTGGCAGCAGACAATACTCATTTGTCGACACTCTATACATGACTATCATCACTATTTCCACAATCGGCTTTGGAGAAATCATTGATCTGTCGGGTAATACTGCCGGCAGGATATTTACCATATTTATTGCTATTTCCGGAGTTGGCGTCCTGTTATACTTTATTACCAATCTTACTGCTCTCGTGGTAGAAGGGAAGCTAACAGAATCATTCAGGAGGAGAAAAATGGAGAAAACAGCCGGTAATTCTAGAGACCACTATATTGTGTGCGGTCTAGGTTCGGTGGGCTTCTACATAGTAAGCGAGCTTCAAGCCACTAAAAGACCCCTTGTAATCGTAGATGCCGATAAACGGAATATAGAGAGAGGCCTGGAATTGTTTAAGGACGAGGTCTTTATAGAGGGAGATGCTACTGACAGCGACACGCTCTTAAAGGCCGGCATAGAGAAGGCCAGGGGACTTTTCGCTGTAACTGGAGACGATAACCAGAATCTGGTAGTGAGCCTGACCGCAAAGCAGCTTAATCCCAACCTGAAGGTAGTCGCCCAGTGCAATGAAATTAAAAATAGCCAAAAGATGAGAAAGGCCGGGGCCGATGCTATAGTTTCCCCTACCTCTATTGGCGGATTGAGAATGGCCTCCGAAATGGTAAGACCAACGGTGGTATCGTTTTTAGACACTATGCTGCGGGATAAAGAGAGGAACCTGCGGGTTGAAGAACTGCCCGTGCCCAGCTCATTCGTAGGCAAATCTCTATCGGCACTAAACCTGAAGAGACACACCCATGCCCTGTTACTGGCCGTCAAGACAGGGGAGGACTGGGTTTATAACCCGACAGAAGGTTATGTCATTGCACCTGAGAGTACTTTGGTCTTCATGACCACCCCCGAAGGAAGAAAGGAACTGGCTGGATTGCTTGAAGAATAAATGATACAGCCATGAGGTCATTTCAATGATAATAAGATTCCTAGGGACACATAATGCGGAGTCCAAAAACACCAGGCTGGTGTCTTTCCTCATCGATGATGTCCTCGCTGTAGATGCTGGGAGCTTGGTTTCAGAACTGACCTTCCCCGAACAGAGGAAGATAAAGGCGATATTGCTCTCCCATGGTCACTACGACCATATCCGGGCGGTGCCGGCCTTTGCCTTTAATAACTCCGACCGCACTACCAAAGTCATCGCCACGCCCAAGACCCTTGAAATTCTTTCGTCCCACCTGATTGATGGCGTAGTCTACCCCAAATTCACCAGCGAGGCTTCATTTTTGCGAAAGGCAACACTTCAATTAGTCCCGGTGGAACCTTTTAATCAGCAAAACATAGAAGGCTATAAGGTCATGGTGGTGCCTATGCAACATCCTCTTGATGGCGTGGGCTTTGAAATAACTTCAAGCGATGGCAAGACCCTGTTCTATACCGGCGATACCGGTCCCAGCCTCTCCTCGATATGGGGGAGAATATCCCCGCAGCTAATAATAGCCGATGTAACCTGGCCCAACAGTCTGAGCACTGCCGCCAGGGATGCCGGCCATCTCTGCCCTAAAATGCTGAAGAAGGAGCTGGCCGAGTTCCGAAGGCTCAAAGGGTATTTCCCCCGAGTGGTTATAATTCACTTAAGCCCCCAGTACGAGCCCGAGATAGAGAGAGAAGTCAGAGAAGTAGCCAAATCGCTGGGTACCTCGATTGATATTGCCCACGAGGGTGAGGAGCTTATCCTGTAGTAGAAATATACAGCTATCTGTAGGCCGTTTGAGAATAAAAGGGGAACTCTTTAGTCAAGCGGCTATTTCTCTTGATCCTGGGGCTTTGTCCAGTAACCAAAGGCCGATCCAAGCTTGTCCTGCAATTTTCTGGTCTTGATGAAAGCTTCAAATAAAGTCTTGCAATCATCAAGCATCGTCTGGGCATACACTATGGCTTTAGGTAAGTCTTCATCGGGTGTACTGGATACCCTACCATGACCGGGGTAAATCTGCTTAATCTTCAAATTACTCAAACGCCGGACAGAATTCACATAGTCACTGACGTTACCGCCAACAGCTATCTCGGACAGAGTGCCTCCAGCAAACACTGTGTCGCCAGTGAAGAGCAACCCCGCTCTTGGCTCATATAGGCAGATACAACCCGAGGTGTGCCCCGGCGTATGTATTACCTGAAGTTCATAATTTCCAAGGTCAATTATAGAACCATCTTCCAGCCAGATATCTACCCAGAAGGGTTTACTGAGTTGGTCACGGTATTTGCTAAGGGTGACAAATTCATCCTGTAACTCCAGTTTGTTGGCCGCTAAACGGTGTGCTGTTACTACAGCACTCTGGTGGAAGAAGGCGGTAGCACCAATATGGTCGTAATGTTCATGTGTCAATATAATCAGATTTACGTCCTTTACATGCAGGCCTAATTCAGTAAGCCGACGCTTCAAAATGGGGAATTTGCCAGCAACCCCGGTATCAATAAGAACATTCTTGGTAGCGCCCTTGATTAGATAGACATGACTTCCGGGCTTTTCACCACGAATTTGATAGATCCCCGGCGCCAGCTCAATTACTTTGGATGGCTCTGGTTGCACTTCAGCCCTAGTCGGCACCCGAGGGCTAAGTGGCTTCTCTTTCACTTTGAGGCTCCTTCAGGGGATAATCGTTTATCCATGTCTCGTAGCCTCTGGCATAAAGTGTGCATGAGACTAAGGGCGAATTCTGGCTGCTGTCGCACCATAAACAGGAACCTAGCCCTATCCATAACAATCAACTCGGTGCCATCCTCAACAGCCGAGGCAGTAGCTGACCGAGGGGAGTCATCCACCAGAGCCATCTCACCAAAAAAATCACCGGGATTCAGAACAACCAGCGGGACCTGTTGAGTTTCGTTCTGCCGAACCGAGAGCAGCACCCTACCGCTATGAATTAGATACATTTCACTGCCGGTGCTTCCTTCTTCAAAGATGACCTCGGATTTCCGGTACCTTTGCCGGACTTTGGGTAAAGCTACAGTCACGTCTACTCTGTCCTCTGCCATAGTCATATCCTGTTTAACACTACGAGAAAGGTTACTTCTGCTACGCTAGGTCCCTTTCGCTCTCAAAATAGAACTCTATTGACATGCCAATTGTACCAGAGCACTGTGTGATACCGTTCTGTTTTGGTTGGTAGCCAGAGTTCAGTGCATCCTACTCTCTGGCTAAATTCTTCGTACCCACCGGTGGATGGAAGATACTGATGGTGAATAACCGTAATGTTCTTCAAGATATTGAGCAATTTCCCTATATAGGAGGTTGTCCGCCCGTAGGCTTTGAGCGATTTCGACAAATAGGCGTGGCACCTTCATATGAAATAAACTATCCTTAGAAGTAAATTTCCGTTTACAGTCACAGCAAAAATAACGCCTCACTCCTTTAACCGTCCCGTATCTAGAGATATGATTACTCCCACAATACTTGCAGAATTGAGGCTTCGGTTCTGCTTTGTCCGCAATCAGAGTTCCTTGTTCACGTAACATAGGAGTGAAGCCCCCTGATATTTCATCTTCATCCGCAATACAGTCTGGCTCGGGGCAAGTAAAGCAATCGGCATGATTCTCACAGCCATTCCCGTACGGCAAGCTTCTGTCCATCATAGCACCTCCGCGTTTAGCTCTCTCTAGCGATTATCCGTACCAACCAAAACAGAACGATACCCATTATATACTATAAGATAGTACTTTTATCCATCACTACCAATGTACCATTCCTGCCATTGGAATTATCGCATCAATAGCTAAAAAAACAAAATTAGCTGAGATAAATTAGGAGTTGTTTATCAGACCAAGTAACCCATTGCAGATAAACGGTAGATACCCTCAAAAGCCCGTGTTGCTGGTAAAGCACTGTCGACACTTGCGGTTGGCCTATGATGCGTAAGAAACTGCTGTCAATACTTGCTCTGACTATTCTAGTGGCCTCAACTTTGACTGGCTGTGGCGATGGGTCGTCGACTACCTCTACGCTCACTACACTCTCAGCAATCGAGGGGGATGTATCCGTAATGGAGGCAGGTACGGACGATTGGATAGAAGGAGAGGTCGGGATGTCTTTGGAAATCGGAGACACTGTAAAGACCGGCGACGATTCTAGCGCCGAAATCACTTTCTTTGATGGCAGTACTGTCGAATTACAGCCTGACACCGAGATCGAAATTGTTTCACTCGATGTTGCCACGGATAGCGGTTCCACGACTATTACTTTTGAACAGATAATAGGTGCTACCATAAACCGCGTGATAAATATTATTGACCCAGCATCTAGCTACGAAGTCGAGACACCATCTGGTGCGGCGGCGGTCAGGGATAGCGTCATGGTAGTTTGCGTCACCGGAGACGGCACAAGCTGGATAGCTAATCAGAAGGGGAACATATGGACCAGGGCACAAGGCGTGGAACTACAGGTCCCTGAAAAGCGAAAATGCATTCTTAAGCCGCTTCTGCCGCCTGAACTAATGCCGCCGAACCGTCTGCCATTGGCAGAAGACGATGCCGCCGTTACGGATGAGGATAACCCGGTGACTGTTATTTCCCCAGGAGTATTGATTAACGATTTCGACCCCGATGTTTATGATCTTCTACTCGTAACCGCAGTGGATACGAGCGGGACTGTAGGTACAGTCGTCCGTTGGGGTCCACGTGGCACCTTTACCTATGACCCTAATGGACAATTCGAGTACTTGCAGGCTGGCGACACAACCACCGATAGTTTCACCTACACGGTATCCGATGCCAGCGGCGACACCGATACTGCTACTGTGACAATTACCATTCATGGTGTTAGCTAATGGTGTCAACGATGTACCTAGGGGCATCAACTTGGGGAACAGCAGCGTAGCTGAGAACGAGCCTTCCGGCACGGCGGTGGGCAGCTTTTCAACCACCGACTCACACACTGGCGATGCCTTTACGTGTAGTCTGGTGAAAGGTTACTTCTGCTGTGCTAAATCCCCTTCGCTACCAGGATAAAAGACTATTGACATCCCGATTGCATCAGAGTAAAATTGTAGTTTTCTACCTTTAGAGTCATGGTATCAATAACCCAAAAGAGCCAGAGTTAGCTGAAAGTAACTATAGGTTGTGTATCGGAACAAGTAAAGCATTGCAGATAAACAGTAGACACCCTCAAAAGCCTATGTTGCCGGTAAAACACTCTCAGCACTTACAGGAGACCTGCCATGCGTAAAAAACGGCTGTTAATAATTGCCCTGTCAATACTTATTCCGTCTATTGTAGTGGCCTCGATTTTAGTTCACCAGGGCCAGGAGCCATCAGATGGAGGGGTAGCAGATGTGCCAGTAGATACGACTCCTTCACCTCCAGATACGCCCACACCTGAACCTACAGTTCCACCCTCCACCCCTTCGACACTCACGATGCTTTCAATAACCGAGGGGAATGTATTCGTAATGAAGGCAGGTACAGACAGTTGGATAGAAGCGCAGGTCGGGATGTCTCTAGAACCCGGAGATATTGTGAAGTCCGGCGATGGTTCCAGCGCCGAAATCACTTTCTTTGATGGTAGCACTATCGAACTACAGGCTGGCACCGAGATCGAAGTTGCTTCACTCGATATTTCCACGGATACTGGCTCCACAACCATTAGCCTTAAACAGGCAATAGGGACTACCATAAGCCGCGTGACAAAGCTTGTTGATCCCGCATCTCGCTACGAAATTGAAACACCGGCTGGTGTGGCGGTGGTGAGGGGTAGTTTCTTGATACTTCAGGTCATCTTAGGTGACGTGCACTATGTAGACGGCACAACCTTGGCAACTAATAGGGGAGGGAATATATGGGCCATTGCACAGGATGTAAAACTGCAGATCCCTGAGTGGCGACCATGC
>Ga0209635_10002374_pt1 | contig 14438 bp, 10 predicted proteins | sample DeeMarSWOR230_32_FD_187463 | JGI IMG/M metagenome (GOLD analysis project Ga0209635, IMG submission 187463) | Marine sediment microbial communities from White Oak River estuary, North Carolina - WOR-2-30_32 (SPAdes) (version 2) | ecosystem: Environmental > Aquatic > Marine > Intertidal zone >... | reverse complement strand
GATAACAATCCTGATAACACAGCCACTATGTTTGAACACTTGAAAAGATCATTTTACCATGTTGTAAACAATCTGGGTCCACACGGTCTGCCATTGATAGGGAGGGCTGACTGGAACGACTGTCTGAATTTGAATATTTATAATACCGATCCAGATCAATCTTTCCAGACCGGGGAAAATAAAATGGACGGGAAGACTGCGGAATCGTTGATGATCGCGGGAGCGTTTGTCCTCTATGGAAATCAGTTTGCCGAACTCTGTGAATACCTCGGTAAAACCCAGGAGGCAAAAGTCGCCAGAGATCATATTTCTAAAATGATTGAAAATGTCGATAAACACGGCTGGGACGGTGAGTGGTTTCTAAGAGCGTATGATGCCAAAGGCAGAAAAGTAGGCAGCAAAGAAAATGAAGAAGGTAAGATTTTTATAGAATCGCAGGGTTTCTGCTGCATGGCAGAGATCGGATTACATGATGGTCGATTAGAGAAATCACTCAATTCGGTTAAGAAATATCTTGATTGTGATTATGGAATTGTAATGCAAAATCCAACTTTTTCTAAATACTATATTGAATATGGGGAAATTTCTACCTACATCGAAGGTTATAAGGAAAACGCCGGAATTTTCTGTCATAACAATCCCTGGATAATGATTTCGGAAGCAATATTGGGCAGAGGTGACCAGGCTTTTGAATACTGGCGGAAAATTGCCCCATCATATTTGGAAGATATCAGTGAAATTCATCGTATCGAACCTTACGTCTATGCGCAAATGATCGCTGGTAAAGATGCCTACAAACCGGGAGAAGCCAAAAATTCCTGGTTGACCGGTACGGCAGCCTGGAATTTTATAGCCATTTCCCAGTATATACTGGGAGTAAGACCTGAATTTGACGGACTTATAATAGATCCCTGTATTCCAAGCTACTGGAGTGAATACACTGTCATTAGAAAATTCAGACAGGTAAAATATATAATAAATGTAAAAAATCCGGAACATGTTTGTAAAGGTGTACATACTATAAAACTGGACGGGAAACCTTTAAAAAGTAATCGAATCCCCATCCTGGAACCTCACACAGAACATTATATAGAAGTAGTTTTAGGATCAGGGTAACAATTTGTGGTATCCTTTTAACATTTTCCAGAGGTATCTTTTCATAAAAGGGAAGGTGACGCAATGGGCTTTATTATGCTTAAACAAAGACTATATTCAAATCTCTTATTATTTCTCATCTTGAGTATTGTTTTGACATCTGCATTTGCTCAACAGAAATCACTTGTTATTAACGAACAGGAATATTTTGAAATGCCTGGTCTTAACGTTATGATTTTCCATGACTTCTATCCTGAAGGGCATCAAGGTGGCATCAGTATCATTCAGAATGGTACTCGTGTGGCCTCTAATGGAGATCTACGGCTTGAATTTTCCCCCGGTCAGTGGCAGCCTGTTCCCAAAGCTGGGGAAAGGTCGGTGGATATTAAAAACCAGTTGGTGAGTGTCCCATGTACCTATCCAAATCCGGACCTGGACATGAAAGGATTTAATCCCATCAAATATCCGGATTTACATTTTAATTATAAAGTAAATGTGAAAGCAGAAGGTACCTCTTTCCGTATTTTTATAGACCTGGATGAACCAATCCCATCGGCGTGGATTGGTAAAGTTGGATTTAATCTAGAACTCTTTCCGGGAGAATTATTTGGCAAAACATATATCATGGATGACAAGACAGGTTTTTTCCCCAGACAACTCAATGGACCCATGATCCGTGATAGGGAAAATAATTTTCAAATTGAACCACTCGCTGAAGGGAAAAAACTGGTTGTGGCACCGGAATGCAATGCTCAGAGAATGACCATAACCACTCTGAAAGGTAAATTGGAATTAATCGATGGGCGGGCACATCATAATAACGGGTGGTTTATTATTCGAACTGAAGTGCCAGAAGAAGCGACAAAATCTGCCGTAGAGTGGATCATTTCACCAAATGTTTTACCAGACTGGAAATATGAACCGGTTATTCACCTTTCACAGATAGGCTACCATCTTAATCAGGAGAAAATAGCTGTAATTGAATGCGATTCCCGAGATAATATCCAAGAACAAGTTTTAATTAAACGAATTCTCCCAGATGGAGAATTAAAGACTATTAAATCTGGTGTCCCTGAAATTTGGGGCAAATTCTTACGTTATCAATATTTACGTTATGACTTTTCTGAAATCAAGGAAGATGGTTTGTATATATTAACTTATGGTAACAGTGAGAGCCAACCTTTAAAAATAAGCAAAGATGTTTTTAACCGGCACGTGTGGCAACCTATATTGGAATATTTCCTCCCGGTTCAAATGTGCCATATGCGGGTAAATGATCGGTATAGAGTCTGGCATGGATCATGCCATTTAGATGATGCACTTATGGCAGCAGTAGATACAATCCATTTTGACGGGTATAGACAGGGGAATTCTACGCTTACCTCATACAAACCATTCGAACACGTTCCGGGACTTAATGTTGGCGGATGGCACGATGCGGGAGACTATGACCTTCGAGTAGAGTCTCAAGCCGGAACAGTATATATCCTTTCTTTGATATATGAAGCTTTTAACGTGCAATATGATGAAACGACCATCGATCAGCAAAAGCGTTTGGTCGAACTTCACCAACCTGACGGGAAACCAGATATTCTCCAGCAGATAGAACACGGGGTGTTGAGCATACTGGGAGGTTACAAAAATCTAGGACGGTTATATCGAGGGATTATTTGTTCCGATCTCCGCCAATATGTGCTGTTAGGAGACGGATCCACCATGACCGATAACATGATCTATAATCCAAACCTCAGTGTGGATGAGGCAATACAAAAGGAATCTGGTAAATTCGATGATCGCTGGGTTTTTACAGAGGAGAATCCCAGGCGAGAATTATATGTAGCAGGGTGCCTGGCTGCCGCTTCACGCGTGCTGAAGAAATATAACAATGACCTTTCTGTTGAAAGTCTTCAAACTGCTGAAGATCTGTTAGCTAAAAATGATACCGTTAGTGAACATTCACATGATAATATAACCGCACTAGCTGAATTAATCCTCACCACAAATAAATCGGTTTATAAAGATCAACTGGTTGCCATGTTACCTCAGATAGAGAAAAGTATTGGTAGAACTGGATGGGCCTTGGGTCGTGTTTTACCTTTTATGGACAGGGACCAGTTTAATAAACCAGTCACTGATGCTGTGCATTCTTACTACCAAGATCTGCAAGAAGATTTAAAAGAGAATCCATTTGGTGTACCTTACCGACCACATATATGGGGAGCTGGCTGGATAATTCAGCGATTCGGTGTGCAACAATATTATTTGCATACTGCCTGGCCAGATGTTGTCCCAAAAGAACACATGCTTAATGCCCTGAATTTTATCCTTGGATGTCATCCCGGACCAAATACTGCTTCCTTTGCCTCCGGTGTAGGTATCAATTCGCTCACCGTAGCATACGGCGTCAACCGGGCAGATTGGTCATATATTCCCGGGGGTGTGGCATCCGGAACTGCCTATATCAGACCGGATTTCCCTGAATTAAAAGTATGGCCATTTTTATGGCAGCAAACCGAATATGTTGTCGGGGGAGGTGCCTCAAATTTTATGTTTTTAGTATTAGCTGCAAAGCAGTTACTGGAAGTAGAATGAGTTTTTGAAATATTTTTAATTTTTTAGATCATTTTTATTTTTCTAACAGTTTAATTATTTCGAATAAGGATGTTAGAATGAAAAAAAAGTATAATATAGGAATTATTATACTGCTCATTAGTTTTCTTCTTTTCAGTAAAATATCAGCCCAATTTGTTGATGATTTTAATATTGAATCTTTTAATTTAGATTCAACTGCCATGAACGGTTGGTGGTATTATACCGGTGATGGATCAGCTAGCATGAAATTTCTTCCCATGGATGGTCATGCATCTATTTTCGTGGATGCCACAAAAGATCAGCGGAATATCTGGTGGGCATTAATCAGGCGTTATGTTTCAGAAAACTTTAAATTGAGTAAGCTGAGTCAACCAAATTATGAACTACGAATTGAAACCAGAATCCGGGTGAGTCATGCTCCACGGCGCGTGAATCTTCATCTTAATACCCAAAGAACCACAGACTTCCACTCTCATCTCATGGAATTCGATATTCCTGATACCCTGAATTGGCATATCATAAGTATGACTACCCATAAATTTGATACCAGACCAGGAGACAGGGTATATGGACAACTCGCCCTTATGGATTGGGGACTTACGAAGTATCGTGTAGATATGGATTACTTTAAAGTGGATATAGTGAATGTTGATTCTGTAGGACCGGATAAAGGAGTTCAAGTTCCCTACCACCCTCCCGTTCCGGATATAGACATATTTGCTCATCATATACCGGTTAACCAGGACGCCATGATCGATCTTGAATATCCTGATATGAATTTCAACAATTGGTCAATCCACCATGAGGGAGAAAAAATAAATTTACTGACGGTCAGCAACACTCAGTTTATTATCATGCATTGGGACATGAGCAAATTTACCGATACGCAGGTCAAGGGATCTGGGTTATTGGAGTTGAAGACCTACTCATTGCAAGGTTCTTTCCCTAAACAGAAAGATTGGGGAATGATCAGAATTGTTGAGATTCTGAGTGGAGATTCAGACTGGGATCAGAAAACAGTTACATGCCATACTTTTACTCAGGGGGAACCATTAGAAAAGGTATTAAATTCCCAGATGATTATTGATGTCAATGTAGCTGAAGGACGTGATAGTACAAATCTCATTACAATATCTCATCCGGTGCTTCAACGTTTGATTGATGGGAAAACCTTAGGCCTGGCTATTCTTCCGCTTGGAGCTGTGAACGCCTCTTTTTATAGCATGGAAAATAAAGCTGAAAAGTTCACCCCAAAGCTGCATTTTAATCTCAATTCAAATGCGAATATGTCCGATCCAAAATGATACACTTCCTCTCACAAATTGACCTGAATTATTTGGAATATTGAAATAAAAATGTACTTTAATCCTATCCGATAATGAGAGACAACATGAAAGCCATGGTTTTTGTTTCATTATGTTTGTTGATAATATCGCTCCTATTAAGCAATTGTATCCGGGAAAAAATAACTTTATTTTCAGAAGTTCAATTTAATAATTAACTTTAAACCTTTTATTACACCAAATTCAGCATACACTATAAAATCTGTTGAGTAAAACAATATATTGGAGGAGCATTCGCAATGAAAAAGCAACTATGTGTTTTTCTTATTACCATTGCAGCGTCACAAGTGTTCTCACAAGAAATCAACAAAGCAGATATTGAAAAGGGTTTTAACTTTATTGAAACCAAAATATTTTCAGAAGCGGAAGATGCGGAAATTTTAAAACTCTATGAAGGACTTCGCGTGGCAGACGTTTCAGACGGTATGGATATGGTTGGTCTGCCCGGAACCGGTTTGGTAGATCCTGCCATTCATCCGGACTGGATCGATTTGGAAAATTTATCCCATCAATTCAGAGGTATTGCAGTAACGGCCCGATATGTACCCACCCAGCGAGCAGATAGACCTGAACCAGGACAAAAATTTCAAGAATGGGAAGGTCATTTTTATAATGCTTATTCACATGAAGCCTTTACAAAACTAATCAAACCCGGATCTGCTATTGTCATTGATGACGTTGAGGATAAAGACATAGGTTCCATCGGTTCATTTAATATTTTATATTGGAAGAAGCTGGGAGCGGTAGGGATTGTAACAGACGCCACCTCCAGAGATACAGATGAAATCGCTATAGAGAAGGTTCCATTATACTTGCGAAAGAAGGGACGAGGTATTCGTCCTGGAAGAAATGAATTGGAATCTGTTAATCGCCCGGTTGTTATAGGCGGTGTGCTGGTATGTCCTGGAGATATTATAGTAGCTGATGGTGATGGTGTTATTGTTGTCCCTCGAGGTGTGGCCAAACAAGTTGCAGAATTTGCCCGGGCAATTTTAGATAAAGATAAGTCAGCACGAAAAGATTTATATGAAAGCCTGGGTATACCTTTAGATAATACAGTGAAATAGATTTTGGAAATTAATGGCAATTCATTTGGTATCTGATATTATATAATTACCTAATTTTATTACTTAAAAAATGTCACCACAGCCAGTCAGGAGTGAATAAAAATGCCAAAATATATGAGTAAAGCCGTCCTTCTTTTTCTCTACATTTTAATATTTATCATTTGCGGATGTGTCTCACCCATCACTGAGGAAAATAAAGAAATTGTTGAACAGATCGAAAAATCACTGAAAAATGAATTACTTGATATCTGGTACCCCATCTCTCTGGATACTGTTTATGGTGGATTTCTGAGTGATTTTAGTTATGATTGGCAACCTGACGGCCCTCAGAATAAAATGTTGGTAACTCAGACCAGGCACATATGGACAACTTCAGAAGCATCAATGTTTTATAAGGAAAACAGTTATCGTAGGATGGCTGAGCATGGTTTTCGTTTCTTAAGAAATAAGATGTGGGATAATGAATATGGTGGTTTTTATATGTTGCGGGACCGAAAAGGGGATGCAATCCAAGGAAATAATATGAACAATAAAAGCGCCTACGGTAATGCCTTTGCCATCTATGCACTATCAACATATTTTATGTTATCAAGAGACAGCTCTGCATTAAATCTCGCCAAAAAAACTTTTTATTGGCTTGAAAAACAAAGTCATGATCCTGAATTCAAGGGATATTTTGATAATTTGAAACGCGATGGTTCTTTACCGAATATGGAAGATCCAAATATGAGGAGACGTTATATTAGCAATGCCAGATGGAAAGATCAGAATTCGTCAATCCATTTACTTGAGGCTTTTACCTCATTATATAAAGTATGGCCGGATAGCCTTTTACGTGAACGTCTTCTGGAATTACTTTTTTTAATTAGGGATACTATTACAGCCGATAAAGGATACCTTATATTATTTTTAAAAAGAGATTGGACTCCCATTTCCTTCCGCGATTCATCCCAAGCAGTAAGGGAAGCTAATTATTTTATTGATCATGTTTCTTTTGGTCATGATATTGAAACGGCCTATTTGATGTTAGAAGCTTCCCATGCTTTGAGATTCGAGTCTGACAATAAAACGTTGACAATTGCAAAAAAAATGGTTGATCATGCTCTAACCAACGGCTGGGATAAGGACAATGGTGGTTTTTATTATCAAGGATATTATTTTAAAAATGCAGATTCTATCTCAATAATAAACGATAAAAAAATCTGGTGGGTACAGGCTGAAGGGCTAAATGCCTTGCTGTTAATGGCTAAACTATTCCAACAAGATGAAAAGTATTATCAGGCATTTGAAAAACAATGGCAATATATCAATAAATATGTGATTGACCATAAACATGGAGAGTGGTACGGCGAAGGGCTTGATAAAAGTCCTGGTTTTGAGAAGTCACTAAAGGCATATGATTGGAAGGTTAATTATCACAATTTTCGGGCACTTGTTAATTGCATTAAAATGTTAAAATCGGAACACGAATTAATATAAATATTTATGGTTTTTCTTGATTAATTCTATTCGCTGTTTAACACATTTGCTCGAAATTAAAGGATCTTCTGGTGTGTTCATCACATAATCGATCATTTTAGTCAGTGTAGTAGTTGCCACATGTAATCGTGTGTCACTTGAGGCATAATATATATATAAGTCTCCGTTATCATCTGCTATCCAGCCATTAGAGAAGAGCACATTGGAAACATCACCCACCCTTTCATCAGCCTGAGGCGCCATAAAATAACCTCCAGGCTGATGAGTTACTTTCCACGGTTCTAGCAAATTAGTCATGAAAATATATAATACATAACGTAATCCGGCAGCAGTTGCTCTTACACCGTGGGCTAATTGTAACCACCCATGTTCAGTCTTAATAGGAGCAGGCCCTAAACCGTTTTTTGATTCTTTTATAGTATGATAAATTCTATCATCTACAATAATTTCTTTATCTATTACCGGATTGTTCATATCCTCAACCAGTCCCCAACCGATTCCTCCTCCTGATCCAGCTTCTATAAAACCCTCTTGTGGTCTGGTATAAAAAGCATATTTCCCATTAATAAGTTCAGGATGAAGTACAACATTTCTCTGCTGGGGTGATCCGGTTTTTAAATCAGGGAGCCGGTGCCATTTGATTAAATCTTTTGTTCGCACAATACCAGCCTGTGCAATAGCAGCAGAAGTATCTTCAGGGGGTGCGTTGCTGTCTTTTCGTTCTGTGCAAAATACACCATAAATCCAATCATCTTCATGTTTTGTCAAGCGTATATCATAAACATTAATATCCGGATCTTCTGTTTGGGGCAGATCGATGGGATATTCCAGAAATTTAAAATTATCTATGCCGTTGGGGCTTTCAGCTACGGCGAAAAAAGATTTTCGATCATACCCTTCAATTCTTGGGACTAAATAATATTTATTATCAAGTTTAATAGCCCCACTATTAAATACAGCATTAATCCCCATTCTTTCCAACAGAAATGGATTATCTTTAAATACAAAATCATATCGCCAAGTAAGCGGAATATGTTCTAAAGTTAATACAGGATTTTTATACCGATGATATATTCCGTTCCTGGAAGGTAATTTGGTGTTTTTTGTTTTAATTAAACTATTATAAAAATCAAATAACTGATTTCGTTTTTTTTGAAATTCCTTTTCAGTCATGATATCTCCTGAATTAAACAAATTTACCTTATCATCATTATCAAGAATATGGTTAAACCCAAATGAATCAGTCCTCCAAACGCTTCAAGATTTCCATGCAAGCCCGTCCGTTATGATATGGTCCTTTCCATTCTGAAACTTTATACTGTTTGAGATCAGGACAACCATTTTGTGTTATTTCATAAAACCACTCGCGGTGTGTTCGGTCAATAAAAAAATCTTCAATGAATTGCCAGCATTTTAATGCCCATTCCAGATACTGCCGATCTTTACTTATCTGAAAGGCATTTACCAATCCCACTATAGTCTCTGCTTGTTGCCACCAGTGTACACTTTGGTTAAGGCATCCGTTACCATATTTTTCTGCATAGATGGAAAATTTATTGCTAAATCCTTCTTGTTTGGTGGCATCAACCATATCCAGCGTAATTCTATTTATTTTTTCTTTTAAATCTTTATCTCCAAGAACCTGCGCGGCTTCACATAGTAACCAGCTGCCTTCTATGTCATGTCCAAATGAAACATTTTCTGATTTACTATTCCATAATTCATCAAAGAACAGTTTAAAGTGTTTGGTATTTGGATCAATAATAAATTTTAAAAAAACATCTATTAATTCTCTTAATTTGAATTCAAGAATTTGATCTGGCCACACCTGATAGAGATTGGTATAAGCCTCCATAAGGTGTAGATGAGTATTCATTGATTTTTTTTCATTCATATCGATTTCACTTAGACGCATTTCCTGGGAGAGGGTCCAATCACGATTAGAAACCTCAAAATAGCCTTTATTAGCTTGATCATAATTATTTTGTTCGATTAATTGGAAGATTTCAATAGCGTGATCCAGCACCTCCTTATTTCCCGATATTTTAGAATATTCTGCCAGTGCATAAATAGTAAAAGCCTGACCATAAATCTTTTTTTTATCATCCAAGATATTTCCTTTATAATCCACAAGCCAAAAGACCCCGCCAAATTGTCTATCAAAAAATTTATCTCTTAAAAAATTATAAGCCCAATTGGTCATTTCCAGAAACTCTTTCTGTGAATTCATTTGAAATAAGGCAGAAAAGGTCCATAAAATCCGGGTTATTTGAATGACACTTTTCGATGCACATTTATCGACTTGTAAATCATTTGATATGCGACCATAAAATCCTCCATTTTCCTGGTCACGGGAATGTTCCAACCAAAAGGGAATTATGTTCGTAAATAACTCTGTGTATACTTTTTTACAAAATGATTTAATCTCATGATTTTCCATTTTAATCTTCAATTCTTTCGATTTAAACTCTTCTACCGAGCTTCAACTTCAATTAAATTTTTCATAATTCACGTTCATTTGAGAATGAATTCTCTTTGCTTGATAAATCTCTAGTTCTTTTCGAAAAGGAATCGAAATTTGTTTTTATTAAATACTAAAATATTTATGCAAAAAGTATAATTATATAAATGATGAAATAAACAAAATTACCATAATAGGAAATTTTGTTTCCAAACAGGATCTGTTGTTTCTTTTTTGATGAATTTAATTTAAACTTCTGAAGAGAATTAATCAATATCGATTAAATTAATCCAACTCTATTACTTTAAAAATTCGAGGTTTTATTAAACACATCTATATTATAGGTAGGAGTTATCGAAAAAAACCATCGGACCTAAAGACATTATTGTGGTTTTACTAAATCTTATGCATCAGGTAAGTCCAAATGGGAATAATGACACGAAATAATTTCCAGATTCCTTCTGAACCAAATCATAAAACCATCCACCTAATGCACAAATGCAGATATTAATTTTCGGAGATTTTTCCAAAGTTAATAATTATATCTAATGGATATTTTTTCTTTAATGAAAACATTCCAGGTTGCGCATCCAGTATTCCACCAAAACCATCATGCCCAGTCCAGGTCCAAGCAAAACACCCTGCGTAGCCATTTTGGTAGGCGTACTCGTAGGCTTCCTGAGTAGTCATGGTCGTCTTCGGTCGGTAACCATCGCCTAAATCTATCAATCCATAAGCTTGGAATTCACCAATAAGAATCGGCTTGCTTGTTTTCCAATATGATGCGGGATGATGAAAAGGAGAATAATCTTCCCCATACCATCTCGGATAGTAGTGCACTTGATAGAAATCCAGGATGCCTAAAGAATCATTACCTGCCGCAATAAGTGCTTCATCCGAATACCAACTTTCAAATTCTCCAATATCGCTAATAACTTGAATATTCCAAGACCCTGTACAAACTAAGGCATCAGGTGCTTCGCGATGGATGGCACCTGCTATTAGATTATGAAATTTCTGAAGATACCTTTTTGTGGTTCTCACATTGGTCCAGCCGTACTTCCGACTCATACCCTCAGGCTCATTACAAATTTCCCAGCACAGAATGGCGGGGTGATCCTTCAAGGTACGCACCATCGGAATTAAAGCAATATCTATATAGGCTTGAGTATATTCCGGTTTTTCAATCAAATTCAGATTGTCCTCTATATTTACTCCTTTCCTCTTCATAAGCATATCAAAAGACCACAACACCATATCCACTACAATACCATGTTCTTTACTAAGATCAAGTGCTTTCTTCAAATTGCGAATCTCTCCAGGATTTAAACCGGACACTTTTCCATTGGTGAATTTTGGACTGTGACTACCATCCACATGCAACCACCAACGCATTGCATTTCCACCTGCAGAAGATATTTCGTCTAATGCCTTTGTGAAACGTGCTTCATCGAAATTGGTTAGATCCTCCCCAAACTCAATCCAGGCCAAGTTCATTCCACTGGCGAATATTTGCTGGCCATTCTTAAGAGTAATTCGAGGGTTTTGAGTAAAGCCCCAATTGATTACCGTTAGAACAACAATTAGATATGCTGATTGAATCTTCATTATTTTGACCTTTCACCTTAACCATCGGGTTAGTATCTATGTATCCGTAATATGCAGTTTTGAATGATCTTACATTCAATAAATACAACTCCGATGCATTTTTATTATTATCAGGTCGTGACTACAAATGATACTTTATACTTTTTAATCAGGCTTAGATACATCCTTTTGCCAGGTTTGTAACATAACTTATCATTAATACTTTTATCAGGCAATATACATCTTTATTATATCCAAATTACAAAATAAAAGGAGCATAAAGAAATTTTTTGGAGTCATTAAAAAAAATATCAATGAGGTGAAATCATTTTTGAACTTTTTCATCTGGACAAAAAAAATAGTTCCTGCGTCCAGTTCAGGAACTATTTCACTATAAGAGTCTGTTAATATATATGGTTTGAATATTAACTTAATTATCAGAACTCTTACCTGCAATTGCGGCTTTATCCATCCTTTGAGTAACAAAATAGAATATGAGAAACCCGAGACCGGCAAATATAAACATTCCACCGACTGTCATTTCCTCAGAAATGGAACGCGGGAATAACTGCCCGATAAAGAGTGCTAAACCAATGCCCGTGAGCACCAAACCCCACTTCAGCGAAGACATACTTCCAGATTCAGTTTTTTTACTAAAAAGTATTTTTGCATTCTCCTCGGTAATTCCCTTTTCAACCAATCTGTGACGGACTCTATTATCCGAGACGATCTTGATGATATACGCAAGAACTATAAAAGAAGTTATGGGTACAAAAACTGCGGTATAATCCATTTTATCCTCCTTAACTGTAGGTACACTTTAATTGACAGATAAAACAAAAAAATGTTGCATGTATTCATAAAAAGTTGCAACATTTCTAAAAGAATACTGTCAATATGAATATGCTGGTGATCGATCAAAGCAGTACAGAGAAAAAGATCATTAAAAAGATCTTAAAAGGGGATCATGAATCCTTTGAGGTTATTATTGAAAGCTATAAAAAATTAGTATATCATATTGTGTTTAGAATGATCTATAATGATGCCGACAGAGAGGACATATGCCAGGATGTTTTTATAAAGGTCTATCAAAATTTATCAACCTTTCAATTTCGTTCAAAATTTTCCACCTGGATCAGCAGAATTGCTTACAATACCTGTTTAAATCACCTTGCCAAAAGGAGTCCACAGCTGATGGATGATATCATAAAGAGCGAAACAAATTGGGATGACCTGCTGAAATCTGATATATCACCATTAAAAATAGTCGAAAAACGCGATCTGAAATACAGGTTAGAAAAAGAAATAGCCAAATTACCCGTTCGATATCGAACCTTACTCAGCCTATATCATCTGGATGGGCTTACATATCAGGAAATTGGTGATGTAATGGATTTGCCAGAGGGGACCATTAAAAGCTATCTCTTCCGGGCAAGAAAATATTTAAAATCGTTACTACAGGAAAATTATCAGTTAGAGGAGATATCATGAATAAACATTTATCAGAACAACACATTCAAGAATATCTCGATAATAATATAAATCATTCAAAAAAGCAGACAATTGAAGAACACTTATCAGAATGTTCTTCCTGTCGAGATGAAATAAAACATTATAAAAAATTATATGCAATTCTGGAAACTGACATTGAACAGCGTCTCTCAACAGAATTTAACGTTAACGTTCTAAACCGTCTTAAAAATATACCTATAAAGAAACCAAAAACCTGGATCTATTATTTACTGGGATTATTCGGTTTTTTTGTTATCCTGGGAACATCTCTGTATTTTAGCGATCTCAAACCCTTTGTTTATGTATCTGAACAATTTAAAATTCTGATAAATGCTTACATTTTTCCATATGTAGAATTATTCCAAAACCTATCTTCCAGCAAATCATTGAATTATCTGTTTTTATCATTTATCATTATCTTCATCATTGGTACTATCGACCGGTTATTTTTTTCCTCCGAAGGTTTTTCGAAATCAAATAAAATTTTATTGATTATCTAACTTATTCCCATAATCAGATGGGATAACTGTCAAGAAAAAATAGTCCTTAAGATAGCAAACAATTATTCTTTGTAATTTTCCTCGGTCTTTAATATTCTCACTTAACTCCGATCATTTTCTATTAATCAGACTGAATTTCTCTCTATTTCCAAGAATATAATATAATGAGGAAATCCCTTGATCCTTTTATCATTCTGAAATTATCTTTACTTTATGTTATCTTATCCGATAAAAAGAATAGAATGGGAAAATAATTATAGGTGAATATACATGCTGCATAGAGGTAATTCGTTCATCTTATATTATTGGCCCGATTCTGTATAAACTAAATACAAGCAAAGAAGTATAAATAATAGAGTCATTCATTCTTTTTTAATGGTTTTACAGAAACTAAAAACTTTATGATAGAGGTCAGCAAATACAATCCGGAATTACTGAAAAAGGAACTTCCAAAAATCTTCCGAATGGCAGCAAAATCCAGAACCTTGGAAGAATTTAAGAAAAAACTCACCCAGTACGCCCTCAAAATGGAATATCACGCTTTCGAGGATTATCAGGATTTTGATGAAGGATACATTATTCGGGTCAGAGATGCTGCAAGAGTCGTACACCGTTATTTAATGCGACGCTCGGAAAAAATTGCCAATTTTTCGGTGGCCAAGGCGATATTAGATATTGCCAAAGGGAAAAGCCGGCCTGAATTAAAACCGGCCTTCTACGCAGAAATATTATACTTATTTTTAGGCTTAGAAGGACGAGGTCCTGGCAGCCAGGTAGCTGATATACATCTATTTCCTCTGGA
>Ga0209635_10002373_pt1 | contig 14440 bp, 9 predicted proteins | sample DeeMarSWOR230_32_FD_187463 | JGI IMG/M metagenome (GOLD analysis project Ga0209635, IMG submission 187463) | Marine sediment microbial communities from White Oak River estuary, North Carolina - WOR-2-30_32 (SPAdes) (version 2) | ecosystem: Environmental > Aquatic > Marine > Intertidal zone >... | reverse complement strand
TAGGACTATAGACTTGGCAACAAAACTCAATTTCTTTTTTTTTCTTTCAACTTTATACCATAAAATTTTTTCAAATTAATTTTTTATAATTACATTTTGCCATTTTGACACGACAATGTTAAATACAAATATTGATAGAAGGTACCATGGTAATGGTGGTCAATGTATGTCTCAGAAAAAAAGGGATGTGGATAATTGGCTTTACTATATTGAGATTTTAAGTAACAGAAAACACAAGAAGAAATAAAATCATGTGAGCCACCAAAAATAGAGGTAAATTAATGAATGAAAATAGTTTGGATAAATTAAAAGGAAGATATTGTAAAATTGTGACACAAGAACCAGGAGAATATGGTGTTAACGTTTTTTATGGGGAAATTACTGATATAGACTATAAAGCTGGTTTTATCATTGTTGAGTCAGAAAAAGGAATTGGTATTATTAGTTTAGGAGTAGTAGAAGCAATAAAACCAACAAAAAAAAGATAATATTTCAATTTTCTTTTTTATTTTTTTATTTTTTATAGTTTACATCTAAAGAAACTTCAATTTTTTTATTAAAAAATTTTAAAATTAAAATAGCTTAGATTTTTTATTCAAATACCATAAACTAAAGGATAACCTAATTCATTCCAAGCATTAATGCCGCCATCTAGATTGTAAATATTTCCATAAACATTATTAATTAAATCTTGACAGAAACTAGCACCAACAGTTCCGTCTTTACTATAAACTAGAATATCCTCTGATGAATTATAAAGAGTTTCTGGATTATCGTTTAAAACTGCGCCTTTTATGTGACCATCATTTTTAAAAGTACAAGTGCCGCAACCTTCTAAACCTCTGCAGTCTATTATTGTTAGATTAATTGTTTTGTTTATTATATCATAAGCAGCTGAAGCAGAAACATTTGTGTAATAAGATGCAAATTTAATTTCACTACTTTGTTGCGGTGCTTGAATAAAAGACACAACTGTATACGGTATAGTAATTATTAAAATAGAAACTAAAACAATTGCAGCAATTTTTTCAAGTATATTTTTTTCTTTTTTATCTGGTGCTGATTCATCCATTTTTTTTCCTGTATAAATAATGAAATATTATACTTTTTATTGTATGTATAATCCGCCGTTTATATTTATTGTTTCACCAGTTATATAACTAGATAAATCTGATGATAAAAATAAACAAGTATTTGCAACATCTTCGGGAGTTCCTAGTCTTTTAAGTGGTATTTCTTTTATTCTTTTTTGTCTTTCTTCTTCTGTGTAATTAGCAATAATATTTGTATCAATCGTTCCTGGAGCTACTGCATTAACATTTATTTTTTTACCAGCCAGTTCTAAAGCAAGGCTTCTTGCCAGTCCAAGTATCCCTGCTTTTGATGTTGCATAATGTACACCATGAGATGATCCTTTTAACCCAAGTTGTGATGAGATAAATATTATTTTACTACCAGGTCTCATGAATGGCAAGGCGTGTTTACACAAGTTAAAGCAACCAGTTAAATTAACAGAAAGTACTTTATTCCAATTTTCTAAAGAAATATTTTCAAATGTTTCCCTGTTGTAAATACCTGCGTTATTAACTAAAATATCTATGTTTTTGGTTTTTTGTGTAAATGCATTTATTATTTTTTCTACATCATTTATATTTGAAACATCTCCTTTTAAAAGTACACCATCACCGCCTTTTTCTTTTACTTCATTTAGTGTTTCTTTTGCTCCTTCTTCATCTGTATTGTAGTTAATCCCAATATAAGCTTTGTTTTCTGCAAATTTTATAGCAATTGCTCTACCTATTCCTTTAGATGCACCTGTTATAAGAGCTGATTTTCCTTTTAACATAAAAATATAAAATGTTTTCAAGTCGTAAAAAAATTTTGATAAAAATAAAAAAAGAAAAAGATGTTTTTAGTTTAGCGTGGATTTAAAATCCAACGTAAAACCGGAAATTGCCTGAAAAATCTTTGTAGTAGACTAATAAACAAAGGATCAATTGATACCTTGCTTCTTGGTGTTTTTAATAACACATCTATTGTGCAATTATCAGAATAGTTGTTTTTATTACGTACTTCAACAGTTCCTGTAAATTTTGTGTTTTTCTGGGTAGGTGCAATAACACTAACATTTACTGTAACTAATACACCCACTGGTAATCCTAAACCATTTGGTGGTGAAAATGACCAGTTGCCCCAGGTTGGCCAGCTTGAAACTTCCCAGTCAAGTAGTGAACCAGGTTGACCTATATTTTTAAGAGTAAATGAACCATTTACTGTTGAACCTGCTGTTACTTTATCCCATCTTAGAGTACCATTACATGTAAGATCTGGTATTTTTGGTTGTCCTGTTATTACAAATGCAAAGTCATAACCTTCAATCACCGACCAAACACCAGCTGCATCAAGCCAAACGGCATGGTCCATAAAGTTGTTCTTAGTTGTCTTCCATCCTACTAATTGTGGTATGTTAAACGGCATTTTAATAACTAACCAGTAGATCTCACCTTCCATTTGTACAAATGGATCGGGTATCTCTTTTATGTTAATCTGCCAGTAAAGATGATGAGGTTGTGGAATTATTTCTCCCCAAGGCATTAACCAAAGTTGATTACCGTCCCAAGGTCCATCAGTAATAAAATCTGTAATCATTCTCTGCCATAACAATTGTCCCGGAATGGAATATCCACCTGGTCCTTCTGGTATATTTGACCAGATACTAACGTCTATATATTGAATAGTCATTGGATCATCATAGAACCATGAAATCCAGAAATGTATATCATCAACATTTCCAGTTTCTATACACTTCCAATCATCTGCAAGCGTCCAGTCGCCCCAATCTACATCATAACCATTTGGATCAGGTAGCTGCGGAAAATGCATTTTAAAAGGTTCTCCTTCTTGCCAATCAGCAAAAGCCGTGCCAGTAACGCCTATCATCAGCATACATACTAATATTCCAATTATTTTTCTTTTCATAGCCTCCTCCTTTTAAATTTTCATTATTTGTATGTTTTACCTTCATTTAAATTTTACTATGAATATTTATTATTTCAAACTTAATTGTTTTTATAAAAAAAATAGAAAATAATTTAATTATTTTATTTCACAAGTATTTTCATCGCTGAAAATCTTAGGATTAATCTTTCAAAAAATTTTAGAAAAACCATGTTAGATATTGCTTTATTTCTTGGTATTATGACTTCTATTGGATCTGACCATTCACTTTCCCTTCCAAGTACATCTTTTGCTTTTACCTTTATTGAAAATGTTCCCCCTGTATTCCATATGTTTGTTGCACTTTCTTGTTGACCAGAAGGATATGATCCAAGCCATCCAGAGTTTGTCCCATCACCCCAATCCCACCAGTAAAATAAATTATCTTTATTTGGATCAACTGCAACAGTAGAATATGTATACTGTGTTCCCGGTTTTCCATTTGGTGGACCTGAAGGTTTCTGCGGTTTTAATGGTGCAGCATATAAAGCATTATATGCATTTACTCTTCCATATCCATAATAATTATCAAAACCTTGAACATCCTCTGCGGGGTTACCTACTTGATCCTCTGCTGTTAGAATAATTAATGATTTTATATCTGCGTTTGTTAAACTTGGATATTCAGCAATTATTAGTCCTGCTAAACCAGCTACCATTGGTGTAGCCATTGAGGTACCTGTCATATAACCATATTGATTGTTTCTCATTGTACTGTAGATTTCAACACCTGGTGCAACTACACTAATATGACTTCCATATGCACTACTAGACCAGCGTGTATCGTTTCTATCTGTTGCACCAACTGCTATAACACTGTCGTATTTAGCTGGAATAAGCTTTGCACTCGTTCCATGGTTACCCATTACTGCAACAAGTACACAACCTGATGCATAAGCATAATCACAAGCAGCTTTTAATGTAATATTATCCGAGTAACCACCAAAGCTCATGCTAATGACTTGTGCACCATTATCTGCAGCATAGATTATTGCTGGAGCAGCATGTGCCCACATTATGGTACCATTATTTCCATACATAGCTTTTAAAGGCATTAGTTGACAGCTCCATAATGTCCCTGCCACTCCGACATTATTAAATGTATTTGCACCAGCAATTCCAGCACAATGTGTTCCATGGCTATTGTAATGATCATCCATGGGATTACTATTGTTTAAGATGAAATTCCAGCCTCGCAAATCATCTATATATCCATTTCCATCATCATCTATTCCATTGAAATCAGACGGATCAACAACAAGATTACCATTTATATCTTCTATACGGTTTATCCATATTCTAGTTGCTAAATCTTGATGATTATAGTCTATTCCACTATCAACAATTGCAACAATAATATTACCATTACCCATCTGTAGATCCCATCCTTCTGGTCCATCTATATCAGCATCTGGAGTTCCACTAACTTGACCAGTATTATGAAATCCCCATTGTTTACCAAAATGTGGATCATTAGGAATTATACAAGCATGGCCAACTCCACTTACATCTATTGCTTCAACATAAGGATTTTTTTCATAAGTTTTGATAGCATCAAAAATGTTAACATTATCATCAACCCTGAATGTATAGATTCTATCTAGTCCTATTGATTTAAACAATTCAGGGTTTTTGGGTTTAGTAACAATACTTGTAATCGTCCCAATAATATCATATACTTTAAACTCTCTGTTTAATTCATCTATTGATGGTAAACCTGTATTCATTATGTTGTTTGATTTTGATAAAAATAGATTTATCCCCACTTTAAATTTTACCACAAACTCTCCAGGCACATAATCATCATAAATCTCCAGTGTTTGGTTTAAATTATTAAAATTTTTTATCTTAATTGAGGTAGTTGCAGGTAAAATAATTGTTCCTATCAAAAGTGTACAAATTAAAAAACAAATTCCTTTTTTCATATATATGCCTCCCTCTAATTCCATTAGATTATTACATTTCATCAATATATAATTTTCTATGTTAAATATAGTCATCTTTAATAATCTCAAAGATATTATATTTTTGTAGTTATATGATGAAAAAATTTGTCGCAGTTATTTTATGTCTTTTACTAACTATAAGTATTTTACCTGTAAAAGGGATTAAAAATAATTCTGATTTTTTAAAAGATGGATGGCTTGAGGTACAAAACGAAGTTAAAATTCTTCACGTTAGTGGTTCAAATTATGAAATGGGATTTCAACATGGCTTACTTTTAAAAGAAGAGGTTAAAGAAAACCTTCGTGCTTTTTTAAATTATTCGAATGTTTCTTTTGACGATCTTCTTAATATTTGGAATATTATGAAGAATTATATTCCTCAGGATTACATAGACGAGATTCAAGGCATTGCCGATGGTGCAGAGGTTAATTTTGAAGAAATTGCTGCAGCTAATATGGTGATTATTGTTGGCGATATTGGTTGTTTTGGAATATCTGCTTGGGGAAATGCAACCAAAGATGGAAAACTATATCATACGAGAAGCTTTGATCAACCTTTTAATATAAAGGACCCTGAAACTGGTAAATATGCTCATGAGAATTCCGTGTTAATTGTTAGGCATCCTGATAATGGTTATGCTTCTTTAAGCCCATCTATTGCTGGTTCAATGCATGGCGGAGGAGGTTTTAACGAGCAAGGAATTGCAATTGGTCAACAGGTTTGCTGGAGTAAAGATTACACTTTACATGGAATACCTGGCCAGTTTAGGGTTCAAATGGTTTTAGATCATGCATCAAATATATCAGAAGCAGTAGAAATTTTAACAACTAAAAAAGATCTTGGTTGGAATTTTATCGTATCAGATAGTAAAACCCCAATTGGTTACGCTGTTGAAACAACAGCAAATTATACCTATTTTGGAACATGTGATAATCCAACTGAAGGCAATCACCCATTTTGGAATATCGATAATGTGGTTAGAAGAACCAATTTTTTTATTAACACTGATACAGCAAATACTCAAAGAAATAATTATAATCCAAGTGGTCTTTTATCTTTTATAAAACTAGTTTTAAGAACAGATGTTTTTTTTGCAGTATGGAGAAGTTACAAAGTTGTAAGTCAGGGTATTGAAAAAAATTTGGGTTTTATGGATTTAAATAACACTATGACTATGCTACGTAAATGTTACAGCGGTAAAACTGATTTTCTTTTACGTTTAATTGTAACATTGGCTGAAGGAACTAGTTTCAACAGAGCATGGAACATGTGGGTTGCTTGTCCTGAGACAGGAGATTTTGTTGTTTGTTTTGCATCTAAAGATAAAATTGCTTTTAACAATCCTGTTCATTATTTTAATTTCTATGAGTTATTAAATGCTACCCCACCTTAAAAATGAAAAAAGTTGAGAAAAAAATTAAAGATTTTTAATTTAAAAATTTAAAAGAAATTCTAAAATATGGATTATTTTAGAAAATCTTTCAAATAAAATTTTAATTAATAAGTTTGCAGAAAATCTACTTCTTGGTATCGAAATTTCTAGTGTTGTCCATTCACTTTCTGCACCATAAATATCTATTGCTTTAGCTTTTATTGTATAGTTTCCGCTTACCCAACTATGACTTAATTTTTCTTCTGTTCCTGATGGAAATGGTCCAATGAGATTATCCAAACCATCACCCCAGTCAACAAAGTAGTATAACTCATTACCATCTGGATCTGTTGAGAAAAAGGTGTATTCATGACTTATGCTTGGTTTTCCTTTTATTGTACCATTTATTGTTGGTGGAATTGGAGGTTCATTTTCAACAATAGTTATATTAAATGGTTCTGACCAACTGCTTTCAGCATCATATACATCCTTTGCTTTTGAAATTATTGTAAATGTATCAGCAGATGCCCATGAATGAGAAACTGTTATCTCTTGACCTGATACGTAAGGTCCGATCCATTCTTCGTAGTTACCATCACCCCAATCAATATAGTAAAATACATTATCCAGGTTTATATCAGTTGTTAAGAAGGTAAAATCATACTCTATTCCTACCGCTCCATTTGTTGGTCCATTTACTATAGGTGGTTCGGGAGGACTATTCTCACCAGCTGCATCTAAACCACCTGATATACATGTTAATTTTCCATTTCTACCACCAGCTACCATTTCCATAGAATTATCATTTACAACATCTGGTATAGCATTTATTGCATCTACTGCTTGACCATATGGAATTACTGCTAATTCTGAACCGGTGATGCCATCGAGGAAATAACAATAGTTACTGTTGAATAAAGTTCCAACTAAAAGATCATTTATACTATCTCCACTGACATCTGATATTCTTGCAGCATTCCAAGGTTGATCCGCAACAGGATGAGACCAAATAGCACTACCTGTTTGACCATCAAAAACTTGGATTGTATGAATGGTGCTGTGTTTAAAAACAATATCTGGATGCCCGTCACTATTTACATCATTTAGTTTTACAGAACCTACAATAAGGCATGTTCCAACAGTAGTGCTGTATTGCTGAGCGCCGTTTGTTGCGCTTAAACCATATATATTTCCACTAAAATCACCAGCAATAATATCTTTTACTCCATCACCCGAAACATCATCTATTTGTTCTAAAGCCCAAACTGATGATCCAGCTGTTGTAAATGACCAAACTTGTGCACCATTTGCACCATTAATACCTTTAACATAACCTATTGTTTCTGCTTCATTTGAAGATCCTGAAACAACATCTGGATGACCATCTCCAGTGAAATCCTCAACTCCTATTACAGAAAAACCTGGTCCGCCAAGTGGTCTTTCCCATAACGAAATACCAGTTAATCCATTTAAACAATAAACTCGTTTTGGACCAGTATCAGACGAATCATCTCCTGTTGTAGCAAGTACATCAGTAACATCATCGTTATTGTAATCATAACTGCAGTCTACTTGGTATACCCATCCACCATCGCCATACTCATGAGTATCATGTGTCCAAATTGTTGTTCCACTATCTCCTGAAATACAACGTATAAGTTTTCCACCCCAGGCAGATCCAACAACAACATCTTCATAATCATCACCATCTACATCTTCGATAATGTCTAACCCTTCCTGAAAATAGATGTCGCCAGCATAAATCTCATGCTCCCAAAGAATATTGCCAGTACCAATCGCACCTCCATCAAAACATCTGACATAATCATCTTCTGAACAAACAATAACATCATCTTTTCCATCATTATTAATATCTGCTATTGGAGCAATAGCTTTTGGACTAGGATCATAGATAGTAAGTGTATACTGCCAGATTGTTGTACCAATTGGGTAATCCCTACCTAAAACTGGATTTTGGATAATAACCTGATCTTCTGGAAGTATTTCATTAAATTCTGGGTACATATTACAAAGGTATATACTTGTAGATAAATCATCAACAGAAAATAAATATTCATTATTTTCATTAATGTTTATTTTTACATCTACTGTATTGGTTGTACCACTAGCTGCAAATCCACTTATTATTAAAATTCCAATTATAACTAATATTACTTTTTTCATAATTATACCTCCACCAAATTAAATCATTATTATAGCGTCCTAGAATATAAAATTTTCTACTAAATAAATATAACAAATTATAATATTTAAAAAAAAAAATTAGAAAAAAAGGGATAGTTGTAGATTTAACTAAAGTTTTTCAATATTTGAGATAATATTGGTAGTCTTTGCAAAAAACGTATGAAAAATGGAAAATTTGCTTGTTTATTTCTTGGTATGTTAATTTCCAAAGGATCAGACCAAGAACCTTCATAACCATGGACATCTTTTGCTTTAACCAATATTTTATATTTACCTTTTGTTGACCATGAGTGTGATGTATTTATTGTTTGACCTGAGGTGTAATAGTTTCCATTGTTGTCATCCCATTCATCTACAGTTCCATCACCATTCCAATCCCAACCATACGCAACGTTATAATTTTCTGGATCTGTTGCACTGGTAGAAAAAGGATAAGATACTCCTATTGTTCCAGATGTTGGACCAGATGGTTTTACTGGTTTAGTTGGAGGTTGATTTTCAACAATTGTTATACAAAATGGATCTGAACTTTTACTTTCCATCCCGTAAACATCTTTTAGTTTCAAAGTAATACAATAGATTCCTGGTTGAGTCCATTTGTGTGATGCACAAATTGTTTGACCTGATGAATAAGGACCAAGCCACCCTGAAATGTTACCATCGTCCCAATCCCATGAACAATATAATGAATCTCCTTCAGGATCCGTAATTGTATCAGTACAAAATGTATATTCAACATTTGTTGTTCCATTATCCGGACCATATATATTTGGTTTATTTGGTGGATAATTCTCATTACCAAAACAATACATATTCCCAATCATATCACCAATATAAACCCGTCCATTTGCTACTGCTGGGGAAGAAAAAATTGGGTAATAACCTGTTAAATAATCCCAGATTTTTTCACCTGTATCAGCATCAAAACAGTACAATTTACCATCACGTGAACCAACATAGACTTTACCATCGGCAACTGCTGGAGACGACCACATTCCTACATCACCTTGCCCAGTTTCATATTGCCAAATTGTCATTCCATTATCAGCATTAAAACAGTACATAGTATAATCTGTATCACAAACATAGACTCTATTGTTAAAAACTGCAGGAGAAGAATAAAAAACACTAGGCAGTCTTTGCCAAATTATTGTTCCATTTTCCGCATTTAAACAGTACATTTTATCAGAACCGATATAGACTTTTCCATTTGATATTGTTGGAGAGGATTTAATCATATAATTTGTAGCATGCAACCAGATTTCTGCACCAGTTGATGCATTTAAACAGTAAATAATTCCATCATGGGAACCTATGTAGAGTTTACCATCATTAACAGCTGGAGAAGCAACTACTTCACCATTTGTTAAAAATTCCCAGAGTTTTATTCCAGTAATTGCATTTAGACAATAGATTTTATAATCTCCTGAGCCGAAATACACCTTTCCATCAGCAACGGCAGGTGAAGAATATACACCCCAAATACTTTCACCAGTTGCGTATTCCCATATTTTTTCACCGGTTGATGCATTAAGACAGTACAAATTACTTCCATTTAATCCAGGAGCATCATTTGATCCAATATATACCATATTCTCATGTACTGCTGGGGAAGAAGAAACTGGATGACCTATTGTATAATCCCAGATTATTGTACCATTTATAGCATTAAGACAATAGACTTTGAGGTCCATTGAACCAAAATAGACTTTACCATCAACAATCGCTGGAGATGAATGAACTGAACTGTCAGCTGTAAAATTCCATAAAACAAAATTTGTATTTGGTGCTGAAGAAGAAGAGTAACCACTGTGACTAAGATCATGACGAAACATCTGCCACCAATCAGTGATTGATAAATTAAACGAATCTTTTAATTCAATTGCATCCTTGTTATGGTTAAAATCCCCTCTAATACAAGTAATAAAGCTTACTCCAAAAAATAAAACAAAAATAATGCATGAAAAACTTTTTCTAAACATGCTATTTTTTCCTCCCAAAAAAATATTAGTATAATACAAATAATTATAGCAATTTAAATCTTTTGATAAGGATTTTTAATACAAATAGCAAAAACAATAAGAATATAAAAAGATAAAAAAAAAAAGGAAAATATGAATTATTTTAAATACTAGGAAATAACAACAACCGGTCCTATTACAAATGCATATTTACTTATCGTATCGCAATCATCCACAGTTACTTTTAAATGGATTCTCCCAAATCCAAATACCAACCTTGATCTTATTGTCTTTGTTTTACCAGCTGAGATATCAAATGTACCATTAAGCGGAGTAATAGCAATTAGTTTCCCAGATGAAATTTCTATATTCCATGGAATATCAGTATGGGATACATTACAAAGCTCATTTACCTTTACTTTAAGACCTATGCTAACTCCTTTTGGTATTACCACTTCGAAACAACACGGATATTTTATTGTAAAAGTGCATGTTTGATCTTCTTCTTCATTTCCGTAAATATCCACTGAGTAGAATTTTACTTTGTGTGTACCAGCTTCTGAAACAATAAATGGATTTTGATATTCTTGCCATTGTTCAGAATCTAGTTTATATCTTGTATAATCTACTCCAGAATGGTCATCTGTTGCGTTTAAATAAACTGTAACTTCAGAAATGTATATATCATCTTTCATTTCACCAGCTAATTCACAAGTTGTTATAGGTGATGTTTCATCATAATATTTGTATATAAATTCACTTCCTGTGCTAGCCCCCCCATAAATCTCTGTTGCTTTCAGTTCATTTAAACCATCGGTATCGCAATCCCCAATTACCACACCTGCAAGTCTACCAGTTGATGAAGTCAGTGTTGCTTCTTCAATGTAGGTTTGGGTATGTTCATTCCATTGAAGAATATGAACAATATGAGTCCCAACACAGAATTCGTTTAATCCATCATTATCCGCATCTCCAATGGCTGATCCTTCAATAATGCCTTCTTCTCCAGTATAATCATGTGACCATACCATTTCATATCCACCATTTTGATATTTATAGATGTAAGCGTCTGTGTTTTCACCTCCAATTTCGATTTCATCAATACCATCCCCATCTAGATCTCCAAGAGAAACTGCATAGATGCTAGTTCCAATATATATTTTATCTTCTTGTACCCAGTCATTACCATCATATGAGAGTACATATGCTGAATAAGAATATGAACAAGCAGCAACAACCTCGGTGACTCCATCATTATCTGGATCACCTGACCAAACCATAGGGCATTCTTGATCAGTATCAACGCACTGCCAGCTTGCACTATGTACAAATTGATCATTTACCCATTCAAGAGCTGTAACATGATAAACCCCAGTTCCATATTCAGGGGCATTAGCAATAATAACTTCTTCAATTCCATCATCGTCATAATCACAGGCATAAACATCAAAAGCAAAATCGTATCCAATACCATTATAATAATCCAGTTCAGTTAGGGTTGTACCATCCCAGTCATATGCAAATATACCGTTTCTACCTCCATATTCAAATGATGCTGCAAATTCTAGTTCACCATCATTATCTAAATCAATAACACATACTCCAGATGGAACACCGTTATATGTACTTCCTGGATAATTCCAAAAATATTCTTGTTCATATGTTTGTGTTACATCGTTGTAAAAAAGTATACGAGCACCTTCACTGCCATAACCACCAATAATTACTTCATTTACACCATCTTCATCAATATCTCCAATTGGTTGTGTATGTTGAGAATGTCCATAACCACCATAAGCATGGCTCCATTGTAAACCCCATCCATCTCTTAGTCCTAAATTATTTTTTTCTGTAATATCTAAACTAACATTCATTTTAGCAGCTACTGGAAAAATAGTAACGAATATAAACATCGTACTGACTAAAATTCCAATTATTTTCTTTTCCATATCCAATTCTACCTCCCTAAATCATATCAATAATCTTTTACTAAATATTAAAGATTTCGATTAAGATTTTTTTTATAAAATTTTAATAATTTTAAAAGGAATTTTAAAAAAATTAAAAAATGATATTGTATTTTTAAATTATAAAAGGTACATATGATTCATAAAACTATTTTGGTTACAATAAAATAAAAAAAGGAAGGATAAACTATTATAACTATGGATATCCACCAATTTTTAGACTTGGATCACCAAGCAGTTGCCATTGCTGTACGGTTTTATGATCTATTCCATCCCATCCAGTATCATTTCGCCAATATTGATATTGAAATGTTTCAAAATTTGTAATATAATTAGATACAGCTTGATTATATATTAAACCTAATATACTTTGATTTGCAGCGGCGTATTCTTTGTATTGTTTAAAAAATTCAGTATTTAACCATCCATCACCAGGACCTATTGTGCATACTTCACCTTCTGATCCCCATCCAAAACCGGTATTGCCCATTGTTGCTATTGCACCAGTTTTTGGAAGTTTTACCATGTACCAACCCCAGCATTCAGTAAGAGGAACACCATATGTGAACATATAATTATTTTTGAATCGATTCATTAATGCTGGAATTAAAGAAACACTGAACATGCTGTTGTGACAACCTCCTACACAAACAACCGGTAGTTTATTAGTATTTGATAATTTATTCATAGGTAAAAGCGGGAATTTAAAAAATGGTTTATACGGTATAAACTGGGTAACTAGTAGTCCAGCGACTTGACCATATCTTCTGTTACCAGGTATACCTGGGTAATGATCTCCCCACCATCCAGGGCTTCCATGTCCTGAGAAATAAGCAAGACCATATCCTTTACTAAATTCTCTGATTACATCTGATTGGTCAAACCATTTACCACTTGATGTAAAAACACTGTTGTTTTCAAAATCATCTGGCATATAAGTAAGTGCACCTCCTCTTCCATGTAAAACTTGTTCACCAACTACCCATTCCCCTTCATAATATGTTTCTAAGTTTGATCTGGTGTCTGTAAATATTGTTGTTCCTTCCTCATTTTTTATCCATACTTCCAAGTCAGTTAAATTACCATATGGCCTTGGATCATAGGATTTTCCGCGTATAGTAAGTACACCATCTATATAGGATAAGTTTGCCCACCAGTATAAATCGTTACAATATGCTTGTCCACCACTTGGAGTTGAAGTGTTATCAGTATTACCTAATATATTTCCTTCAGATACAGAAACAATTTCAGCAACAGGTGGAAAAGGATAGTTTAAGCCAGTTATAAGATGGTCATCATGGTTGAAGGTTAGGTTTGTTTCAACGGTTTTATCTAATGTAATATTTATTTGATCAACCGGGCCTGTTTGTCCATCCGGGTTTGAGGCTTTTGCAAATATTGTGTATTTTCCATCTGTTAAATTTTTTGTGTCCCATTGTATATTCCAATCTTTCTGATCTAAAAATCCATCTCCTGATATTACAATTATTCTTTTGAACCAGGAGGGATCCGCTGGTTGTTTTTCATAGTTTATTATTTTATCAATTACATTTTTTGCTTCTTTGTCGTTTCTACAAGCAAGTCTTCCATATGCTACATCTGGATATAGGTCAAGCTCATCTTTTACGTCGCCTGACCATTCAGCAAATATCTCATTTCCATTTGAATCCCAGTTATCAAATTCACCACCTTCTTTGTAAATATCTGCATAATATAGATCACATAGATAGCCTGGTTCATCGCTTGTAAAGTTATAATTAGGATCACCATCATATTGAAAATTAGAGTATCTGACAGGGACGTACCAGCCTGATGAACCATGATTTACATCATCTTTTGCTTTTGCATAAATTGTTGATTTTAAACCACCAAAAAGTAAAACATATTTAATTCCCCAGGTCTCAGTTGCATTTTTTATGAAATACTTTATTTGCTCTGGTTCATCCAAGCCATCATATTCTTCATATATTTCCTGGGTTGTTTTTAATAGC
>Ga0209635_10002371_pt1 | contig 14443 bp, 12 predicted proteins | sample DeeMarSWOR230_32_FD_187463 | JGI IMG/M metagenome (GOLD analysis project Ga0209635, IMG submission 187463) | Marine sediment microbial communities from White Oak River estuary, North Carolina - WOR-2-30_32 (SPAdes) (version 2) | ecosystem: Environmental > Aquatic > Marine > Intertidal zone >... | reverse complement strand
ATAGTCTCAGAAGATGTATGTGATAATAGAGTAATGAAAAAAGATTTACGAAAAATCGATGATGAAGTAAGAGCATCTGACGCAATTTTAACTCTTAGTTGTGGACTTGGAGTCCAATCAATCGTAGAAGTTATTCAAGATAAATATCCAAAAAAACCAGTTCTAGTCTCTAATAATACAAAATTTATTGGAATGACGGAGAGAATTGGACGATTTTATTTGCGATGCCGAGCATGTGGTGATTGCCTTTTAAATTATACTGGTGGTATATGTCCTATTGCCACATGTGCTAAAGGGCTCATGAATGGCCCTTGTGGTGGTATGGTTGATGGTAAATGTGAAGTGGATAATTATGAAAGGGATTGTGGCTGGATTTTGATTTACAATCGACTAAAAGCAATTGGTAGACTTGATTTATTTAGTATGTTGCGTGATGCTCGAGACTGGTCTGAAAGTGGTCATCAACAAGAGGTTATATTTAGATAGGAGGTAGAAAAAAATGGAAGGAAATCATGCTTATTCAAAATTAGGAGAAGCCCTTGTAAAGGGTGATTTTATATTAACAGGGGAACTTGAACCAGAAAAGACTTGTGATCTCTCTCATACTATCCAAGAAGCGAAAGAAATGGCTCCTTACGTTGTTGCAGCTAACGTAACTGATAGTCCACTTGGTATTGTTACTATTAACAGTATGGCGGCATCACACATTATTCAAAGGGAAGCAAATTTAGAAGTCATTTGGCAATTAACGGTAAGAGATGTTAATAAACTTGGAATTGCTGGGATGATAATGGGAGGTCATGCTTTAGGATTACGTAATGTCCTTTCACTCACTGGAGATCACACAGCATTGGGAGATATGCCTGAAAGCAAACCTGTTTTTGATTTGGACTCTGCAACATTAGTAAAACTTGTTAGAGAAATGGTAGATACTGGTAAGATCAATGGACATGAAATTGAACACCCTCCAAAATTTCACGTAGGTTGTGCTGGGAATCCAAATGCAGAGCCCATGGAAGCAGAAATCCTAAAAATTGGCCGTAAAGCTGAAGCTGGTGCCGAATTTTTACAAACCCAAGTAGTATATGATTTAGAGCGAACAATTGAATTCTTAACAGAAATTAAAAAATATAAAGTACCTGTTCTTTTAGGAATATTTCCTATGAAGAGCTACGGAATAGCTAAAGGTTTCGATACCTTTGTACCCGGCGTGAGTGTTCCAAAAGATATTTTGGCTAAATGGAAAGGGATTAAGACCGAATATAAGACCGATAAAAAGATGCAAAAAGAAGCCTATGATCAAGCCAATTATGAATTCTTTAAACCTTTTATTAGAGAGCTAAGAAAAAGGAATTTACTTAGCGGGATCCATTGCATGGCTGTTCATTACCCCAGAGTCTTTCCAAAGCTCATGGAAATCATCCAAACCTAAATCAAACTCCCTTCTTTTTATTTTTTTTCCAATAAAGATTCAATTTACCAAATGTTATAGTAATTAAAAATTACCAAGATTAAATAACTTGGTAAATTCGATTACGGCATACCTTTTATCTTTCAGTTATATATTCGTTTAATATTCCTTTAAAATATTACTATAAACTTTAAAAGTCATATAATTAAAATGGAATGTATGGAGACATATGATTTAGTTGTAATTGGCAGTGGAGCTGGTCTTAATGTTATTAATACTGGACTTCAATTGGGCCTTAAGTGCGCCCTTGTTGAGGATACTAAGCTTGGTGCTACATGTTTGACACGTGGGTGTATTCCTTCAAAAGTATTAGTTTATCCAGCCGATTTAATTCGAGAAGCTCAACATGCAAAAAAGGTGGGCATTGATGTCAACATAGGAAATATAAATTGGGAATTAATTTCAAAGCGCATGTGGTCTCAAATTGATGAGAGTAATGAAATGGAAAAAGGGCTATCTCAAGTTCCAAATCTGAAGCTTTATCGAGGAGTGGGTGAATTTATTGGAGAGTATGGAATGGAAGTAAAAACTCACGAAGGTGAGCAAAGTCTTGGGAAATTTAAGGGAGATAAATTCGTTTTAGCTTCTGGGGCACATTCATTCATTCCACCCATTAAAGGATTAAATGAAGTTGACTATATCACAAACGAGTCTTTTTTTGACGATAGATTTCCAGATAAACCTTGGAAAAGTCTAATTATTATAGGAGGCGGAGTGATTGCTGCTGAATTTGCGCATATTTTTTCTGCCGTAGGAACAGAAGTAACGATCATTGAAATGCTTCCACATTTGGTTGCAACTGAGGAGCCTGAAATTAGTAAATTTTTAGAGCAAAATTTTAAGAAATATATGAATGTATTAGTAAATCATAAAGCTATTGAAGTAAAATCTAAAAAGAATCTTAAAATTGTAATTGTAGAGAATTTGAAAACTGGCGAGAAGGTAGAAGTAAAAGCTGATGAGCTTTTCATAGCTACTGGTCGGAAATCTAATGCAGATCGTCTAAAAGTTGAAAAAACAGGGGTTGAAGTTGACAATAGTGGATGGATAAAAACCAATCATTATTTAGAAACAACCAAGGAAAACATATGGTGTATTGGTGATGCAAATGGATTATATCAGTTTAGACATAAAGCCAATTATGAATCAGAAATTTGTACAAATAATATTTTTGGACCCCCAGAAAATAAGCAATCAGTTGATTATTCTGCCGTTCCATGGGCTATTTTTACTTACCCCCAAATAGGACATGTAGGAATGACTGAAGCTGAAGCTATCGAAAAAGGTTATGAAATATTTGTAGCTTTAAAAAATTATTCAAGCGTAGCAAAAGGTTTTGCCATGGGTTATAATCAAAACGATGATGATGATGGTTTTGTTAAATTAATCGTGGACAAATCTTATAGAATTTTAGGAGCACACGTTGTCGGATCTCATGCGGCAGTCTTAGTTCAACCATTTGTGTATCTCATGAACTCAGGATTTACATGTATCTTACCCGAATTTTCTGAAAAAACAGACGTACCAAAATTGGAACTCGCATGTCCAGAAGGTGGTTCATTCATGCCGATATATAGGTCTATGATAATTCATCCCTCATTAAATGAAGTAACGGGATGGGCGATTGGTTCTCTAAGGCCAATTAATGTAAAAATGGAGCATCAACACCATGATCATAATCATGAAGAATAATTCTTTTTTTTTTCCTTCAAATTATTATTAATTGAAAAATCATCATATTTTTAGATATTTTAATCTAATATTAAGATTAGATGGTTTTAAAAAGTAATATTAATTTAAAGAACAATTCAATAGGTCAAATTTTTACACCAGAATATATAGCTGAATTCATGGTTAAAAACATTGTTAAACTAATAAAAGATAATAATCTTTTTCAAAATAAACAGCAGAGTTTATCTGATTTAAGAATTTTAGAACCCTCTGCTGGTAGAGGAGTATTTTTAAAGTTCCTAATTGAAAGCAAGTTCTCAGATATAACAGCCTATGAAATGGATATTAATTTGAAGCATAGATTAATGAAATCTTACCCAACAGTAAAATTCAAATTTGAAAATTTTCTTGGATCTGATTTAAATGATTCATATGATATGATAATAGGCAATCCACCATACTTAGGACAAAATTATAATGCTGAAATTTTTCAAAATTATGTGAAAAAGTATCCTATATGTGCCAAATACTTTGTTGGTAATATGGATTTATTTTACTTTTTTATCCATTTAGGGATTTTAAAACTCAATCCAGGGGGACTCCTTTCATTTATTACTACAAACTATTGGATTACAAAATCTGACAAAACTGGAATAAAGTTGCTAAAACCACATATTCTAGATGATTGTTATATTATTCAGTATATCGACTTAAGGAACTTAAGAATATTTAAAGATGCTACTGGTCAGCATAATTGTATTTTTATTCTAAGGAAAAAAACAGCTCAAGAGAAGCTACGATCTGTAAATAAGCCTATTCAAGTAATTCAGATTACTAAGAATGGAAATTCAAACTATATTGATGAAAATTTCAATACTATGATCTTTAAACAAGTGTTATTAAGAAATGATAATATAAACATAAGAAAATATAGATCTGCTATAACAAATAATGATTTGAAACCAGATAGAAGTTGGAATTTACTATATCCGGTAGAAATAAAGGAGATTATTGATAATATTGAAAAAAAATGTATCGTTAACGGTAAAATCTCTTATCTCAAGGATAAATTTATTGTTCGTAATGGATTGATTTTCATTAAAGATGATATATTTATTCTAAATGAAGGAAAAAATCTTAAGATAGAGAAGCAAGATGTATACATAAATATTAACAATAGTTTTATAAAAATTAAAGAGGATGAGAAGCAAAGACTTAAGAAAATTTATAAAAGTAAATCAATAAAGCCCTACGGTTATAGGGAAGGGGAACATATCGGATTTGCTATATATTTTAATAAAAATGAATTTAATAGTGCAAATATAGAGGAAAGAAATCGATTTTATGAAGAAAAATATCCAAATCTAATTCAATATCTAAAACAATATGAAACGGAATTAAGAAATATTTTAGTTAATGCAACAGAGAATCCAAATGATTATTTTTTTCCAAGAAGAGGGACGTTTATTCGAAGCAATGAAAAAAATTCCAATGAAAACTTAATCGATCTTGAACCTTTTTATGAAAATGATAAAAAAATCTTTTTTAAGTATATCTCTAATGATAATATTTTCGGATATTCAAAATCTTCATATTTTGCTACATCTGATACATATTTCTTATGGCCAAGATTAAACCAAAAATCTATTGATTACATATTTATCTTAGCGTATTTGAATTCTAAATTAGTCCGTTTTTTATTTAACGCAAAAAATATTCGGTTAAAGAGAAGTAAGACAAAATTGGAAGATGATTTGCCTATCCCTTTTATAGAAAACTTTATATCAGAAATAGATCGTAAAAAAATTACATTTATCAAAAAATTAACAATACAATTAATTCAACCCAGCGGGAATAGAAAAGAAATTCAGCGAAGAATTGATAAATTGATTTTCGATTTATTTATGATGAAAGAAAAAGAGATTAATCTCTTATCTAACTTTTTTTATGATATTTAATTGATTTGAAAAGGTTATTTAAGCAAATCCAAAGCTTTTTTAACAGCTAAAGGAGCTGTTAGGGCCCATCCATCAGCACCCTGTTGATAGGCTATATTTTCTGAAACAGGCCCCCCACCGGCCATGATTTTCACTCCCTTTGCTTGCAGTTTTTTTTCTTTAGCTAAATTAACGATTTTTCCGATTTCAGGAAACATTGAGCTTAACATCACTGAAACCAAGATAAGATTCGCGTTGTTTTTCTCTGCCTCTTCAATAAATTTCTCAGCGGGAACATCAAAGCCCAGATCAATAATATCGAAACCTTCAGCTTCAAATAGGTATTTCACCATGTTCTTGCCAAGATCATGAACATCTCCTTTCACTACGCCAAGAACAGCTATTCCTTTACTATTTAGCTTGGCTTTTTCTGGATCTATTTTAGATTTTAAAATATTAGCACCTGCATAAAAAACATCTGAGGCTATGATCATATCTGTTATAAAGACAGTGTCTTCATATTGATCCGCGATTTCTTTTAAGCCCAGGTACAGCCCTTCCTTTATTGCTTTTAATGGATCAATTCCTGCCCCAATTGCTGTCTTAGCAGCTTCTATAGCGCCCTCTTCATCATAATTTAAAACACTTTCCTTAAGCATATTTAAAATTCCTTCTTCTGACATAATTTTAGCCCCCTTCTTCTTTTCCTTCATAATTTGCTCCCTTGCCAGTTTGAAAATCTTTACCATATGTCCTAGCTGCTTTCACAACAGCCATCGCATTATATAAAGGTGCATAGGGAGGATATTCACAAGACGCTCCAAGAATATAACCAGCGGGCGAACTTCCAAACACTCCAAGTTGCCTTTTACATTCTGCTATAACTTCATGAGGATAAGCCCATGCAAGCAATGAAACGCTTAAAAATCCTAAGAAAATCAACTTCTTTCCATATTTTTCAACCATTTCCTGTTCAGTTTTTACACCATCGGGTAAGAATGCATTTTGTATAAGAACTGGTCGAAGATGTTCAATTAAGAGATCAAAATAGGGACCTCGACCACAAGTATGAACCATATAAAAAGCTCGTTTTTTTCTAACAAAATTGGCAATCTTCTTTTGATAAGGCATATCCAATTCTAACCACATCTCCTTGCTCATAAGTTCTCTCTCAGCTAAAACGACAGGAACCATTATTGTTCGAGCTCCTGCCTCAATCTGTTTTTCAATATATTCTATTTGAATATCAGTAACAATATCTTGTGCTTCATGAAGCTTGTCTTTATGATACGTGAAATCTCGCACGAGCTCATTAACATTACGAAGTCGACTTATTAATCCTAATGGTCCTATTGTCATTCCCCCTATCATTAAATCAGGTAATTCCTCTTTTATAGTTTTAACGACTTTTATTTGATTTTTCATCCTATCAGCATGGGACCAATCGAATAATTTATCTATGTTTTTATAATCATCTGGAGATTTAAGAACAGGATCATAAGGATCTGGATAAGCAGCATTGTCTGGTGGATATATGATTTTTGCCCCAAAACCTTGAGCCTCAACGCAAAGATCTGGCATTGCTGTAATACCATCATAACCAAAAAGCTGTTGAGCTTCTATTTGGCATCTTAAGAATAAATCCGGTTTTGTAGCGTATTCTCCATAGTTTAACCTTCTAAGTTGAGCTGCTGCTGCTGAAACAAATGGAAAGCATGGAACTCTATCAAGTTTTTTTCGTAATAAAAGACCCGTTATCCTTTCCATTGGAGTCATATATTCTTCGCATTCCTTTGGCATTTTTTCTGCTTTTGACATAATATTCACTTCTTTCTAAAACCAGTTTAAATAAAATAATGGAATGCCGTATTTTTAAAGCTTTCACATATTTATAGTGCTAAAAAATATGTGATCAAAAAGAATAATTTTATGAATTCTGAATCAAATTGATAGATCTTAAAGTTTTACAAAAAGAAATCAAAAGAATAATATACAATTGAGAAATTTTCTTTTTTAATTTATTCACTTTTCAACTAAAAAGGTGGTTAATTCAATTGAGTGCGTTTCCTAAGTTTGATGATGTAGGTAGTTTTCCGTTACCTGAAAACATTACTAATGAAAGTTTCAATAGATTTTATTGGATAGCCTATAAGGCCCTTTCGAATAAAGAGAATATTTTTACCAACAAAGGAATTCAAATACATTTAATTGAACCAATACTTAATTCTTTCAAATTAAAATTAAAGGCTGGAGTTGAAGTTATAAACTATCCTCAACATATAGATATGTACACACAATTCTTACAACCTATAGCAGAGTTTGAAATTGAGCCCAATTTAATCGATCCAAGTAAAGCCTATATCCCTGAAGTCTTTATAATAGAAAATTTCGCCAAACAATATTATGAAGAAACGGGTGGATGCTTACAAATTAAGGTATGTGTTACTGGACCTATTGATTTATACATTAAGCGCTTCAAATTTTCTCTCTATCCGGATATGGTAATGAATTTTGCAAAATCTATAAATTCAATTTTGAAAAACTCTGTAATGTATACTAAATATATAAATACATCAATTATTTCTATTGATGAACCTTCATTTGGTTATGTTGATATTGTGAACATAACTGAAGAAGAATTAATTAAAATATATAATAAATCTTTGGAGGGTATTAAGAATAATAATAACACTACTCAAATGCATATCCACACTCTTAATAGGGCTGACATTCCCCTTAAAACTAAATACTTCGATGTAATAACTTGTGAATATGCCGCTAATAAATCTAACAAAATTTCAGAAAAACTCTTAGAGCAATATGATAAATTTATTAGAGTTGGTATAACCAGAACTAATATTGACCATATTATCGCTGAAGCGATAGATAATGGTTCTAAATGGGATGAATTAAACACAATCAATGGTATGATAAGTTTAATTGATTCAAAAGAGATGATTAAAAAAAACCTTTTAGATGCGATAAAGCTGTACGGGGATCGATTAAAGTTTATCGGACCAGATTGCGGATTAGGGGGCTGGCGTATTCCCGAAGTAGCGTTTGAATTATTACACCGAACTAAAGTAGTCATCGAAGAAATTAAAAAAGATATAAATTAGGATTTATATTTTTAACTATAAATCTAATTTTTTACCTTTGATTTATAAAACTGATTTTTAAACCGCGAACTCTTATTTTTTAAAATCGATAGATATTTATATTTTAAGTGACATCTATTAATTGTCAAGCAAAAATTTACAGAAAATCTTATATGGTGAGTTTATGTCTGATGATTATGATGATATTGATGATTTTTTTGAGAAGATTAAGGAAAATTTTGGTTTAAATTGGGATAATTTCGATGTGGATTTCTTTTTTCTACCTGAACCAGGTTTAGATCAAATAAAAAATCCTAAAAACAAGATAGATAAAGGGTTTAAGGTTACTTACCATTTTGAACCAGGTATGGAGAAACCTGAAATAAGAATTGAAGGAGATTTTGATCAAAACAAACTTAAAGATTATTTAAAAAGACTAAATTTATCTAAATATTCTAATTTTCATCAATTACCAAAAACAGCTAAAATTAAAGAGATTAATGCCGAAGAACTCCAAATAGAATCAACGAAAAATTATAACAAAATTAAAATCATAGAACCCTATTCAGAATTAATTGAATATGAAGATTTTTTAGAAATCGTTATAGAATTACCGGGAGTTGAGAAAGGTCACTTTTTGCTGAGTCTTAGTGAAGATAGAAGAAGTTTAAAAATTAATGCCGAAAGCCAAATACGCAGATTCTCAAAAGAGATTAATTTACCATTTAAATGTACCACGGATGATTATAGTTTAGATATTAATAATGGTATTGCAATTTTAAAAATAAAGAAAAAAAATTAGTAAAATCTAAATAATCAATTTAATATATATGAAAAAAGAAGTAAATATGTCAATAGAGGTTTTTAATAATGAGTAGTAGTTTAACGGGAGAGAAAAAAAGAAACTCTGTGGAAGTAAGAGTAAAAGATGCGTTAAAGGAGGATGTGGGCAAAGGATTTATAAGAATAGATGCAGATATCGTAAAAGAAATGGGTATTCATCCCGGAGATGTTATAGAAATTATCCATCCGTCGTCGCATAAACGTACAGCTGCTTTATTTTGGAGTGATTATAAAGAAGATAAAGGTACAAAAATAATAAGGATTGATTCTTCAATAAGAAGAAATATAAATGCTTCTATTGATGATATTGTAAGAATTTCTAAAATAGAAGCTAGTATAGCCGAAAGGGTTACTTTTGCAGGCTTAGAAGAGGCAATCATTTTACGTAATGCTCAACAATTGGCAAATATATTAGAAAATAGGGTTATTACTAAAGGAGATATCCTTAGTTTTTATGCTATGGGTAGTAGAGTGAATTTAGTAGTTATTGATTTTACACCAAAATCAGATGCTGTAAGAATTGATGACCAAACTAAAGTTCTTTTATCACCTAAAAGCCATAAAGAGCTTGAAGAATTTGAGAGAACTAGGGTAACTTACGAGGATATTGGAGGGTTAGAAGAAGAAATTCAGAGAATTCGAGAGATGATTGAATTGCCAATAAGACATCCTGAATTATTTAAAAGGATAGGAATTGAACCTCCTAAAGGAGTGTTATTGCATGGACCTCCTGGTACTGGTAAAACATTATTAGCGAGAGCAGTAGCTTATGAGACTGACGCTCATTTTATAACGATTAGTGGACCTGAGATAATGAGCAAATTTTATGGTCAAAGTGAAGAAAATCTAAGAAAAAAGTTTGAAGAAGCTAAAGAAATGGCTCCTTCTATAATATTTATTGATGAGCTAGATTCTATTGCTCCAAAGAGGGGGGAAGTCACTGGAGAGGTAGAAAGAAGAGTTGTAGCCCAATTGCTATCATTGCTAGATGGATTGGAAAGAAGAGGTGAAATAATTGTAATTGGAGCAACTAATAGAGTTAACGATATTGATCCTGCATTAAGGAGACCAGGAAGATTTGATCGAGAAATTGTGATTGGAGTCCCCGATACTGATGGTAGATATGAGATATTGTTAATACACACACGTGGAATGCCTTTAAATGGAGATGTAGACTTAAAATTAATTGCAGAGAGAACCCATGGATTTGTAGGAGCAGATGTAGAAGCTTTATGTAAAGAAGCAGCAATGTTAGCTATTAGAGAAATTTTGCCCAAATTTGATTTTGATAAACCTATTCCTATGGAAATATTAGAACAACTTCAAATACGAATGGAAAATTTTCTACATGCTTTAAATAGTATTGAACCATCTGCTCTGAGAGAAGTTTTAATACAACAACCTACAGAAACCTGGGATGATGTTGGAGGGTTAGAAGATGCTAAACAACAATTAAGAGAAGTAATAGAGTGGCCCTTGAAATATCCAGAATTATATAAACATCTAAATTCAAAACCTCCGAATGGAATACTATTATTTGGACCACCTGGTACCGGTAAAACATTGTTAGCAAAAGCTTTAGCTCATGAAAGTGAAGTAAATTTTATATCTGTAAAAGGACCCGAATTTTTATCAAAATGGGTAGGAGAGAGTGAAAAAGCAGTTAGAGAAACATTTAGAAAAGCTAGATCAGCGGCACCCTGTATCATATTTTTTGATGAAGTTGATGCGATTGCTGGGATGAGGGGAAGATTTGCAAGTTCCGAAGTAACAGAACAAGTTGTATCTCAATTATTAACTGAAATGGATGGAATGGAAGATCTAAAAGAAGTTATCTTATTGGCAGCAACTAATCGTCCTGAACTTCTAGATCCTGCATTATTACGCTCAGGTAGATTTGGGAGACATATTGAAATTCCTATGCCAGATTTAGAAACTCGTAAGAAAATATTCAAAATACATTTAAGAAACAAGCCTCTAGCGGAGAACGTTAATATAGATAAATTAGCAGGGGAGCTAGATGGATATACAGGTGCTGATATTCAAGCTATATGTGAAGAGACAACCTTATTAACAATAAGGAACGCTGTGCCCTCAGTTAATGAGAAAAAGCAAAAAATTCAAGAATATAACAATCAATTAGAACAATTAAAAAATGAGCAATCAACAAGTAGCATAGTAAGTTTGGATAATGAAATTAAAGATTTAGAAGACAAGATTGGAGAACTTCAATCTCAATTAGTTGATAATATTGCCCTTTCAAACGATGATTTTGATCAAGCAATAGCAAAAATTCTCAAAGGTGCAGATAGAGCAAAACGAGCACATGATAGCTATGCGAAAGAAGCTGAGGATATGTATAGATAATTTTTCATATTAATAATATTATAAAAGGTGAGATAAAGATAGAAATTGAGGAAGAGGATGAAAAGTTTCAAATTATAAGTTTAGATTCTTTGTTAGAAATATTAGGTAATCCTACAAGAAGAGCAATACTGACAAAACTATCAAAAGTTCCACATTCTGCCCCTGAATTAGCAAGTTCATTAGGGATCTCAAGACAAGCAGTTCACAGTCAATTAGCTCTCCTTCAAAATAACAACATCATTGAGGCTATTGAATCAGCTGAAACTAGGGGAGATAAATATAGAGTAAAAAGTAATATTTCAGTTAATATCGATATAACTCCTGATTATTATAATATTAAATATAATACTAGTACACCTAATAGTGAATCAGAGATGGTTGAATTTAAGGATATGAGTTGGTCAATTAATTATTCCAAAATTAAGACTCCTAATGATAAGATTAAATATTTAGGAGATGAGATGAGGAAAGTTGAGAAAAGTTTAATTGATTTAGAAAATAAAAGAAAAGAATTTCTTACTCAGAAAGAATGTTTAATATTAGAAATAAAAAATCTGATGCATGGTCAATTTAAGGAGAAATTAGAAACAATGCTAAGAAGTAAATATGAAGATATTAAAGATAAAAATTTAAGAGCTAGTTTAAATCTAACTGAAGAAATTCTAACTACCATGTTCTTTAAACCAGAGCGATATTTTAAAGGATTTCGTATTGATGTATTGATGGATGATTTATTTTTCTCAGATATGGATAAATATGAACGTAATAGGCGATTTGGTTCACTCTACAGACCATTATTAGAAGATTTATCACGAATGATGGGTTTTTTACGTGAGGATGAGGATGATTGGTTTTTAGATTTTTAAAGTATTTTTATATTAAATAAATGAGGTATTTTATGGAAATCCAAGAATTTAAGAAAGAAATGCCTGAAATTTTTGAAAAAGTTAAAAAAGATGTTAGAAAAATCTTAAAACTTCATAGAGCGGGATTAAACCTTGGATTAGCAGAAATAGGAATGAAAGGAGGTGCATTTATAGGTGGAATGCACTTCTATCCTGGCCATGAAATTGTGATGAATAAATCTCCGTTAAAAATAATCCTAGAGTCACAACCTTATGAAATTATATGGGCTTACACTTATCATATACTTCTACACGAATATATTCACTCATTGCGAGTAATTGATGAATATGAGTGTAGGGAACTTACTCTAAAAGTAACTGAAGAAATTTTTAAGGAAGCTGACCATCCCGCTATAATTCTTGCCAAAAATGGAATTGGAGCTTTTATTCCTAACTTAAAAATAATTTATGTTCCTCCAGAAAGACGCCCTGAAGGAATCCCTATAGAATATATCCATGGATTTGATAGAGAAAGCCTAACTTATTTTTCTTAACCTCCTTTTTTACAATATTAAGAAGTTAAAATTATTTAATCGGCATAATTTAGATTAATTAGAAATTAATCAACTGAAAAAACGGTAGAATTAAAATTTCGAATGCTTCAGAAAAAGAGGAATTAGAAAGTAAAGAAGAGACTATTGAAAAAAATCTTGAAATTGTACCCAATCAGTTAATTCTCAATTGGAAATATAAAGATGTTAATAAGAAACTGACTTATGATGTTAAAAAATGCATAGGTTGTAGTTTATGTAAATTAGTGTGTCCTGTAGATGCAATAGAGTTAGGACCAATTCCTGAAATTGCCCAAAATATTTTGGATGACTCTAATCCTAAACTTTTCATTGATCATGAAAAATGTTGCTATTGTATGTTGTGTGTAATAGTATGTCCTACTGATGCATTTCATGAAATTATTGAACCTGAAGGGCAAATATCTTTAGATGAATTTCCCTCGATAGGAAAATTTTATATAATTGATATGGATAAATGCATTGAAGATAAAAATAATGAAACATGCAAATTATGCCTTAGCGTTCGTGACAGGAATGCGATAAAGGAATATTTCCAGATTGAAAAAGATTGTCCCACTAAGTGTTTTCATATAAATTCTCCAATCCAAGGAGAAGTAATAATAAAAAAAAATATGCTTCATAAATGCGATCCACAGGGTTGCAAAGCTTGTGTTAATATTTGCCCTACCGAATCTTTTTTTATACCAGAAAGAGCTGAAGATGTTATGAAATATGGGAAAATAGCCTGTAATGAGGATGATTGCTTTTATTGTGGAGCATGTGTAAATTCCTGCCCAGATGATTTGATTATTATAAATAGAAAAGAGATTGAAATAAAAGATCCCAAAAAAAAAGGAAATTACCCATGGATTCAAGGATGGATTAATAATATTAAAGATATATTGAGAAGAAGATTAATTGAAGGAAAAGAACAGATTGAAATCCCTTTTATTGAAGAAGAAATTAAGAAAGTAAAAGAAATAGTCGAAGAAGAGATTCCTCAATTATCAAAAAAAGATAGAGAAAAACTAGCAGAATTAAATAGTAAAATTCAAGAATTTCTTAAATCTTCGAAAATTAGATATTGGATTAAAGATAAAAAAGTAGATAAAATTATAAAAGAATTGAAAGAACGTTTAAAGTAAACTTACTCTTTTTTACAATAAAGTAGAATCTAATAGAGATTAAAAACTAATCAGAAAAAACTCCCTTTGAAAAAACTAATGAAATTATACTAGGTATAAACATTAAGGGAAGAATAATGAAAAATAAGTTTAATGAAATAGCTATAGAAGGATTTAACGAGAATAATATAAAAATAAAGGGAAGAAATAACCAAAATATAAACAATTTCCATTTAGGTTTTAAACTTGAGAAGGGTTTAAATAAGAACTTGAAATTATTGGAAATCAAGTAATAAAAGAAAATTAGGGCTAAAAATCCAGGGATTAAAAACACCCAATTAGAAATGTTAGTGTAAATTGTTATTAACCTAACATCTCCGAAATTTAAAAGACTTCCAACCAAAAGATAACCTGTTGAGTTCATAAACGCCCAAAATCCATACCAGAATAAAATGTGAAGTATAGTATATGCTATGCTTGAGTTTATTTTCCTTTTTCTTACCACGTAATGTATA
>Ga0209635_10002369_pt1 | contig 14449 bp, 13 predicted proteins | sample DeeMarSWOR230_32_FD_187463 | JGI IMG/M metagenome (GOLD analysis project Ga0209635, IMG submission 187463) | Marine sediment microbial communities from White Oak River estuary, North Carolina - WOR-2-30_32 (SPAdes) (version 2) | ecosystem: Environmental > Aquatic > Marine > Intertidal zone >... | reverse complement strand
CCTAAGGCGATTGCGTAGAAGATAGTTCTTTCAAGAGAAGTTAATGTGCTAAGTTCATTGATTCCATTTAAACCCCAAGGATTAAAAACGCCAATAAAATTAATAAAGACAAAAAGGTATCTGTCTGGAATAGGGTCAAGTACCCAAATTAGAAAGTAGATTAATAGATTTGATAATATTCCTATACCAAATATAATGTAAAGGACACCTAAAACTATATGGGAAAGTTTAACTACTATCTTCTCGTCCAAGTTATTTTGAAATGTATTTACATTATATTTAGTGTAATTTTTCTTAAATCTGAATAAAATCAAAATTCCTAACATTATAAGAATAAACGATAATATGTATTTAAGAAAGATAAATAAGATTGAAAATATATTACTGACCCAGTCAAAACCCCAATCAATGTTTTGATAAAAATAATCAAATGAAAAAGCAAATAAAATTGATCTACTAAATAGATTCATTTATGTATAGTCAAAAGGAATATATTTAAAGTCGCATTAAAATAGGAAATCATAGCCAATTACTAAATCGATAATACTCCGAAAATCTCGTTAACCACAGCTCCAAGTAGAGGTGAACTATTTACACTTAACACCTGAAAAGTCTTAGCTGCTTTATTTAAAATATCCCAGATCTCTTTTTTACTTTTGATGGAATCTGAGAATTTATTCAGTTCCTTTATGGCAGGGTATAACTGTCCTTTACTGACGTAACCAGCTAGAAAAGGTCCGGTTTTAAAGAATTCTCTGTATCGATAATTCAATTATTTTCGATTTACACAATTTAAGAATGCTTTAACAACCATGTGAAACTTAGGGTCTATTACCAATGTAAATTTTCCTATAGATATCATTTTAATATAAAATACTTCATCACTTTCTTTTTAAAATGTTTATATAAAAAGCTTTCATTACTATTTTTAATTGGTATAAATAATTGAATTGATATCTATGTTAATTGATCCAAAAGTAAACAAATTAGTAATTTTTAATGGTGGTGGCGGAATTGTTGAAAGGGAAATTAAATTATCTGTATCCCCTGGTTCCAATGAATTTGAGATACAAAACGTCCCCGCTAGTTTTGATCCGAATTCGGCTAATATTGACCTTGAATATATAAATCCCACTGATAGAGATGTAATTACTTTACAACAGACAATTGTCTCCTTACCTGATCCTAAGAATGTCCAGCAATTAATAGATCGGGAAAAAGGAGCTGCAACTAATATAATTTCTTATTCAATCGATTTTACCAGAGAACTGAGAGAACAGGTATCAAATATTTGCGAAGCAAGTTCATACCGGACATATTCTGACATGAAAGGAATTTTTAATTTCATCATAAATTCAAAAAAAGAAGGAGAAGTTATTATTAAAACTACATATTTTATTAGCGACATACGTCTCAAATGGGAAACTAATCTTCAAGTAAATCTAAGTGATGATGGAAAAATAGCAGAACTTGAAGCATATTTAATTGTCGACAACCAAACTGGGTTCCATTATGATAATGTTGAGTTAGGTTTTGCTATATTTGAATTACCTGGAGCACCACCTGTAACAGGCACGAAAGCTGAAGATTATTATCCTGCTGAAGAAGCTGAAATGCAGCAAGCAGCATGGAAAGCTCTGCCCAAGCAAAAAAGAACTCAAAGAATGAAAAATTTAATGCTATAAGGTGAAAAGTAAATGCGTGCGAATGTACCTTCAAGGAAAAAAATTAAAATTGAATGGTTTAAGTCCAAAGCTCAATTTACTATTGAAAGAAAGGTTTCAATTGAATACAATGCCAGTTCGGTAAACTCCAATAAAATTAATCATGATGTTATTATAAAATATGTGATGGTAAAAGAAGGAGAGCCTAAGGCACTTCCTAGTAACTCTCCAATGACCTTATATAAACGAGGGCTCCCATTCTTATTCCTATCGACTTCGGGAACCATTGGTAATAAGATCATTTCTGAAGAACTCATTGATGATGATATTAAAGTAGATGATGATATAGTCCAAGTTATTGAAGGAAAACCAGAAATTACTTTTGAAGATGCGATAAAACCTAAAGAACATATAGAAGTCAGGACTCGTTTTGATAAAATAACTAGAAAAATTACCATTGAAAATAAATTAGACAATGAAATTGAACTTGATGTGAATTTTAAACAGACAAAAGATGTGACTTTCAAAAGTTCTGATCCAGAACCTACTAATATAGAAGAACCAACCTATACATATAATCTTACTATTCCCTCCGAACAAACAAAGCGAATTTCTTTAGAATTACAAGCAAAAATCGTTACCCGGGTAACCAAAATAAAGCCAGAGTTTATTCCTAAATTAAACCAAGAAGATAAATAAAAAATTTTTTTAAATTTAAATCAAATGAAGATTCATAAATAAATCCATATATCTCACAATATAATTCAAGTTACAAACTTGCATATTGGAACAGTGTCTCCAAAATTCTTCTTCAAGTAAATACTTTTTGTAAAAGGTATAAGGCTCCTTCTTTTGATAAATTTTGGTTCCGATTACCACATTTTGGCGAATAAATACATCCATCGCACCCTTGTTCACATCCACATGATTTTATTAAGTCGTAAGTCATATACAATAAGTCACTCAATCTTGTAAACAACATTTCTGAAATCCCTATACCACCTTTATAAGCATCATATATGTAGATTATTGGTTGTTGTCTGATAGAGTCAAAATTTATAGAAACACCCCCTAAATCCCATCTTGATATTTGAGCTAAAACTGGAGCTATTGCAATCATTGCATGCTCTATAGCATGTATAGAAGAACCTACATCAAATCCTTCTAATTCTAATTCTTTTTGAAAATCAAATGGTATTGTAAACCAAAATGCTTGGGTTTCAAATTCAATAATAGGAATATTATCTAAAGGATGGCGAGAAACAATTTCTTGTGTTAAAGTGTCTATAGTTTTATATGCATAGTATTCATGCTCAACCTTAACATTTCCAAAAAAAGACATTATTTGGTTATTTTCTTTAAGTGAAGTTTGTGATATAATTTCTAAAGGAGTAATTTCTGTATGTTTTAAAGACTGAGTATAATAGTCTAGTTCAGCTCTTTTAAGATATACTATTTTTTCCTCTAAATCCAACTCTTCAACAATATAAGTTTCTGCTTCATAAAGGTAGACGGCACCAGGGTGTAAATCTCTAAATACGTAGCTCTCATCTTCTACGGTCAAGAGCTCTTCACCACCATGAATTCTTAATATGACCTTATAACTTTTAGATGATAAATCATTCAATCCAAATTGTTCATTTGGAAAAAATCCGCCTCTCCAGTAGTATTTACCTCCTCTTTTCATTAAAAGAGATTCTGATACAAGTTCTTCTATACATTCTTTAAAAAAATCTTGATTTTCAACACCAAACTGATTGTAATCATCCAATTTTACGGGGATCTCTTTAGAGGCACAGCATAAGTGGTTTTTGAGGATATAATTATTTTTTAAAGTAATCAAAACATCTTCTTGAATGTTACCAAACAATTTACTAGGGTTATGAATATAAAATAAATCAAGAGGATTCTGCATAGGAATGAAGGTAGAAATTGAGAGCTCTGAACCTCTTCCTGAGCGACCTATCTGCTGTTTAAAACTGGAAATTGTACCTGGAAAACCAGAACTAATGGTGGCTTCTAAAGAGCCAATATCTATACCCAATTCTAGAGCATTAGTTGAGCTAATGCCTATGATATCCTTGTTTTTAAATTTTTGTTCAATTTCTCTTCTTTTTTTTTTACTTATTCCTGCTCTATAACTAAATATCTTATCTTTTAAATAAGGGAGGGCTTTTCTTGTCCAAATAGCCTGTAATTCTGCCATTTTTCTTGAAAGCGTAAAAGCTAAGGTTTGAACACCAGTTTTATAAGTTAGATGTGAAATAAATAAGTTTTTAGTTTCTTGGTGGGGTGATCGGTATTTATTTGAGATATCATCATATGGTAAGTCCCACAATATAACTTTTTTAGGACCAGAAGGAGAATTATCTTTATCAACGATTACAAATTCTTCTCCGATTAATTTTTCACAGAATTCTTTCGCATTATGAATTGTGGCACTACATAATATCCAGATTGGTTTTACGTTATAAGTTCCAAGAATTCTTTTTAACCGCCTTATTAATAGAGCAAAATTAGACCCAAAAATCCCTCTATAAATATGGATCTCATCTAAGACAATGTATTTTAAATTTGTGCATATTCTTCTCCAGTTTTGTTTAAACCATGGTAAATAAAAATGAAGCCCATAAGGGTTTGTGATTATAACATTTGTGTTTGCTAGCACTTTCCTTTTCTCATTTGGTTGAACATCTCCATCATAAACGCCAACTCTATATCCTTTAATGTTAGTTTCTTCTAAGATTTTTTTCAAGACTTCATATTGATCCCTTGCTAATGCCTTGGTCGGAAAAACATAAATTGCTGTAGCCTTTTCATTATTTAATATCGAATTAAGAACAGACAAGTTATAACATAATGATTTTCCTGATGCTGTCGAAGTAACTATAGCTGTATTTCTTCCTTCTCGAATATAATTTATGGCTTCTGCTTGATGTCGCCACAATTTTACATTATTTGTATCTAACCAACGCTCTAATCTTCTTTTTAATGGTTTATTTAAATTATCATAACGAGCTTTTAGCTCAGGAATATGCTCAATATGATAAATTTGATCACTATAATAATCTTTAGACTTAATATAATTAATAAACTCATCAAAGTCAAACATAAATAGAATCATTTTCAATAATGAATGGTATTAATTAAAAATTTCAAAGTGAGTTGGTTTATTCATTTTCAAAGAAACATCAAATTTGAATGTACTAAAATATAAATAGTTAAACCCTTTAATGAGATCAAACGAATTTTAAAAAAAAATTTAATTTCAATCTTGAATTATGTCTAATTCTGGATGGCATAAAGTAGAATTCCAAGATTTTATCAACAAATTCAATAAAAATATTGTAATTGATACGGCACCAACCATACTATATTCTAAAAAAGATAAAGAACATGAAGCTTATAATGCTTTAATCGTATTTTTCTTTATTTCTGGATTTTTACTCATCTATATTGCAGTATCTATGATTTTAATAGAACTTTCTTTTAGTTTAATATTATTTGTGGTAGTTATAATTGTTGCGGCAATAGCTGATGGAATACTATTGTTGATTTATATACGTTCAAATATAGCAATCAAACCACTTGAATGTTGGATTGAAATATATGAAAGCTTATCAGAAGGAAATGAAACTTACTACTGTTTTTCTTATTATGTAGTATTTTCTGGAAAATGTATTCCAAATAAAGCAAAAAATGTAATATATAAATTATATCAAGAGAATTTACTTAAGAGTAAGATTGATATTACTCAAATTGAAATATATTTGAAAAAAAGTAGAGAAGAAACTAATAAATTGGATGTTTTGGGGTACTTTTTTCAATATGGAGAGGGGAAACCATTCAAAAGCGAGGATATCGATAGAAATTCATGGAAATTCTTTCCTTATGAAACCAGTTCTAATAAAAATTATTTAGCTATCGCTAATTGGGATCATCAATATGAATGGCGCAATGATCTAGAACTTGATTTTGATAAGCTACATGATTATGCTCCTTGGGTAATAACCACGTGGAATGAAGAAAAGTTAAAATGTTTAACTGACACTTATAAGCGATCATTTAATTGGGATTTAAGACAGCTTGAATCAGATCCTAAATTAAAGCCTTGGTTAGGTAATCTAGAAACTCAAACCTATGAAAGTTTTCGAGCATATAAAGATTTTCAACTTATGAATGAGGCAATTGAAAAGGTTATTGGAAATGATAAAGAATTAAATAAATTAAAGGATTTAAAAGGATATTTATTAAAAATAAAAGCTTATTTTAGAGATTTAAATTATTGAACATTGGCTTATTGCGTTTATAAATTTTAAGAAATTCAAAAAACAATTTATTGTAAACTTTTCTATTATCAATATTGGGTTGATATGTTTTTTGAATTTTAATGAGAGAGGTAGCTTCTGAAAAGTTATCAAAGAAACCTAAACCAATGAGAGCAATTATCGCGGAACCTCTTATAGCTGATAAATTAGGATATTCTACCTGTTTAACTTCTCTTTCGGTAATATCAGCTAAAATTTGACACCATATATTTGACTTCGCACCACCTCCTATGAAATTAAGGCTTTTATTAACTCCAATTAATTTTTCTACTACAGTTAAGGCCCATTTTATATTAAATGCTACTCCTTCATATACTGCCCTTAAAATGTCTGCTCTGTTATGATCCAAACTCAAATTATAGAACCCAGCTCTAACATTTGAATCATTTAAGGGACTTCTTTCTCCAAACATCCAAGGTGTAAACAGAAGATTTTTTGAACCTACATTCGCCGTTTCAACCATCTTATCCAGGTAATTATATAGTTGATTTAAATTTCCTTTGTACATCTCTTTCTCTTTTTGAAACATCTGTTCAATTATCCAATTAAGACAAGCAGCACCTGTCTCTTGCTTTGATATGCATAAATAATTATCTTGCACAGAGCTTATTGAACCAGTATAATTTAAGAGGTCTTTTAATCGCTTATCTGTATGAGAGGCCACCCAGTCAGCAGTTCCGAGATTTACTATAATCTGGTCTTCTTGAGCCCCTGAACCGATTGCAGAAGCCACCAGGTCACCTGAACCGACAATAACGGGAATTTTTGATTCCAATCCTAATTCTTGAGCTGATTTTTCTGTTAACTCTCCTGCAATTTCAGTAGATTTATGTAGTTCAGGCAATTTTTGCTTATTGATTTTAAATTTTTTTAATATCTTATCTGCCCAACAAAAATTTCCTGGATTCGAATCCATAAGCCATGATGTATGCCCCAAATCTCTTGAGGTAATTGCATTTCCTGTACTCTTAAATATGACATAATCTTTAACACTAAGAAATTTATATGTATGTTTGTATATTTCTGGCTCATTCTCTTTTATCCATAAAATATGAGAAATAGGATCTTTTCCATTAGTTCCAGGAGCGCCTCCTGTAATTTTAATAAATTTCAATAATTTTCTTAAACCAAATCCCGAAATTTTGATTAAACCCTTCACTTTTCTCTTTATTAAATCAGCAGCCCTTACATCAAGCCAGTTGATACATCTCATTAATGGATTCCCTGCATTGTCAATAGGTACTGTACAATTCATCTGACAATCAAAAACTAGTGCTTTAATGTTTTTTGGATTTACTTTATTTTCCTGAATCAAAATTGAATTCACTTTTTTAACTGAATTCCAGTAATCTTCAGCTTCTTGTTCAACATAGCCTTTTTTTGGATAATATAAGGGATATTCAACTTTTGTATGGTTTATAATATTTAGTTTTACGTCTAATAATGCAGCTTCATTTCCAGTTGTACCTAAATCATAAGCTAAAATATATTTTTCATTCATGAGAATATACTTTTTTTTTTATTAATGTATAATTACTTTCTTAAATTATTTATAATTTCTTCTATAACAGAAATAAAATCTATATAGAATTAGAGCTTTTTTAATTGAATTTAGAAAAATTGATAAAGATTATTGATCATATAATTACTATAAAATTATAAAACTCTATGAGAATATATCGCAAGTAATTAATTGTAGAAAATCGAGAGGAAATCTAGAATGGAGTCGTTAGAAACTATAAATAAGTTAGAAATCGAGACTAATAAGATTTTTTATGACAAAAAATCAGAATTATTATCGATATATATTTTTGATTTTGTTTTTATCGGAACTTATAAAAAATCTACTAAAGTAAGTAAAATATTGGATGATCTACATAATTCTTTCGGAGAAATTCCCTTAGCTCGTGAAAATATATTTATTGTAGATTTTGTTACGTACATGCCAATTAACGAAAATATGAAATTGAAGAAATTAAATTTATTAGCGAAAAAAGAAAAGGAAAAGAAGAAGGAGGAATCTAAAAAAGATAAACCCGCATTATATCCAGAGGAACAAGAAGGGAAAAAGAGAAAGAAAGCTTCAGCGGTTAAGAAAGAAGCCAAACGAGATGTGGAAAAGTTCAAGGAAAAGGATGTTGATCTAAGAGAAGAGATTTTTAGCTATGAAAAAGCGGAAGAGGAAGCTATATTAGAAGATTTTGATGAAGCCGAAGATTATGAAGAAGTAAGATCCATAGAATCCAAACCTGTCCCCTCAATTGCGCCTCCTCCGAGTAGTCCACTACCAGCCCCAAAAGCCGGTCGTGCGGCTTCTCCTGGTGCTGGTCCTCCCGCTGAGTTTATAAGACGATTAGAAGAAGCTCCAGCAGATGTAATTCCAGAACCTCCTAAGCCTACTGTATACGAAATTAATATGGGCCTTCAATATTATTCTGTAATGATGGAACAATCAAGTTATTTATTCTATGTTTATTTTTCTCATAAAGAACTGAAGATTGTTGATGAAGAGGGCAAGACAGTATTTGAAACAACTATTAGGATTGAAACAATCAAAAAAGAACCTCCGATATTAGATTTAAGAGTAGAAGGTGAAGGTTTTGAAGTTCATCCTTTATATGGTAAGGTCGAAGTAAAAAAAGATGCTGTAAATCCTCCAGTAATGATCTTTTCAATACTCCCAATTAAAAAGAAAAAGAAGACCAAAAAAGAGAAAAAAGAGGGAGAGCGAAGATATTTACATATCTATATTAATTATGAAGAGAAAATCATTAATCATACTATTTTATCAATAATTGTGCAACCCAAACATTTTCGTTTAGATCTTGGACCTATTCATCTGAATATAAGTAAAAAAACAGCGATGATAATTTCATTTCTTTCTGTAATAATCGCAGTTGCATCATTAGTTTTTACAATCTTTTCTATAGATACTAATTCATCATTTATTGATTTTGTTAGTAGTTTTGCTCCAGGATTAGGATCAATTCTCTTTGTTACGATCTTTCTACTTACTTTGTTTAAAGAGGGAATCTATCCCCTAAAAGAGAAAATAAGCTACTTTTTAAATTTCGATAAAGCAGGGGTATTAATTAAGTGAAGATTTAAACTTTCATTTCTTTTTTTTAATTATTTCAATTACATAATTCCAGAATTTCTTTTTAAATTCACTTAGTTCTTTAACTCCTTTTAATTTAATAAAATACAAGGGTCTTTTTGCTATAATTGGATGATTATTAATTTCTAGGATTTTAATCAATCCCGCTTTTTCGGCCTTCTTTACCATCATTTCACTCATTATACTGATATAATTAGATTCACTAACAGCTGTTATAATGGAATCGTTATCATTCATTTCAAGCTTTATATTTAATTTCTTGTAATCAGGAAACTGACGTTTAAAAATATCTCTCATTCCAGAACCATGTTCTCTCCAAATAAATGGATATTTAGTGAGTTGATCTAGAGTTATTACATTATTACCATCTTTTAATAGATCATGACTAGGAGAACATATAAAATTGAATTTATCTGTCCCAATCTGGATATAATCAAATTCATCTTTATTATAATTAATAAAACTACCAATTCCACTAAAATCTGCTAAACCTTTTTTTAAATTTTCGATCGAATTTTGAGAATTGTTAATGAGAATTTTAAAATCAACATTAGGATTCTCATTTCGAAAATCGGTAATAAATTTGGGCAAGACATGGGAACCTGGGATGGAAGAAGCTGAAATTACTATATCTTCAAATTTCTGCTCGCTAAACTTAGAAAGTTCCTGCTCACATGAATCAAACAGATTAATAATCTTTTTAGCATAATCTAATAATATAATTCCTGCTTCAGTTATCTCAAACTTTTTTGTAGTCCTTTCAATAAGAACTGCTCCAAAATCTTTTTCTAGTTGAGATATTTGATGTGATAAAGTACTTTGAGAAATCGGTATATCTTTTGCTAATTCTGAAAAGCTTTGATACTGAGTTAACTTAATAAAATTTCTGAGATATTCAATATTCATAATTTTCTAATTTCTATTGGTGTTCTATAAACAAAAAATGGAGTATTTAATTATAAATAACAGTTCACTCTATATAATCTTTTTATCTAAAAAATAAATATGAAATTACGAAAAAATTAATAAATCTTAATCAATATAATAATACAACATCTATAGATATTACACAAGGTCAAGTTTTATGGCTGGAAAAAGTAAAACCTTTACAGTAGTAATTGCTGATGGTGCTTACACATCTGAAAGGCCATACACAATGTTAAGATTTGCTTATACTGCTCTTCTAGAGGGACATAAAATCAATATATTTCTAGTAGAAGATGGAATATTTGTAGGGAAAAGAAATCAAGATCCTGCTACTTACGATAATGTAGGAAAATGGATGGCAGATGTCATTGAAGAAGGGGCAAAAGTAAAAAGTTGTGGAGTTTGTATGAAAGCACGAGGATTATCAGAAGATGAATTGATGGATGGTATTTCTAAGACAACAATGCATGGTTTTGTTGAGATGTGTGAAGAAGCTGATCAGATATTATTTAGTTAATTTAATGGTGTTATAATTGGGAAATAATCATGAATTAAATTGTTCTGGATTAGTGTGCCCTTTACCTGTTGCAAAAACTAAAAGAAAATTGATGGAGCTTCAGAGTGGTGATATTCTGGAAGTTTTTGGAGATTTTGCTGAAGCAGGGGAAAATATTAAAAGATATATTGATAAAACTGAAAATCAAATCTTAGCATTTGAAATAGAGGGAGAAAATTTCTTCATTAAGATTCAAAAGACTTAGATTCCAATTTATTTAAAATTTATTTTTTACAATTAATCATATATTATATTCTAATTTAATATACTTTGAAGTAAAATTTATAAGGTTAAAAGTATGCCAGTTGTTCATGTAAATATGTGGAAAGGAATTTCCGAAGAAAGAGTTAAACAAATAATTTCGGGAATAACTAAAGTTTTCATAGATATGGATATTCCTGCTCGAGCAGTAGAAGTAATTGTACACGAAATTCCAAAATCTCATTGGGGTATTGAAGGCAAACCAGCTACAGAATCTCGCCCTGACGCGAAACCACCACAATGAAAAAGCCAATCGTTAATTTTTTTTTAAAACAATTTCTAATATTTAGGAATTTCCTCAAAATATTTGAGGGAATTGAAAGAAATATGAATGATTCAAGAAGTTTAGGAGATGTTTGATTAGTAAAAAAACAAACTTGCGAAAAATATGAATAAGTAGCCCAAGGCAAATAGGGCAGAAATTCCTAAGATAGTGAGAATATATGTATATATCTTCATAAATTTCATTATAATTCCCCCCGGGTTAAAAGATTATATTCAATCTACTATACTTAAATAGATTATATAAAACTTCTGAATATATTATATAAAATTAGAAAAATAGAAAAAAACTATTTCTTAATTCTTGCTGAGACCCAGTCATAATATCCTTTATCTTCCAAATACTCTGGGATTTCCAAATAGAATTGAGTGGTTATGCATTTTATATGTTTTACATTATTTAAAACGATGTATAAGAAAAAATTATTGGAAGCTGTGTATTTTTTGTTTTTATAAAATTAATATTTGTTTAAGTGATTACTCTTCTTCTTTCTTTTCCTCTTTTTCTTCTTCTTTTTCTTCTTCCTTTTCTTCTTTTATTTCTTCCTCTATTTCTTCCTTTTCTTTTTCTTTCTCTTTCTCTTTCTTTTTCTTTTCTTTCTTTTTCTTAACTATTTTTTATACGCCTCTATTTTTTAAAAAATTATTTAAGATTTAATATTCACTTCTTCATATTTCCTTAATTTTCTGAGCCTAACCTCATATAAGGCATTTGGATCAATTATTCCTTCAGCAATTAGATCTGGTGGAATCGCAATTTTATAATAATTTCCTTGTTTTTGTGGTTTTGCTGGAAAAGTTATTATTTCATCTGTCATGTATATATTATATACTCATTGTATAATAAGTTAATGTAATTTATATACTAAACACACATAAATTATATTAGTATTTAAATAATAAGGTTGCATATCACTCATATAAGTAAAGGAATATCAATCGTAATAAGAAGGTAAATGAGTACAAATATTTATATAAGAAAATGAAGTGAATTAAATAAGATTAAAAGTATGCTTCAAGTGTCATGAATATGTACCTATTGTTGAGAATAATTTTATTAATAAAAAGCTATTGGAAAAGTTTGATTCATTACATTCTGGTCATCCTGTTCAGATTGTAAATGAAGAGGAGGTAGAGAATATAAAGGAATGGAAAAAACTTTTATAATTATAAAATAGAATTAAGGGACTAACTTTTATTAATAAACATACGAAGATTTTCAAGTTTTATAATTTTTGAACTTTTAGGAAAAAATATATTAATTCAAGTACCTAGAAATATCTTGACAGAAATAAAGCATTATATGAAATAACCAAGACTCCTGCCCCTCCCTGGATTTTTGTCTTTTAATTGTATACAAAATATATAATTTGATTTCGCCCTCCTTCACCTATCTTGTTTCTGACCTTGTATTTAGGTCTTGGTGGCAGGAGTCACCCTTCATTTTAAAAAATAACAATGAACTTAAGATTTTAGGGCTTTTGGTCCTTACTTTAAAACTGAAAATTTGATTATTTTTATTAGATAAAGGACTTTTTAATCTTCAGAATTATTAAAAATACAAGAAAATAGAATAAGAGATATTATATATAACCTTCAAAATTTTGTTTCCTTTATCTTTAAGTTTTTCATTAATTCCTAAAAAAAAATAAGATATCGTGGGACTTTTTTCTTATATTCTAGATAGGATTCACCATATTGTTCTGAAAGTCTTTTTTCTTCTCCTAAAATTCGAAAGTGACCAAATATCATTGATAAGCCTAAGATGATTAGTGCAGCCCAAGAACCAATTGCTAAACAATTTCCTATTGATGCCAAATATATCATCAATAATTGTGGATTTCGAGATATTTTATATAATCCAATAGTAATTGGTTTATTAAGTGGAGAATTTTTAAAATTGATAAGAGCTATGAGAAATCCTATTGTTCCAATAGTTATTAGAGCAATTCCAATAATAAACTCAATAGAACCAATATTCAAAGGAGTAAAAATAAATAATAAAAAAGTAATTAAACCAAATATTTTCGCGATTTTGGACAAGATTTTTTGAGATTTAGTCCATCCTATATCATCGTAAAGTCGTGAAATTACATCTTTTGAACAGGTTAACAAAAACATTCCAAATGAAGTAAAGAATATTACTAGAAAAATCCATCCATTAAACCATCCTATTGATAAAGTAGGGAATAATTCCATGTTAATTCACTTTAATTTTCCTAAAAAATATATTAGTTTTCATTATATTTAAACTTTTTAGGCATCCCTAATTTGTTTGAAAATACTTTTTATTTAGTATAAAATAAAAGATAATTAAAGCAGAAAGTCAGCCAGAAACTTTAAATTTAATAATAAATATATAGCTATTAAGAATCCATGTTCTATTTAAATTTTTATTAGGCAATCCCTAAAAAAGAAATAGAAATATTGAAAGAAATATTAATGATTCAAGAAGTCTAGGAGATGTTTGATTAGTAAAAAAACAAGCTTGCTAATAATATAAACAAGTAGCCCAAGGCAAATAAGGCAGAAATTCCTATGATAGTAAGGATATAGTTGTATATTTTCATAAATTTCATCTTAATTTCCCCCGTATTAATAGACTATATTCATTCTACTATACTTAAATAGATTATATAAAACTTCTGAATATAATATATAAAATTAGAAAAAGAGAAAAAAACTATTTCTTAATTCTTGCTGAGACCCAGTCATAATACCCTTTATCTTCTAAATGCTCTGGGATTTCGGCAAAGAATTGAGAGGTAATATCTTTAACATGTTTAGCGGCTATTGGATGGAACATCATAGCAAGATCTAAGCCCACTAGGCTAAGAGAAAGTGCATTCATAATTTCCCATATAGGTCCTCTGTATTGGCGTAATCCCCATTCAGGTGCTTGCTTTTCGCTCATCCATGCCTCACGAGCACCCCAGGCATTTGTTGTACCTCCACTAATCGGATAAGCTAAATCTTCTTCACCTAATAGACCTGCAATTCGCATTCTTTGATAAATACTGAAACTATATTCAAGCCCATAGCCCAAAGTGGCACAGGTTGGGTCCATTACTATTCGGTTCCTTGGTAATCCTAATTCTATTGCATCTTTATTCATCTTGATTTGATTATTTAAATCCAAACTTGTCCAAAGTAAACAATTGTGATCATATTTAACAGCCAAGGGGATTACTTCCTCCCAGGTCGCCTTATCCGCCGCTGAAAGCATTAAAACTTCCGCTTCAGAAACCTCAGCAAGTACTTTAAACATTTCTACATCTTTCTTTTTATTTCCAGAACAACAAATGATTACTGG
>Ga0209635_10002367_pt1 | contig 14452 bp, 13 predicted proteins | sample DeeMarSWOR230_32_FD_187463 | JGI IMG/M metagenome (GOLD analysis project Ga0209635, IMG submission 187463) | Marine sediment microbial communities from White Oak River estuary, North Carolina - WOR-2-30_32 (SPAdes) (version 2) | ecosystem: Environmental > Aquatic > Marine > Intertidal zone >... | reverse complement strand
AAGGACCTGCCTTCTCCTGAAGAATTATCTAAAATACTCGAAGAAGAGGGTATTTCTGAGGAAGACAGCCCGGCTCAATAAACAGAATCCTATTTCTCAGTTTCTTTTCTTCTAGCTTGAGGATGTGAAGCAAAGATAAGTGGGTTTCTTCCTGAAAGTTGAATTCGTTCCGAAAGCTTTTGTCGTTCAAGAAATACGAAAAAAGTGCGTTTTTCAGCTCCAAAAAGGGAGCTAAGTTAAGATTTTATCTATATTTAGGATTGACAAAACAGGCGCACTCATATAATATATTTAATTCATTCATTCCCGGATAAAATGGAAATTATCATAGCTAAAAATTCAGGACTGTGTTACGGAGTCAGAAGAGCTCTGAAGATCGCCAGAGAAACAAGGGAGAAGAAAAGTGGAAAAGTCTGCACTTTGGGAGACCTGATTCACAATCCCCAAGTCATAGCTGATCTCAAAAAACAAGGAATCCAATCTGTCACGAACCAGGACGAACTCGACGAAGGATGGGTCATCATTCGCAGCCATGGAGTCTCACCTGATACCTACAATCTTCTTGAAAAAAAGGATATTCAAATCGTCGATGCCACCTGCCCAATCGTTAAAAAAATCCAAAAATTGGTCGAAATGCTTGCCACCCAGAAGGAAGAAATCATCATCGTCGGTAATAAAGAACATCCTGAGATAAAAGGACTCATAGGATTCAGCAAGGGAAAAGGAATCATCATAGAAAATGAGGCTCAGGTGAAACGCCTGCCTCGGAAAAAAAAGAGAGCAGTTCTTGCCCAATCCACTCAGGACCTCTATCTCTTTGAAAAAATCGTGGCGGCTCTCATCGAGAAGACAGAAGAGTTAAAAATCTATAACACCATCTGTCATTCTACTCAGACACGGCAAAAATCCACCTCTGAACTGGCATCCTATGTCGATACACTTTTCATCGTTGGAGGAAAAAACAGCTCCAACACGAATAAACTTTTTCAAATTTCAAAAAGGATTTTATCCAACACTTATTTCATCGAAAGTGCGGCTCAAATCAACTTTGAAATGCTGAAAGACTCAAAAAAAATCGGACTCTCTGGAGGGGCGTCCACTCCTCCTGAAGCCATCCAAGAAGCTGTAAACAAAATCAAATCCAGCTTTAAACATCAACATCAAAGGGAGAAGATCGTCCAATGTCAGAGATAACAAAAGACGCAGAAAAAGAAGAAAACATCTCTTCAAAAGACTACGAGAACTTGCTGGATCAATACCAGTTCAACGCTAAAGAAATCGTCCCGGGAAAAATAATCAAAGGAAAGGTAATCAAAGTCACCGCCAATCATGTTCTCGTGGATATCGGATTTAAGTCCGAAGGAATTATTCCTCGAGAGGACTTCGCCGACAACCAGGACATCAGCGAAATTCGTCCCGGAGAGACTGTCCAAGCCATCGTGGAACGGAGCGACTCGAAGGAAGGCTATCTGATTCTCTCCCATAAAAAAGCTGCGGCCCTCAATGCTCTCAATGACCTGGAGAGAGCATACCACAACAACACCTGGATCACAGGAAAAATCATTGACAAAATTAAGAATGGATTCACTGTCAACGTGGGGATCAAGACATTCCTGCCTGATTCCCATGCCGACACAAGATCAGTCAAAGACCCGAAAGAGCTCATAGGAAACACTTACAAATTTAAAGTTATAAAATTTGAAAGAAGAACAGAGAATGCCGTTCTTTCCCGAAAGCTTTTCCTTCAGGATGAAAGAGAGAAAAAAAGAAGACGTGTCTTCGACGGGCTCAGTCAAGGGCAAAAGATAAAGGGAAAAGTCAAGTCTCTGACTAACTTTGGAGCTTTCATCGATTTGGGGGGAGTGGAAGGACTCCTCCATGTCTCTGATATTTCCTGGGGAAAAATCCCTCATCCTTCAGAAGTCTTCCAACCCGGTCAAGAAGTGGAAGTGTTGGTTCTCGATTTCAATGAAAATGAAGATAAAATCTCACTCGGGTACAAACAACTGACTCCTGACCCGTGGGAGAGCGTAGAAGAGAAATACAAAGTCGGACAGAAAATCAAAGGGAAAGTGACCAGCCTGGTGGATTTTGGAGCATTCGTTGAGCTTGAAAAAGGAGTGGAAGGGTTGGTCCACATCTCAGACCTCACATGGTCGCGGAAAGCTGTTCATCCCAAAAAGATCCTGACTCCAGGAGAAGAAGTGGCGGTCTCTATTCTGGATATCAATCCCTCATCCAAAAGGATTTCATTGGGCTTGAAACAGGTCACACCTCATCCTCTGGAGGTGCTCAAGCAGAAATACAGCCCTGGCTCAAGGATCAAGGGGACCATTACAAGCATCACCGACTTTGGTGCATTCATGGAAGTGGAGAAAGGAATCGAAGGGCTCATCCATATTTCTGATATTTCCTGGAAAAAAATTAAACATCCCTCAGACCAGTTAAAAGTTGGTGAAGAAGTGGAAGCTATCATTCTCAGTATCGATGTGGAGAAGCAGAAGCTTTCCCTCGGCATAAAGCAGCTCGAAGGCGACATCTGGGAGGATTTTTTCAATCGTCAAAAAATTGGAGACCTGGTCAAAACCAAGATCGTACGCCTCACCGACTTTGGAGTATTTGTGGAAATCACGCCAGGAATCGAAGGAATTGTCTTCCTTTCCGAACTGGATGAGAAAAAAATAGAAAAACCAGAAGAAGTTTTTTCCGTCGGAGAGGAGCGCATAGCAAAAATTATAAAGATGAATCCCCGGGAAAAAAAACTATCTCTTAGTTTCAAATTAGCCCAATTGGAGCTTCAAAAATTGGAATATCAGAAATATATCCAAAGCCAAGACGACAAACTAACTCTGGGGGACCTTTTAAAAGATCAATTGAAAAAACTACGGCCTACTCAGAAGGCCAAAAAAAAGGAGGAAAAAGATGATTAAAGCCGACTTAATCAACAAAATTGCTAAAGAAATGAGCATCTCAAAACAAGAAGCAGAAACCGGTGTAAATCTTTTTTTTCAAACAATTAAAGAAGCCATCCTAAGGGGTGAAGAGATAGAACTCAGAGGTTTCGGAAGTTTTCGCTTCCGTCACCGGCACTCACGCTCCGGCAGAAATCCTCGTACAGGAGAGCCTGTGCATGTTCCTCCTAAGAAAGTTCTCTACTTTAAGCCGAGTAAAATCTTAAAGAACATGATAAACAAAAAATAATGGAATATATCTTTGCTCCCTGGAGAAAGGAGTACGTGAGAAAAATTTCTAAAATGAGTGAATGCATCTTCTGTCGTGCGCTTAAAATGAAAAATGACAAAAAGGCTTTCATTCTCTACAGAGCCGAAAAAAACTTCATCGTACTGAATAAATACCCGTATACTCCGGGACACCTGATGATTGCTCCCTATGTACACCTCTCTTCATTCGATCGAGCGAAAAAGGAGTCTACCGATGAAATGGCAGACCTCCTCAAGCTCAGCCTAAGAATCCTGAGAAAGAAATACAGACCTCATGGTTTTAACGCCGGTATGAACTTAGGAAACAGCGCTGGAGCCGGCGTGGCCGACCATTTTCATCTTCATGTCATTCCTCGCTGGACTGGCGACTCAAATTTCATGGCTCTCGTCGGCAAGACAAAAGTGGTTATTGAAGACGTTGAAACGACATATGTCCAGCTTCTTCCTCTTTTCCAGAGAGCAAAATTGGCTCCCTCATGACCGCAAGCAAAAGAACCTTTTTTTCGGTTTCTAGAGACACAAACATTTTTTCAAAGAGAGAGTTTAAAAATGGACTTTGAACTCACTGAAGACCAAAAATTGCTCCGGGAGATGGTCAGAGACTTTGCTAAAAAAGAGATGGCTCCCCATGTCAAAGCACTTGAGGACAAAAAAGAGTTTCCCAAGGAAATTATGATGAAACTCGGAGAGCTCGGAATCCTGGGGATGACTGTCTCTTCTGAATACGGAGGTTCACAGACCGATTATCTCTCTTTTGTTCTCGCCCTTGAGGAAATCAGCAAAGTTTCTCCTTCTGTTTCAGTTATTGTCAGTGTTCACTGTGCCCTCTTCTGTTCCGCTATTCTGGAATTTGGAAACGAGGCTCTGAAAAGAAAATATCTTCCTAGAGCGGTCAAGGGAGAAATAATCGGCGCTTTCTCTCTCACCGAACCAGGAGCCGGTTCAGATGCGACAAACCTAAAAACAAAAGTTGTGAAGAACGGCGACTATTATCTATTAAACGGAACAAAGTCCTGGGTGACCACCGGAAACAATGCCGAAGCCGTAATCGTCTTTACCTCAGCGGGCCACGAATCTAAGACGAATAAATTGAGTGCCTTCATAGTAGAGAATGAGTTTCCGGGATATAAAGTCTCTAGGATCGAAGAAAAAATGGGTTTGCATTCCTCTTTAACTGCAGAAATAATCCTGGAAGACTGTCGAGTGCCCGAAGAAAATCTCTTGGGAGAAGAGGGAAAAGGTGCGACTATTGCTCTGAGCAGCCTTGATGGATCTAGGATTGGAATCGCCGCTCAGTCAATTGGGCTTTCTGAACGGGCTCTTCAAGAGGCTGTTCAATACGCCAAGCAAAGGGAAGCCTTCGGGAAAAAGGTCTCAGAATTCCAGGCTATTCAATTCATGATAGCGGATATTTCAACCCTCATAGAAGCCGCACGTTTACTCACCTATAAAGCTGCGACTTTAAAAGATAAAGGGAAAAACTTCATAAAAGAAGCAGCCATGGCCAAACTTTTTGCCTCAGAAGCCGCGAATAAAATTGTCTATCATGCGCTTCAAATTCATGGTGGTTACGGCTACTCGAAAGAATTTTTAATCGAGCAGCTATATAGAGACGCAAGAGTCTTCTCTCTCTACGAGGGCACTTCTGAGATACAGCGTCTGGTCATTTCCAGACAACTTCTCAAAGAAGACTAAATGGAAGGCGTCGGCAGATCGCCCGAAGGGGAAAAGATGCCGACTTAAAGAAAATGGGGACTGTCCCTTTGAGTCCTCAATTTAAGAAAGAGAGGGACTGTCCCCTTTTTAGAAGAATGAATAATGGGTCGGCAGATTTTATGAATAATTCATGGTACATGAGTTATTCACGAGTCGAGGTTGCTGTAGATGCGAGGCGTCGGCCCATGAAGTTGTGGTCGTCCACCGCGATTGGGCCGCAACAAAGCAGATGCAGTGAGATCGGCTCGCCCGAAGGGGAAAAGATGCCGACAGTGGATGAAATAATGCTCATAAAGGTTGACTTGAATAATGGGTCGGCAGATTTTATGAATAATTCATGTTCTACTATATTGAGGTGATAACATGCTCAAAGCAATGCGAAGAAACGTCAAATCCTTAGCTCCTTTTTTGTGGTTGGTGATTATTGCCTTCATCATCACCATCTTTGCTGTTTGGGGTGGAGCCGGACGCCTGGGCGCAGGAAGAACAGCAAACACGATTGCCAGAGTGAAAAGTGAAAAAATCTCCGCCGATTATTACTTTCAGAATCTCGTCCAGCGGCTTGAAATGATGAAAAATGAATTCAAAGGCATCAATAAAAATCTCATTCAACAGCTCAACATCCCACAGCAAGTGCTGGAACAAATCATCCAGCAATTTATCCTGCTTCAGAAGGCCAAAGAATTGGGGATAACCGCCTCCCCCGAGGAACTGCGTGAAAAAATTATGAACTACCCTGTTTTTCAAATTGACGGAAAGTTTATCGGCTTTGAGCAGTATAAAAAAATACTGGAATGGAACCGGATAAACATTTCAGAATTTGAGGAAGGCATCAGAAAAGAGGTCATCATCGAAAAACTCATAAAAATCCTCACTGCCGGAATCACCGTTACTCCGGAGGAACTCTGGGAAAGCTATAAGAAAAAGAACGAATCAGTCAAGATGGAATATGTCATTGCAGAGGCAGATAAAATCGAACTGGAGGAGGAGCCCTCTTCCAGCGAGACTCAGGAGTACTTTAACGAGAACAAGGAGAAATACAAAATCCCGGAGAGAAGAGAAGCCTCGATTGTTTTCCTCAAAACAGAAGATATCAAAAATGAAATCGAACTCAGTGATTCTGAAATCGAGGATTATTACAGGGATAATGAGCAACAGTTCACAGACCCCGAAACAGTAAAAGTCAGCCGAATCTATCTTCCTTTCGAAGATAAAGAAAAAGAACTTATTGAGGTTGAAGGTCAAAACGTTCTCGAGAAAATAAAAAATGGGCAAGATTTCGCGGAACTCGCAAGACTCCACTCTAAGGACCAAAAAGCAAATGAGGGGGGAGATTGGGGCCTTTATGAGTGGAGAACACTTTCTCCTCAGGAACAGGAAGAAATCGGAAAACTTACCGAAGGAGGAAATTCCGACCTCATAGAATCTGAGGAAGGAATATCCATCCTGAAAGTGACAGAAAAAAAACCTCCTCGAACAAGGTCGTTAGAGGAAGTCAAAGACAGAATCCAAAACATCCTCAAGGATCAGAAAGCCAGGGAGCAGGCTGAAGAGAGAATCTCCAGATTAGAGAAAATCGCGAGGAAAGAAAAAAGCTTGACTGGTGCTGCTCAGACAAGTGGGCGGGAAATCATCAATACAGGCCTTCTCAAAGAGCAGGATCCGATTGAAGATATTGACCCTTCGGGAACGATAAGCCGCACGCTTTTTCAGATCCAGGAAAAAGAAATCTCTTCTCCCGTCTACACCTATCAGGGCGTCGGGATTGCCCAGCTAGAAAAGATTGAACTTCCCCGTCAGGCAAACTTTGACGAAGTCGCAGGTGAAGTCATAGACGACCTCAAGACTCAAAGACAAAAAGATGAAGCGGCTGATAAAATGAGGAAAGTCAAAGCGGAACTCAAGACGACAAATCTTGAGGCGCTCGCTCAAAAATACGGGCTTGAATACAAAACTGCCAATGAACACAAGCGGGAACAATACCTCTCTATCGTCGGAGAGAATCCTGAAATCGACCAGCTTGCTTTTTCTCTTCCCCTAGAAGGATCAAGCGACCCTATCGAGTTTGAAGCAGGCTATGTCTTGATTAAAGTGCAGGACCGAAAAGAAGTCACTCAGGAAGATTTGGAAAAGGATAAGGAGACGGAAAAAGAAAGCCTGCTCGAGGCAAAGAGGAATAAATTCTTCTTATCTTATATGACAAAATTGAGAGAGGAATATGGAGTCAAGATTGAATATGACCTTTTTCTGAAAATCAGCTCCGATGTCCTTTCTCGGTACGAAGGTGAAGAATAAGCAGATGGAGTTGGCTGGGACTTCTCCATCTTAAACAAGCGATAAATCCCCTTAAATATCTTCTAACCATTTCTTATTATTTGGCTTTGTTCCAAAGTGACGCGATGAAGTATAAAAAGCACTCGAAGGTGCAGAGAAATGTCTCCGCTCTAGTTCAGATTTTTAACGCCATTCCCTTATTGATCCTCTCGGCATCTGCGGAACTCACTACGCTCAAACAGTCCTCGCCGCCCCACTTTGTGGCGTTCCCTCGAAGAACAATGAGTGAAGGCTAAATCTTCAATGCCACTCCAATATTTTTCTGCACCTTCTACTCATTTTTATATCAATTCACTTTGGAATATCATAGATTATTTATTTCAATAGAGGATAGATTTCAACCTATAATGAACAAGGAGGTGCAAGAATGAGAATGACTAAACTTCTCAAAGCGGGAGAGAAAGCCGTTAAACAGTCTCTGCGTCTCCGAAAAGGAGAAAAATTCCTGCTTGTGACAGATAAAGAGAAAATGGAGATCGCAGAGGCCTTTGCCTACTGGGCAAAAGAACTCGGGGCAGAAACAACCACTTATCTTATGACAGAAACTCTTCGCCCTATCACTCAACCGACTCGTCTTTTCGCAGAAATCGCAGAGAGGGCAAATGCGATCGCTTACATGCTTGACGCAAGAATTGAAGAAAAGCCTTTCAGAGGATACATGGTCAAAACCGGAATGGAGCATGGCCGGATCTGTATGATGCCGGGATTGACAAAAGACATGATGGAACGTCTTGTGAACATCGACTTCAAGGATATGGACCTGTTCACGAGAAAAGTCATAAAAGCCCTGAGGGATGCAGATGACATCCAAGTGGAGAACCCGGAAGGCACCCGAATCCAATTCAGCACAAAGGGCAGAAAATGGGCGAACGACAACGGCGATATCAGCCAGAAGGGGATGCATGGAAACCTCCCTGCCGGAGAATGCTTCACAGCACCTGTGGAGGAAAGCTTTTCAGGAAAGCTGGTTATCAGCCTCATCGATGATAAGTTGGGGCGTGGAGTAATGGAATTTGAAAAAGGCCGGCTGATCCGTTACGCAGGAAAGGGAGTCGAAGCAATCATCCAAAACATCGGCAAAGACGAAACAGGAAAAATCATTGGCGAGTTTGGAATCGGCACGAACAGAAAAGCCCGCATCACTGCGAACATGCTGGAAGCCGAAAAAGCCTTCGGGACAGCACATTTCGCCATCGGCGACTCCTACGGTATGGGAAAAAACAGAAGCCAGCATCATTATGATGCTCTGGTGGATAAAATCACGATCCGGGCTAAAGGAAAATTGATTGCCAAAGAGGGAAGGTTTCTTCTCTAAGGAATAGATGAATCCTGGCCTTTCATGCTAAAGAAAAGTGGCTAAGAGGAGCAGGGATTTCTTTCACCACTTGAGGATGTCAAACAGGAGACTTTTCACGCTTTCCTCGAGAGCTTCTCTGAACCTTTCCACGCTATCTGTAAATCCATCCCCCAAGTAATCCGTGATATACATCGGTTCTCCGACATTGATCTTGACTTTAGTCGGAACCAAGAACGGAACCTGGGTGCCAAACATGGCCACAGGAGTGACAGGGATAGAAATTCCTTCATATTTATGCAGGTTGTAAGAAAGGATGGACGTTCCTCTCTTGAAAGTGTGCACATAGGGATTCGGGTCTTTTTTCAACACGCGTCCCCAGCCTTGAAGGGCAATAATCGCTCTTCCTTTTTTCAGGTACTCATGACAATGCTCCATGGCTGTCCCCGTTTTCTGCTCCATATCCACAGGAATAGCGCCCGCTTTCTTTATCGTCTTTGCAAAGTAAGACGTAAAAATGGATTTCAACGGACTGAGGAGCAAGTCCAGGAAGAGCCCGAAATCTTTCAGATGTCTCTTGAAATGCTTTCTGATGAGACGGTTGAAATCATGCTTATCAAAAACCATTCTATTGGATGTCCAAAATATCTGTCTCGGGACGACTTTGAACAGAATCGCCGCATCCTTGAATGTTCCGATATGATTCCCGATGATGATATTCGGACCTTTCTTGACAAAATTCTCCTTTCCTTTTATCACGATTTTTTTTCCGATAAGGGCAATACTGCTGAAACGCTGGATAACCGGCTCTAACCGTTTCAGTTCTTCTTCGATTGTCATTATTCTTGCGGTCCTGTTAATTTTTCGTTTATCTATTTTAAGAAAATTTGAAAAAAAATTCAAAAACTATATGGGGACGTTTTCCAAGGTACCACTTCTTGTATGGGGTCTGTCCCTTTCAGTCCTTACTTCAAAAAAAATGGACTGTCCTTCTTCTTTATAAAAACTCAACGGAAACGTTCCCCAAGGTGACACTCTATTTCATCTTTATTAAGGATTAATTAGAGATAGGATGTCACCTTGGGGAACGTCCCCATATTGTATCGCTATATTGCTTGAAAATATAAAATTTCCATGATAACTTAGCCAATAAAAAATCATGCTGCATCTTTCTCGGGTCGTTTAAATGTGGAGGATAAGATGTTGACACTCATCAGGCAAGGGACAGTCTTTGCGCCTGACCCTCTGGGAACAAAAGACATTCTGGTTTCAGATGGTACAATTGCGGCTGTAAGTGAGCCGGATAAGATTCATATCAAGGGAATGGATTTCGAAGTTGTTGATGCATCAGAAAAAATTATCATACCTGGCTTGATTGACAGCCACGTTCATATACTCGGAGGCGGTGGAGAAGGAGGACCCGCAACCAGGGCTCCCGAAATAACCATAGAGGACATTATCTCGAGTGGAGTTACAACTGTCATTGGCTGCCTGGGAACTGATGGAACAACGCGCCACATGGAATCTCTCCTGGCCAAGGCGAGAGGTCTTGAAGCGGAAGGAGTCACAACTTATATATTTTCCGGTTCTTATCAAATTCCTCCTGTAACAATCACAGGCAGCATCCGTTCCGATTTGATTCTCATCGATAAGGTCATCGGGGCTGGAGAAATCGCCATATCCGACCACCGTTCCTCCCAGCCCACTTTTGAGGAATTCTCCCGCCTGGCTGCAGAATGCCGTGTCGGAGGAATGCTCGGAGGGAAGGCAGGTATCCTCCATGTCCACCTGGGTGACGGGCCGCGCAAACTGGAAATGCTCTTCAGGTTAATCAAGGAGACTGAAATTCCCGCAACACAGGTTATCCCGACCCATGTCAACCGCAACGCAAAACTCTTCGCTGAAGCCATCAAATTCATCCAATCAGGGGGATTCATTGACTTGACCGCTGGCGACGACCCTGAAGCCAGAGGAGGTATTGAAGTAAACATCGAAGAAGCCATCCGACTTCTCCTTGAGAAGAAGGCTTCCTTCAGCCAGGTGACGATCAGCTCAGACAGCAACGGGAGTTTGCCTGTCTTTGATGACAAAGGAAACCTCCAGGGATTGACCGTAGCCACCCAAAAAAGTCTTTTGAGAAATATCCGTCACATGGTGAAAAAAAATGTCCTCAAACTTCAAGATGCTATAAAACCGCTCACCGTTAATCCCGCCATTTTTTACAAGCTTCATCAGAAGGGAGAAATCCAAACCGGTAAAGATGCTGACTTACTCTTGCTCGATGAAAATTTGAATGTGACGGATTCTTTCGCAATGGGAAGGATGATGATGGCTAACAAGAAACTTATCGCCAGAGGAACATTTTCATCAGCGTAATTTATGACTTCACAAGAAGACATAGATAAAATCTGGGAAGAGAGAGGAAAATGGAGAAAGAAGCAAAAAATCAAACTCAAAAATCCAAGGAACCCAGTCTTGTCATCGCTCTGATTCCATTAATCGCCATGGGGATTCTTCTCGGCGTTGGCTATGGAGTCTACAGAATCGCAGCCCAGGTTCTCCTCGTCGCGGCAGCTTTTATCACGGGCACCCTCGGCCTCATCCTCCGCTTCAAATGGAGAGAAATGGAAGAAGGCATCGTCAACAGCATCCATAAAGCGATGCCGGCTATTTTGATCATGCTCTGTGTCGGTATTCTCATCGGCTCCTGGATCGCTTGCGGAACCATTCCCATGGTCATTTACTACGGCCTAAAACTCATATCGCCTCAATATTTCCTAGTCACGGCCTGCTTTGTCTGCTCGCTCACCTCTTTGGCCACGGGAACCTCCTGGGGCACCATAGGCACTCTGGGAGTGGCTTTCATGGGTATTGCCATGGGCCTGGGAGTCCCGCTCGGTCCAGCGGCCGGGGCCATAGTGGCTGGCGCGTACTTCGGAGATAAAATGTCTCCTTTCTCTGACGTGACCAATCTTGCGCCTGTGGCCGCGGGGTCGAACCTTTTTGACCATATCAAGCACATGCTTTGGTCAGCGACTCCGGCCTGGCTCTTGGGTCTGTTAATCTATTTCTTTGTCGGACTGAGGTACGGGGGAGAAAAAGTGGAATCCAAGGACATGACTCTCATCATCCAAACGTTGAAGAACAACTTCAGCTTCAATGTCCTCCTGCTCCTGCCCATGGCCATTGTCTTCTACTTCGCCTTTACCAAAAAGCCGACCATACCTGGGATGCTTCTCTCCTCCTTGGTGGCCGGAATACTGGCCATCATCTTCCAGGGTGCTTCGGTCACGGATGTCGCCACAGCCATGAACACCGGATATCAGGCTCAGACTGGGGTCGCAAAAGTGGACGATCTGATCTCCCGGGGAGGACTGATGAGTATGATGGAAACACAACTCATCGCTTTCACCGCCTTCAGCTTTGGTGGGATCATGCAGCGCACCGGGCTTCTCTCAGTCATTCTCGACCGGGTGATGAAATTCGCCAACAAAACATGGAGCATCGTGCTGACAACCATCACTTCCTCAATAGTCACAGCCATGTTGACAGCCAGCTCATACCTGTCCATGATCATTCCCGGAGAGCTTCTCTCGCCGATTTACAAGAAAAAAGGCCTGGCAGCCAAAAATCTATCCCGGATTATCGAGGAAAGCGGCGCCATCATCGTTCCTCTCATCCCCTGGAGCATGGCAGGCGCTTTTATCACAGGAGCCATCGGAGTTTCTCCCGCCACTTATCTCCCGTGGGCCATAATGAACTATGCCGCCGTCATTATCCTTGCCATATTCGGTTTTACGGGATTCACCATGGCTCCGAAAATCAGGGAGGACGAAACCCAGATCGGGAGTTAGAGGCAGAAGGGATTTCCAGCTATTAGAAAAAGCTCAAAGGATTTCAATCCTCCTTCCCTGCTTTTGTCAGAGCTTTTCGGAATCCCTCCTCAACTTCCTCCTTTTTTTTCTTTTGTAGTTCCGCGGTCGCCTCAAATTTGCGGTCGAATTCACTCTTTCTTTTCTTTTCTTTCAAGAGCAGCTCATCCAATGTTTTTTTGGCTTTTCCTCCTCCTTTTTTTGATTGAATAACTCCCTGAGAGACGGGATCTATCCAGAGGAGGGACTGACAGCAGGGGCAGAGAATTTGAAAAACCTCTTTTTCTTTTTTTGTGTTTTTCATCTGATAGAAATTTATCAAAAAAAACAGTGTCAGACAAGACAGTTCATTCAAGTAATTGTAATTGGTGTAACCTATAATATTTTTATAAAGAAAAGGGACAGTCCCTATTCTCTTGAAGTAAGGACTGAAAGGGACAGTCCCAATACAAGAGGTGTCCCCTTACGGAACGTCCCCATATTTTTTACTGACATTTATTTCATGCTTCTTAATCAGCTTAAAAAGTCCCTGCCTGCTGAGGCCGACTTCTTCGGCGGTTCTGGATCTATTGAAATTCCAACGGGCCAGAGCCTGATGGAGAAACCTCTTCTCGAATTCGGCTCTTGCCCGGAAAAAATCATAGGAAGAATCTGATGATTTAATTGCCTGCGGATTGATCTTTGAGGAAAGATGTTCCTCTCTGATGAGATTTTTATCTCCGGCAAGTACCAAACATCTCTGTATTTCATTCTGAAGCTCTCTCACGTTTCCTGGCCATGAGTAATTGATCAACAAATCGAGTGCGCACGGTGAAAAAAAGGCCCGTTCACGCTTCATCTCGAGACAGTATTTCTCCAGAAAATGATTTAAGAGAAAATGAAGGTCCTCCTTCCTTTCCCTAAGAGGAGGGAGTTCAATGGTTATGATCTTGATCCGGTAATACAGATCTTCACGGAAATTGCCGAACTCGATTTCTCTTTCGATATTCTTATTGGTTGCGCTGATAAATCTTCCATTGACAGATAATGGCCTGTTTTCACCGATTCTCCTGATTTCCTTCTCCTGAAGAAAACGGAGAAGTTTGGCTTGAAGAATGAGAGGCAGGTCACATATTTCATCCATAAAGAATGTTCCCCCGTTGGCTTCCTCTATTATTCCAGGCTTGTTCTTCACAGCCCCTGTGAAGGCTCCTCTTACATATCCGAACAGTTCGCTTTCCATGAGATGTTCTGGTATGGCTCCACAGTTTACCGCAACAAATTCCCCATTTTTTCTTTCTCCGTACGAATGAATGGTCCGTGCAACGAGCTCCTTCCCCGTACCGCTCTCACCACAGATGAATACCGGAACGTCGCTATCTTTGACTCTGGATATCAGAGTTTGGATCCGTTTAAAGGCTTCACTTTTCCCCCTCACAAAATACTCTGGAGTTCTCGTTTTTCCCAATCCAAGATTTTTAAATTCTTCCTTGTTCTTTAAAATCCGGTTGATGGGTTTTGACAGCGACATGAGAAGCTCCAGATCGTCATGAGTGAAAGTTCCCGATATCACTTTCCTATCAAGATACAAGACACCCGCAGACCTCTCCTCAATAATCAAAGGTAGACAAATGATGCTCCTTTTTTTACCGAAGCCTCCTCTTCTGACAGAATCATCAGGGTGAGTAGTGATAATCGGTTGTTTCACATCGAGAGCTTTATTAATGACATCTTGACTGATACTCCCTTTTTTCGAATGTCCATTCTCACGCATTTCTTGAAAAACAACCTGGTTCTTCTCATCTATCAATAAAACAACAACACGAGCGGAAGACGTGCCTTCCATGATTAAATCCAATAATCCCACAAGAAAAAAGTGATTCAAAGACAACATTCAATCCCTTTCAATTCACAGTGATATCTTTCAAAGGCAAAGAGTGAAATTCTGAGGCAACTTTTCAGTACAAATAACGATTCCTCTCCAAAGTTTTTCTCATCTTCCTTTCTCTCTTTCTTAAAATGGTTATCTTCCAGAT
>Ga0209635_10002364_pt1 | contig 14454 bp, 11 predicted proteins | sample DeeMarSWOR230_32_FD_187463 | JGI IMG/M metagenome (GOLD analysis project Ga0209635, IMG submission 187463) | Marine sediment microbial communities from White Oak River estuary, North Carolina - WOR-2-30_32 (SPAdes) (version 2) | ecosystem: Environmental > Aquatic > Marine > Intertidal zone >... | reverse complement strand
CGAGAGCTTTCCTATTTATTTTTATCTAATAGGGATAAAAGTAACCCATATGGGGAATTATTCCCCATGATTCCTTGGCTGCTTTTCCAAACCAAAAGAACATCAGTAAATCATCTTTATAACTTCAGTATTATCAATTAATTATTCGCTTTTATTATTTTTTTATCTTCCGGAGAAGTTGGTACAACAATTGCAATAAGACCAAAATGAAGGAGATGGATATGATTGATACCCAAAATAAAATTCTCCTTATTGATCCCGATAGCACCGAAAGAAACATTATTGCAGCTTATTTGAGGAGTTTGAATTTCGCTGTAGAAACTGGTAAAGGACTTAAGGATGCCGTTAAGAAAATATACAAAAATTGTTTTTACTGTTTGATACTGGATGTCAATCTTCCTGAAATGAAAGGGTATGAAGCTGTATCTATTATTAAGAGCATAGATCCCGAAATAAAGATCATAATGACAGCAAAAAAAAATACTAAAAGCTTGGAAACCAAGGTAAGAAAACAAGATATCTTTTATTATTTCATAAAATCTTTTAAAAAGGAGGAATTAAAATTAGCAATCACCAATGCCTTAAACAAACGATGAAGGAGAAACAGCAGATAAAAAGATTTACGCAACCTCATATACTAAGGGATTGAAAGGAATATTATCTATATAATTATGGTTTCATCCAACATTGATAACAATTATGGAACGTTCTCATGAAAAATAAAATTAGCTTTAAATTAATTTTAGCAGTTGGCGTGATGACTATTAGCATTATTTCTATTTTCTCTTTCTTTATGATTAAGAATCAGACTCAGGCGTTAATTACCCAGGTTAAGCATAGTGCAAATCAGTTAAGTGAAACAATAAAAAGTAGCACTAAATATGACATGTTGCTTAATCAGCGAGAACGTGTGCATCGGATTATTGATACTATCGGAAATCAAGAAGGAATTGAAAAAGTACGCATTTTTAATAAAGAAGGTGAAGTCATCTATTCCCCTAATAAATCTGAAATCGGTAGTTTCGTCGATAAAAAGGCTGAAGCATGTTTTGTATGTCATGTGGCCGATCAACCTCTTGAGAAATTAACCATTCCTGAGCGTACAAGAGTTTTTGAGGTCAAAAGTGGCAGTAAGAATCTTGGTATCATAAATCCAATTTATAATGAAGCGAGTTGTTCCCAGGCAGAATGTCATGCCCATGAGGTCAGTCAAAAGGTTTTGGGGGTTTTGGATGTCACAATGTCCTTAGATGACGTTGAGCGACAAGTGAGATCCAATAGAATGGAACTAATATTTTTCACTCTCATCTCCATTATTACGGTCAGTCTCATCCTTTGGATCCTGGTCAAAAAGGTTGTTGGTACACCCGTAAGTGAATTAGTAAAAGCGACCAACATTGTGGCTACTGGAGACCTTGATTACAGGATAAAAATTTTTAAGAAGGATGAACTTGGTCACCTGGGCAGGTCTTTCAATCAGATGACTCAGAAGCTTGCTGAAGCAAACAAACAAATCGTACAATCTAATAAATTGGCCTCTTTAGGCAGATTAGCAGCCGGGGTAGCTCACGAGATAAATAACCCATTGACTGGAATTCTCACCTACAGTACCTATCTCCTTAACCACCTTGACAATAATCAAGAAACTAAAGAGGACATTGAGGTTATTGTTAGAGAAACCAGGAGGTGCGGTGAAATTGTAAAACGTCTTCTGGAATTTGCACGACAATCACCACCTCATAAAACATTTGTTGATATAAATAACATTCTTAACCGAGCAATTAGTATTGTTAATAATCAGTTATCCATAAGAAACATCTCTGTTCATAAAAATTTAGAAGAGAATTTACCCGAATTTAAGGCCGATGCAAATCAGTTACACCAAATATTCATCAACTTACTCTTAAATGCGGCAGATGCCATTGATAGTCAAGGCGGGGAAATTTCTATTTCAATTAAGTTGGTCAAAAAAGTTGAGGAATTTATTGAAATTAAAGTTTCAGATACGGGTTGCGGAATTCCCCACAAAAATATTTCCAAAATATTTGATCCATTCTATACAACTAAAGGGCACAAAGGAACAGGTCTGGGTTTGGCTGTGGTGTGGGGAATCATTGAACAACACAACGGTACTATAAGTGTTGAGAGTGAAGTTGGAAAAGGTACTGTTTTTACTATTCATCTGCCGATTGAAGAAAAAGAAACATCTGCTATTATAACAGAAAAAAATATCAGAAAGTGAGGACAGAAAATGTCTTTTCATTATGATGTTCTTGTAATAGAAGATGAAAAAGTAGTAATAGATTCGGTTAAGAAGATACTCATACCGGAAGGCTTCACAGTTGATGAAACTTTTGATGTGGAGAGTGCGCTCCTGAACCTTAAAAAAAATAAATATAAACTCATTCTAACAGATTTGATGTTGCCTAAAATTTCCGGATTAAAACTAATTGAAATCGTAAATGAAAAATACCCTGACATCCCTATAATTATGATTACAGGATATGCAACTTTAGAAATTGCGGTACAATCACTTAAATTAGGTGCTTTTGATTTCATTCCCAAGCCATTTGCTTTTGCTGAGTTATTGGGAGTTGTTCATCGTGCAATAAAACTTGTAGAGATTAGAAAATCCTCAGATAGTATAGCAGAATTTAGGAAACAATCGCATCCGCAACATCACATCGATAACAAATCAGAGCATTATTACTTTCTGGGAAAACATATATGGACTAAACTCGACCAGAATGGATCAGCAAAAGTAGGAGTAGATGAAACTTTCTCTAAAACTATCGGGGAAATTCACCAGATTGATTTCCCTTCGGTTAATGAGATAATCAGTCAAGGAAATCCATTGGCTCGAATATATACAAATGAAAATTTTATGCACACAATTTGGGCGCCGCTTAGCGGTAAGGTCATTGAAAATAACCAAGAAGTAGAGAAAGTCAATACTTTAATTGATAAAAATAGTCTTTTTCATGGTTGGCTGGTCTGTATGATCCCTACCAATCTAGAAGAAGAGTTACAAAATCTTATACTTTGTTAGAAATCAGAAATATGCGGAGGAAAGAAAAATGGTTGCTCTATTAGTTATTCTATTAATAGTCATTTTTATTACAGCAGATGTATTTATCCGAATTATAACTCAAAAAATGCAAGAAAATAAAATGAGGAAGGAAAGGCAGGAAGCTTTAGACATTGGACTTACTCTAGACTTTACTGAAGAAGCTAAAAGTCTTAAAAGAGTGCAAGTGGATAATCCAAAAGCCAGAATTTTGGCAGTAGATGATGAACCTGTAATTTTGGATAGCTTTCGTAAAATATTAGTACTTGCGGGTTATGCGGTTGATACCGTCGAGAGCGGGAAGGAGGCATTGGGTCTTATACAAAAAAACAATTATGATTTTGTATTTACAGATTTAAAAATGCCGGAGTTGGATGGAATAGAAGTTACCAAAGCTGTAAAACACTTGCGACCTGATATCGATGTCATTATGATAACAGGCTATGCAACTATTGAATCAGCAGTGGAGACAATGAAATTCGGTGCTTTGGACTATGTGCAGAAGCCCTTTACTGAAGATGAATTAATTAATTTTGTGAACAAATCATTAATTAGAAGACAAGATAAAATAGAAAAAAAGATGCTGCCAAAAGTCCATCTAGTTACGTCATCCTCTGGATTGGTGAAATCTGAACATGTTTATAATGTGCCGGCAGGAATATTTATATCTCCCGAACATACTTGGGTAAGAGTGGAAATAACTGGTGAAGTCCGAGTAGGGATTGACGACTTTGCCCAGAAGACCATCGGCAAAATTGATGAAATTATTCTTCCGAAAAGAGATCAAACGATAAATTGTGGACAACCACTTTTTTCAATCAAACAGAATTCGAGAACACTGGTATTTCCATCGCCGGTCAGCGGAACGATTTCTAAGGTAAACATAGGGGTCCTCGGTCATTCAGAATTAATTAAAGCAAATCCTTATGAAATCGGTTGGTTGTGCTGCATAGAGACGGACAATCTTGTTACAGATTTACAAAATTTAAAGATTGGAGCATCTGTAGTTGATTGGTATCAGGAAGAAATTCATAAATTCAGGGATATGGTTAAAAAATATTCCAAACAAAAACTGACAGAAGAAGATCCTCTCAATGTAAATGGTGATATAGATAAAGAGATATTAGAAATGTTGGATAATGATGTATGGGAAGCTTTTTCAAAATCATTTCTTCACGTTTAAATGATATGAGGTTATAATGGACGATATGGCAATTCTTACTGATTTAACCAAATGCATCGGTTGTGAGGCCTGTGTTTGGGCTTGTAAGGAAATTAATGAATTACCGAAAGAGGACGGAGCTAAACGGCTCAATTCAACTACTTGGACAGTTATCAGGCGTCATAGCGGGGTTAATATTCGACAACAATGCATGCATTGTCTAGATCCTGCATGTGTGTCTGTTTGCCCTGTAGCAGCCCTTGAAAAAACCAATAAGGGCCCTGTAATTTATCATGAGGACCGCTGCATGGGATGCCGGTATTGTGTATTGGCCTGTCCATTTGAAATTCCAAAATATGAGTGGAATAAGACATTGCCAATGGTTCAGAAGTGCATTATGTGTTATACCAATCGGGTATCCAAAGGGCAAGAGCCAGCCTGCACTTCCGTTTGTCCTACAGGTGCAACTATATTTGGAGTTCGCGATAAATTAATAAATATAGCTAAAGAGAGAATCCAAAATAATCCCGGACAGTATGTTGATCATATCTATGGTGTTCATGAGGCCGGTGGTACATCTGTACTATATATCTCTGATCTGCCATTTAATAAATTAGGATTTAAGTACGCCCTAAATGACGCTACCTATCCGAAGTTGACCTGGCAAGTTCTTTCACAAATTCCGAATGTTGTAACCGTGGGTGGTATTCTGATGTTTGGAATATGGTGGATTATCAGACGGAGAATTACTTTGGAAGAAGAAAGTAAAAGTGAGACCACCAAAGAAGACATAGAGGAAAAGGAAGCCAGTGAACATTTTGAATAACCATTGAGCAGGAGTAGAAGTCTAAACGATACCGTAGCGTGTGAACTTTTTAATTTAAACATATTGCGCTTAACATAAATCAATCGTGAATAAAAGGAAAGACAATAGAAATGAAATCTATTAAGTTAAGCTCTTGGAAAATTGTGGCTGGAATCATATTCATATTAGGTTTTTATGCAACTATTGTAAGGTTTACCAAAGGTTTGGGGGCAGCCACAAATTTAACTGATGAATTCCCATGGGGGCTCTGGATAGGATTCGATGTCTTAGTAGGAGTCGGATTAGCTGCTGGTGGATTTGTAATTGCTGCAATTGTACATATCTTTAATATAGAAAAATACAAACCAATCAGCCGCCCGGTTATTTTAACAGCCTTTTTAGGATACCTTTTAGTAATTTTAGCGATCCTATTTGATCTGGGACGTCCCTATCGCATTTGGCACCCTTTAGTCATGTGGAATCCCCATTCTGTTATGTTTGAAGTGGCCTGGTGTGTGACGCTATATACAATGGTTTTAGCATTGGAATTTAGTCCAGTAGTGTTTGAAAAGTTTAACTTAAAAATTCCACTTAGGATAATCCGAACAATCTATTTGCTAATTGTTATTGCCGGCGTTCTGTTATCTACACTACACCAATCCTCACTAGGTACCCTGTATGTCATCGTTCCTGACAAGCTTTACGGTTTATGGTATTCACCACTACTCCCCATATTTTTCTTTATTTCTGCCATCGCCGCCGGATTGGCCATGACAATCGTTGAATCCTTTTTAAGCTATAGAGCATTCGGTAAAAGGCTTGAAAAGGATCTATTAACTGGTATCGCTCGAGTTATCGTGGTCATATTAGCAGTTTATATCGTATTCAAATTTCAAGATTTATCTATACGCGGTAATTTCCATTTAATATTCGAGATTAACCGCGAGAGTGTGCTTTTCTGGGGAGAAATAGGGCTCGGTGCCATTTTACCGATGATTCTATTATACAATAAAAGGATCGGACATAGTGAGGCTGGACTTTTTTTCTCAGCACTTCTTGTAGTTATCGGATTTATTGTGAATCGACTGAATGTAAGTATTACGGGTATGCTACATTCAGAAACCTATTTCCCAAAATGGACAGAGATTGCAATCACTCTGGCAATTGTTACCTTGGGCTTTACTATATTCTCTCTCGCCGTAAAATATTTTGCGGTTTTCCCAAAAGAAGAGTTAACTAGAACACCCATTACGTCTTATGATACTAGCAAAAGAAAATCTCCCGTCTTTACTGGTAATGTAGTTTTAGCAATGTGGGTAATTCTGTTGATTATGATGATATCCTACGGTTTAACAAAGAAATATGACGATAAGCACTCATCCATACCTGTAATTAATGATTCAGGAATACGTACAGTGAATCCACTAGAAAATGAATTGGCTTTACCTGCAAGTATGATATTTCTTCAGGGGGATGGAAGCCCAGGATCAGTGACCTTCAGTCATGAGAATCATATTTATATAGAAGATTATCCAAAATGTGAGACCTGTCATGCAGGGACTTTTAAGATCTTGAAAGAAAATGAAGAGAGCTTGCAGCACCTTACCATGGATGAAATGTACGATGGTAAATTCTGTGGTAAATGCCATGATGGTCAATCTGCATTTGGTATGGAGGAAAATTGTGAAATATGTCATATGAAGGAAGATTAGACCAGATAATAATGAAAAGAGAGAAGATATGTTATGAAGTAATTAGATTTTTTACTCATTTTATTTTTTCTGGTCACTCATTATTTAAATGAAAATGATCATCAAATGGAATCCCATAAAATTAGACTAAATGAGGCAACTGACGATTTTAATGAGGTTCAATTCACTATAGTCTATGATTGTGCTTCATTAGTACCAGATCTTCAAACAGGATGGGGTTTTGCATGTGTGGTGAAAGTCGGTGAAATTTCCCTTTTATTCGATACGGGTGGTGATGGAGAAATTCTGTTACAGAATATGAATAGGTTAAAAATTGATCCGACTTCAATCCAAATAGTACTGATTTCTCACAATCGGTTTGGGACAGTTGGTGGTTTAAGTGATTTCTTGCTTCAAAATCCAAATGTCTCTGTTTATGTTCCCGAATCATTTCCAAACCGAATTGTTGAAACTATACTAAAACATCAGGCACAGGTATATCGTGTCTATTCCTTCGAAGAGCTTCAGCCGAATATATTTACCCTGGGAGAATTTGTGGGATTTTTTAGAGAGCAAGCAATGGCCATCAAAACTTCTGCTGGAATTGTAGTAGTTACAGGATGTACTCATCAAAGCATAATTTCCATTTTAAAAAAAGCTCGAAATATTTTTGCTGAAGATCCTATATGTCTGGCAATGGGCGGGTTTAACTTTGGGGGTTTATCTGTCTCAGAAAAAATAAATATCATTAAAAGTTTTAAAAAGTTGAAAGTACATAAAGTTGCTGTATGTTATTATACAGATAATGAAACCCACATTCTTTTCGAGGAAGCTTACAGAGAAAACTATATTAAATTGGGCGTAGGAGGAGTGATTACAATTAATTCAACCTGTAAAGAAAAGATTCAAAATTTTAGACAGATTTTGAAATAATCAATCCTTTTTCAGCTATAGTATTTGCAAATTAAAGAATTTTAATTAAAACCCCTTCAACATTTCTTGACAAACTCGGCAAAATTTGGATTTTTTCAAGTCAATATCTTCCACGAATGTTGAAAAATGCATTACACATTCATAATCTTGGCAGTGAACTAATCCCAGGGTATGTCCTAACTCATGTAATACCTCTTTTAAGGTGCGATTGTATAGTAACTGGTTATTTGGCGGTAATCCATAAAATTCATTACGTAACCGATAGGTAGAGACAATAGCACCCTTGCCTCCCAACTGAGCTTCTCCAAACAAGAAGGTCAAAATGGGAATAAAAATATCCACGTGAGTTATTCCAACAATTTTTTCTACATTATTTGGTAAGTTCTTCAAAATTTGTGATAGAATAAGGGTGGAATGGTATTGATTGCGTTCCTCAGAATAAAACAATTTTAAATCCATATCTATCTCAGCATATGAAAAGTGATAAATTACACTTTTACTTAGGTCATCTGCCATATTTTGCCAATAAGGTGGAGTATGCTGATTTATTGAAGCTAGATAGATTAATTTCTTTTTATAACTCATTCCACAAGCTAAAATAGTTCTCGGGAAATGTATCAATGGCAAATAAAAAAGTCATGAAGTATAATTATAGAAATAGAACTTGTTGTCTAAACAAATATCATCTAACGTTGTATACCGTATTTTTTTAACTTGTTGTAAAGTGTCACTCGGTCGATTCCTAATAAACCAGCGGTCCGGGTTATATTTCCATTGGTTTCTTTCAATACTCTTTCTATATGTTGTTTTTCTATATCAGCGAGAGTAATACCATCAGTAGAGAATTTTACGGATCCATCCAAATGCAATGGCAGGTCTTCTAGTTGAACATCCGATTTTTTGCCTACAACCATGGCTCTTTCAATAGCATTTTCCAATTCGCGGACATTTCCGGGCCAAGGATAACTGAGAATCATCTTCTCTACATCAGGTGAAATTCTTTTTTCAGGTTTTCCCATAGAACGAGAGTATTTTTTAATAAAATGTTTAACCAAAGGCAGGATATCATTGCGACGTTCTCTAAGCGGGGGTATAAAAATAGTAAATACATTGATTCGGTAATATAAATCCTCCCGGAATTTCTCCTCTTCAACCAATTTTTCTAAATTTTTATTCGTTGCACAAACCAACCGAAAATCTACCTTTATTTCTTCATGTCCACCTAATCGGTTAAAGCATTTACTCTCAAATACCCGTAACAAATCTACTTGCATCTTTGCAGAAATATCGCCTATTTCGTCCAGAAAAAGTGTCCCATCATTGGCCAGTTCAATCTTACCTTTTCGACGATAATGTGCTCCTGTAAAAGCTCCTTTTTCATGTCCAAACAATTCACTTTCTAATAAAGTTTCAGGAATTGCTCCACAATTAACAGCTACAATTGGGAAGTATCTTCTCTTACTATGACTATGTATTGCCCGGGCAATGAGCTCCTTTCCTGTCCCACTTTCACCCCGAATTAGTACAGTCGAATCGGTTTCAGAAACCGTATACACCATTTCTAAAACTCGCTTCATTTCATCACTATTCCCAATAATTTCATCAACATCAGATAATTCAGAGATTTTCTCCTTTAATTGGATATTTTCCTCGGCTAGGATTTTCTGTTTTAAGGCATTGTTAACTAAATTAGATAAGTTTTCTGGATCGAACGGCTTGGTCACATAATCGAATGCACCAGTCTTTAAAGCCTCTACCGCTGTATCTACCGAGGCATACGCTGTTATTATAATAATAATCGCTTGCGGATCAATCTCGATGATCTTTTTCTGGAGGGTTATCCCGTCTATACCGGGCATTTTAATATCTAGTAAAATAAGGTCAAAAGGACCAGCATGCATTTTCTTTAATGCGTCTTCCCCGCTTTCTGCAGTTACAACATTAAATCCATCCTCTTGAAACCACTCTTCTAAAGAACTTCTTACAGAAAGTTCATCATCAACAACAAGGATTTTATGAGGTTTCATCATTTTCAACCTTTATATGATAATTATTCGTTACTTGGGGGTGTGACTGGTAATAAAATAAAAAATGTTGTTCCCTTTCCTTCCTGAGAATCTAACCATATTTTGCCTTTATGTCGTTGAATTATTCCATATACTACAGCAAGACCTAAACCGACCCCAGTTTTCTCCTTTTTTGTACTAAAAAACGGCTCAAAAATTCGATTTCTTAAATCTTCTGATATACCTGGACCAGTATCACTGATCTCCACTTGAATATGATTCGCATCACGGGGCACATTATGAGCATAGATTTTCAAATGTCCACCATCGGGCATGACTTCCACCGCATTTACCAGAAGGGCAACAAAAGCTTGCAATAGTTGATCAGGATCGCAAATAATTTTATCAGGCTCAATTTCGATGCGAGAGATAGCTTCAATATTGGCTAATTCTATATGATGCCCTACAATTTCCAAAGCTCGCTCTACAATATTTTCTAATTTGGATTCCTGAAGATTTGCAGCAGATCCCCGAGCGAAAGCCAATAGATTACGGACAATATTACCACAACGCATAGATTCAGATAGTATTAGTTCCAAATCTTTTTGAATTTTTTGTTTTTCTTTGATACCTTTTGAATCCCTTTGAGCCCGTTTTCGAAGTAACTTCGCATAGGTAACTATACCAGATAAGGGATTATTTAACTCATGGGCAACTGTAGCTGCCATTTTACCTAAAGATGTCATCTTTTCTACTTCAAGCATTCTATCATAAGCACCTTTTAATTTTCCTGCCATATTATTAAAGGACCGAGCTAACATGCCTAGTTCATCCTTTCGTTCCATATTAATTCGATAACTCAAATCTCCCGTTGCTAATTTTACCATACCCGATTGTAGCGTATGAATGGGACGATAAATGATTAGATATACAACCAATGCAAAGAGAATCATTGAAAAAATAATCAATACAATAGATAAGGTAAATACATTTAGACGCGTTCGTAAAACTGCTTGATCTAACTCACCCAGAGACATCTGAACATCTAGAACTCCAAGAATAGTTTGCTCAGGATTATGAGCATGACATTCACTCTCACTACATTCCTTACTATTTCGGATGGGATTTATTAATCCCATAATTCTCCGCTCATCCTTCGTTTGGTAAATGCGCCTTTTTTTCTGGATAGGTAAGGATACAATTGGTTGGTTCGCTGTATGACATACATAACAGGCTTCTGCTTTCATATCCACAATCTTTCCTGTTTCCAATTCTTCAGTTGAAAACTTTATCTCACCCTTCTTATTATAAATGCGGATTCTTTCCATTCCCGGTTCACTTCCTAAAAGGAGAATAGTTTGGTATAATTCATCTCGTTCATTCAATAGCATGAGCCTGTAAAGTGACTTCTTTGCCAAATCACTCACCCGGTAGGCAGCCAATCCGATTGTATCTTCATGAATCTTATTTTGAAATGTAGAATACAAGGTGCTGTATATTCCGAACAGTATAATAATCATTATTAATAGAACAACAAAAAGTCTAAAGCTGAGAGAATGATAAAATCCGATGAGGTATTTTTTTGTTTTTTTTCTCATGATTTTTGATAATTATTTCACTTTTTGTCAAATATTATTTTTTAGAACTTTACTTCTACATAATCTATAAAATGAATTTAAGAGTTGTAAAATCATTTCTTCTATTTAAACACAGGTAACGATCAGCTTCCATTTTTCCATGAAGAAAGATACCAGCTGAATCTAAAAATAAAAAACTACTATGATTAAATTACAAAGATTCATTTTAAATGTCTTTATTAAAATAAGTTAATAAAATTATTATCGTCAACATTTTCCTCTGTTAACTAAAAAATGACTAATTTAGAGTCTTTAACATATTTGCTAATCATTTAATACCAAGGAAATATATATGGAATCTTGCTTGAAAAAATTTCTAAATCTAATTAAATACTATTAAACTTCCAATATTCATACCTGCCATGTGAACATTACTTACATCTATACCTGGAGCAAACAAAATTGTTTGATTTTTAATATGAATTTAACATTATGAAAAATAATGAAACCTCAAATATCACTTTGCTGATTGGAGCCTAATTGTCTTTGTTGGGATCCATTTCTTCCATTTTTGGTTGCTTAAAAGGCAGTTCAATAAAAAATGTGGTCCCCTTATCTGGTTCAGATTTAAACCAAATCTTTCCATTATGTCTCTGAATAATTCCATAAACAACCGCAAGTCCCAATCCAACTCCGTTTTTATCTTTTTTAGTACTAAAAAATGGTTCAATTATTTTATCCTTTAACTCATCTAATATACCCACTCCAGTATCATGAATTTGAATAAGTACCCGATTTGGATTCCTTTGAGAGTTTTGGGCGGTTAATTCCAGATGTCCTCCATCCGGCATGGCTTCTACTGCATTTATCAAAAGCGCAACAAAACCCTGCAGTAACTGATCAGGGTCGCAATCAATCATTTCGGGCCGAATATCAATATGACTAACAGCTTCAATTTTTTTCAATTCCAGGTGGTGACGTACAATTATTAGGGCGCGATCAATAATTTCCTTTAATTCATATTGTTGAAAATTAGCAGAGTTACCACGTGCAAAAGTTAATAAATTTCTCACAATATTCCCACAACGCATGGATTCTGATCGTATTAAATCTAGCTCTCTTAAAATTTTATTCTTTTCTGGATCCTCTAGTAGAATATTTTTTACCTTCTTAATTAAAAGCTTAGTATAAGTGACAATCCCTGCTAATGGATTATTCAATTCGTGAGCAACAGATGCTGCCATTTTCCCAAGTGAAGCCATCTTTTCTACTTGTAGCATTTCCTGGTGTATCCGCTCTACCTCAACTGTTTTTTCTTCAACTCTTTTTTCCAGTAAATTCGACCAATCTTTTAGTTCGGTGTATGCTTTTTTGAGACTTGCTGCCATATTATTGAATGATTGGGCTAACATACCCAATTCATCCTTACGTTGCATTTGAATACGGTGCTCTAACTTCCCTTCTGCAAGTGTAGTGGTTCCGATTTCTAGATAGCGTATCGGCTTATAAATAATAGTATACACCACTATGATAATAAAAATTAACGCGATAAATATAAAACCACTAAATATAACATAAATTAATGAATTCGCTTTATTCACAGCCTTGTCAAGTTCATTTAGAGACATCTGAACATCCAGTACACCAAGAATCGTTTTGTCAGGTTGATGTGCATGACAAACTGCATTACTGCATTCCGGTTCATTTCGTATGGGATTAATAATACCTAAAATTCTCCTTCCATCTGCAGCGTGGTATATTCGAGCCTTCTCTTGCATAGGTAAGGACTGGATAGGCTTATCAGCAGCATGACACTCATAGCAAGCCTCTGCTTTCATATCCACAATTTGAGCCGTTTCATTTTCTTTGGTGGAAAACTTGATTTCTCCTTTTTTATTGTAAATACGAATACTCTCCATTCCCGGTTCGCTACCTAGAATCTGAATTGTTTGATATAATTCTTCCCGTTCATTTATTAACATAAGTCTATAAAGTGATTTTTTTACTACATCACTTATCCGATACGCACTTAATCTTACAGTATCTTCTAAGATATTCTTCTGGAATGCCGAAAAAATGGTACTATAAAGTCCTAAAAAGAGAATTATCATTAATAGCAGGACAAGGAATAATTTGAAGCTAAGCGAATGATAATATCTTAAAAAAAATTTAAATACTTTTGTAAACAATTTTAATATGATATTTGTTCTCACTTTAATTTAAGATATTCTTCCATTATTCTCAATATAAATAACTTAATAAGAGACTATTACAAACAATTTTATCTTCAATGATAAAATGAGTCTTTAAATACCCTAAAAATATTCATGAGTAACAATATACCCGAGTTTTTAAAATAAGATGATCTTGGGTTCATGGTGCATGATTATTCATCCTCATGAGACTACTGAAAGAATGGTCTAAAGATTAACTAAATACTGTCTCTTATTCCTGTCTAATCAAATTAAAATATATTTAAATATGAAATATCGCTCAATTTAAATATCCAAAATATAAAAAATACCAATATTTCTCTCAGATTTTTGATATATTTCATGGCCGTCATATCATTATATAATAAGACATTGACGAATTCATCTAGGTAAATATGATAATAGGTATTGTCCGTACAGAAAATACTTTAGCCTTCATGAAATCGAGCCCCTATCGCTATCTGATTAAACCATTCTATCAGGAAGAACTAATAATTTTAGTGGAAAGGGCAATGGCGTTATCAAGATTAAATGAGATATAGAAATAAGACCAAAACCGCAAAAAGCTTGCAGGATTACAAAAAGACTTTATATCAAAAACTGGGAATTTATGGTGTTTTGTAAAAATAAATTCCATGAAACTGTATTTAATAATTACTAATTTTTCTGAAGATCACTCAAATAATCACTTTCTTTTCAATCATTTATTATGAATCTCGAAAATTTACTGCCAGAACTCAGAAAGTACTCTCAGCCTAAAAACCTGAATGGTATGAAAAGATATGGAATTAGAACCGAGAAAGCCCTGGGGGTTCCAATCCCTCAACTGAGGAAAATAGCAAAAAAGACTGGGAAAAATCATAAACTGGCTCTTCAGCTCTGGCAAACTGAAATTCATGAAGCAAGAATATTAGCCAGCATGATTGCTGTTCCCCAGAATATGACCGAAGAGCAAATGGATGAATGGGTAAAAGATTTCAACTCCTGGGATTTATGTGAT
>Ga0209635_10002363_pt1 | contig 14456 bp, 7 predicted proteins | sample DeeMarSWOR230_32_FD_187463 | JGI IMG/M metagenome (GOLD analysis project Ga0209635, IMG submission 187463) | Marine sediment microbial communities from White Oak River estuary, North Carolina - WOR-2-30_32 (SPAdes) (version 2) | ecosystem: Environmental > Aquatic > Marine > Intertidal zone >... | reverse complement strand
CATAGAAAACCAACTCACTGTGGTAACGATCACGATCGGTCCGAGCGTTCGTCCTAACTCACCGCCCACCATCCAAAGACCTAATCCACGACCTAAGTTCTTCCCAGCGTACTTCCCCGTAATGACTGGCCCGATTGCGTGAAAGCTAGCTGAGCTTAATCCTGCAATTGTTAAAAGCACCGCCAAGCTGGAAAAGCTAGGCGCGATACCTAACAAGCTCATCATGGTTGCGGACACCGCGGGCGCAAGGATTACCAAGATCCTCAGATTTCTCCGATCCGCAAGATGGCCAATCACAGGCTGTAACAAAGATGGGGTTTGGAAAAAGAAAGTCAAAAGCCCTGCGTCAGTTTTTGAAAGGGTGAACCTTTCGATTAACGCCGGGAGTAACGGCGGAAGAAAAGCTGTGTAGGTATCGTGGATGGCATGTCCACTTGATATGGTTAGGATGCGGTCTGTCTCAAATCTTGTTTCGTTTGAGTCTTCAAAAACACCCGCATCCTCCAAATTGTTCTCAATGGAGTTGTGTTGACCAGGCATGTTTGTCCTAATTTTCGATCAGATCCAATATAGCTTAAAATTAACCAAATAATCCTCACCCAGATAAGTATCACCAGTTACGGATTTAATGTCCAGATGGTAAAGACCGGATCTTCACCAAATCTTACTACACTACCGATGTGTTATCGCTTGATGCTGCTCTTATCACAAATAAACCATTATCCTCATAACCGACGGAGAACCACCCGATTCATCATGGCGTGTGCTCCCAAATTGACCCCATCGAGCCATAAATACGACACAAAACGCTGTATATAATACGTACATGAATCCACCAAAAAGGGTCAACTGCGATAGGAGGACTGGTATATGTGGGGGCGTGGGCTGCGTCCACGCCCCCACATATACCCCTCCCTGCTTCTCGCGGGTGGTCTTTTTTTATGCAATCATACAAATCAACCGAGGCGCATCATGACGGCAACGATTCTGGTTGTCGACGACGAACCCGCAATCGTCGATGTCCTCACCTACAACCTAGAAAAAGCCCATTACCGAGTCCTTGTCGCTCGTGACGGGTTATCGGCGATTGAAATCACGAAAAGAGAACGACCTGATCTGATCGTCCTCGATCTCATGTTGCCCGGGATGGACGGCCTTGAGGTTTGCCGTTCTTTACGACAGGGCGGGGATGTTCCTATCATCATGCTCACCGCGCGTGACGAGGAGGTGGACCGTATTGTCGGGTTGGAGTTGGGCGCCGATGACTATGTCGTTAAACCCTTCAGTGTCCGAGAGCTACTGGCTAGGATTAAGACCGTATTGCGGCGCGCACAGCCTGGCCCACCTTCAGCTCCGACGTTTTTAAGAGTCGGAGGCTTAGTGATGAAGCCCGATCGCCACGAAGCCCTGTGGCATGACGATCTACTGCCCCTTTCTACATTGGAATTCGATTTGCTTCATACCCTCATGCGTCATCCAGGGCAAGTACTCAATCGTGAGCAACTGCTAAGCCAAGTGTGGGGATACGAATACCACGGGGATTTAAGGACCGTCGACACGGCAGTAAAAAGGCTAAGAGCCAAATTACGAGAAGCTCACCAGGAAGCGGCTGAAATGTTGGTCACGGTCCGCGGCGTGGGGTACAAACTTTCCGATGACGAATAAAGTTGTTCACTCTCCCCCCCAGCCTTCCCGAGATGCGGTAGCCAGTCCCTGGTTTAGTCTGCGCTTAAAACTGATCTTCAGTCATCTGGCCGTCATCTTCTTGGCTATGACCGTCGCTGCGTTCTTGCTTCTCTCCCTCGTTCGCGGTTACTTCTTAACCACGATAGAACAGAGCCTGACCGCCCAAGCTCATCTCATCGCACAAGCCTTGATACCCGGGGCGAGCGTGGATCTTACGCCTCCCGAGCTCGCACCGGCATACAACACGGTTCAACAACGGATGGTCGAAAATCTCTCCGTGCAAGTGGCAGAACAAAGCGAACTCACCGAGTCAGAAACGTCCCCTTCCCTCCGGGAATCTAAGCTGGCCCATATCGCGGAAGCGACGGTTCAACTCAGCACCGCGCTGGAAACCCATGTCCGTGTGTTGGATGACCGCGGGATCGTGCTGCTGGACACGAACGAGGATGATCTTGGCCGAGATCTTTCAACGGAGGAGGCGGTCATCAGCGCGTTGAGAGGGGATCAGCACTCCGAATTGGAAATCATCAACGACGAAGAGTGGCTGTTTGTATCGGTGCCGGTTAGTGTGAGCGACCAAGTGGCTGGTGTGATCTACCTCAGCCAACCTTTACATGATATCGCCATTGTGCTCTCAGATCTCCGCAACCGACTGCTCATCGCCTCAGCTTTGGCACTCCCTCTCTCAGCGCTGGTTGGTCTGGTGTTGGCACGGACGATCTCTCGTCCGGTGCAATCGCTGACCTTCGCAGCCAAACAACTGAGTGTTGGGGATTACGACTACCCCCTCCAGATATCGGGGGGTGATGAATTAGGCCGCTTAAGCCGAACCTTCGCCACCATGCGAGATCGACTTCAGACCGTAGAACGAATGCGATCCCAATTCGTGTCCGATGTCTCCCATGAATTGCGTACCCCTCTGACTTCCATTAAAGGTCTGGTAGAGACCTTGCGCGATGGTGCGGTAGATGATCCCGAGGTGCGCGATCGCTTCCTGACGTCCGTGGAGAGCGAGACCGATCGTTTGATCCGACTTGTCAATGATCTGCTGATCCTTTCTCGCGCAGACGCACAAGCCCTCAATCTGCATCGAGAGCCGGTTGATTTATCCCAGGTCGTTCACGAAACGCTGGAGAAACTTGGCCCCCAAGTGGAATCACTTGGTATTGAGCTTCAGGAGGAACTTCCCGAGGCGCCTCTTTTCGTTCAAGCCGAATCTGATCGTATCGAACAGATCCTTGTCATTTTGCTCGATAACGCAATGAAGCATACGCCCTCTGGAGGGGTGGTACTCGTTGCCGGAAACATCTTCGAGGTCAACGAGAGTGGTTTCGTATTCCCGACATCGATAGGTCCACAAGAAATCTTCGACCCCCCACCCCACTCGATGGGAAAATGGGCTGTGGTCAGCATCTCGGACACAGGTGAGGGGATAACACCTGAGGACCTACCTCATGTCTTTGAGCGTTTTTACCGCGCCGATCATTCCCGCTCGCGCGATCGAGGAGGCAGTGGGCTCGGCCTTTCGATTGCCAAAGCCCTGATCGAAGCCTATGATGGTCACATCTGGCTCTCGAGCCCTTCCGTGATTTCGAAGTCCAATCTGGAACGACCTGGCACGACCGCTCGCATTTCTATGCCTCTCCACGTTAGTTAAATCTCCTAATTACTGCGCCACATATCTACCCCTCATCGCCCCTGATCCGTACCACATCTGTCCAGTAACTGTCACCGGTCTGACATCGAACCGTGTTTCCATGGATTACAGAAAAGATTTCGTTCAATCGAACACGGAGGTGACAAGATGAAACACATGCTTAGGAAAGTGCTCGGTGCTTCCATTTGGGTCTTGACCATAAGCAGCACGTTCGTATCCGTGGCCTTCGCCGATGGAATGATGATCCCCTTCGGCGCTGAGTTCGGTTACGTCCAGGTGGAGTACCACCATGTGAGGGTAACGATCGAAGACTCGATCGCTCGAACAAGGGTCGATCAGCGGTTCCTCAATCCGTACGGCGAAGCGATCGAAATTCGATACATCTTCCCACTCCCCCCTCTCGCATCGATTCGGGATTTTCAAATCCTACTCGAAGGACAACCCGTGACGGTGGAGAAACTGAGCGTTCTCGAATCTGAGATGTTCCTCAGGAACGCAATAACCTATCAATCAGATCCTACGTTGCTCCAGTTCTTCGGGTGGGAGGCCTATGCCGTGAACCTCAGCCTGCCAGCATCAGGCAGCGTTACGATGGTCTTGGAGTATAGCGAAACGCTGCCAACACATGGGAATCTGTTTCATTACTTCTACACGCTTGGTACCGAACGCTATTCGACCGCACTGTTGGCAGATGTAAGCGTAGAAGTAGATGTGCTCGCTCAGGAGAGTGTGGCAGCTGTTTACTCACCGAGCCATCCGATTTTGATGGAAAGGGTAGGTCCTCGACATGTAAAAGCTACTTACCATGAACAAAACGTCCTGCCTATCGAGAATTTTGAGCTCTACTTCGCCGTAACCGAGGGGCCAGTTGGAGCGGGGTTGCTCACCCATGCCGATCGGGAACGTGACGGTGAGGGTCATTTCCTTTTCCTTCTCTCACCGAGCTCTGTTATGGATACGGGGATTGCGATGCCAAAAGATATCGTCTTCGTCATCGACCGATCGGGATCGATGGCAGGCGAGAAGATCGATCAGGCGAAAAATGCCCTGCAATATATCCTGGGAAAGCTTGGCGAGGGGGACCGGTTTGCCATAGTCAGCTTTGATGACCTCATCGAGAGCCCATCAAATGAGCTACAGAGGGTCACGGATCGAAGCATTCAAGATGCCCGATCCTATGTCTCTCGGCTCTATGATCGCGGCAACACGGACATCGAGGGCGCGCTGAGACGCGGGATCACGCTAGTCGATCGTGCGGGATTTCGTCCCGATGCCACTCGATTGATCGTCTTTCTCACCGACGGGCTGCCCACCGCCGGTATTACCGACGAGAGAACGATTGTAGATCGCGTACGGCAGGCAAACGATGGGCTAGACGCCAGTTTACATGTGTTCGGTGTAGGATACGATGTAAACACCCATCTCTTGGACGACCTCGCCTCCCAAAATCATGGAACGGTCACCTACGTACAGCCCGGAGAGAGCCTAGAAGGGGTGTTGACGAGTTTTTATGGGAAGATCGCCCACCCGCTCTTGACCGATCTGGAACTTCGTTATGAAGGATTCACGGTTACCGATGTGTATCCTCGCCAGTTGCCGGATCTCTACTTCGGCTCGAGCATCGCGGTGACGGGTCGCTACACAAATGTGAACTCCGATGAAGTGAGCGTCCGATTATCTGGGCGCTTTGCCGGTGAACCGACAACCCAACTCTTCAATTTCAGCCTGGATGACGAAGGGGAGAATCCGTTCATCTCAAGACTGTGGGCTACCCGTCGTGTCGGGGATTTGCTCGATGAAGTGCGTGTGAAGGGAGAAACAGCGCCCCTAGTTGATGAGATCGAAACCTTAGGACTCCGTTATGGTATCGTGACGCCCTATACCATTGACATCGTACAAGCGCAGTTAAGCGGTGTCTCCTCCGGTGCGGTCATGCAGTTGTACCACCAGGATCTCGATGGAGACGGGGTTCTCGACATCAACAAGGTCTCAGGTGAAGCCACAATAGGCGCCCGAGTGCAGAACCAAACTTACCAACAGGCGATGCAGTCCAACCAAGCTACTGGCTCAAATATCACTAACAATGGAGACAAAAGCGTTGCACAGGTCGGGTATTATGCCCTGGATCTGGAACTCTTTGTCAGGCGTGGCTTGGATCCAAGTGTGTCACTCGATGAGAATTGGGTGGCGGGTAACGTTGACCACGTGATCCTCTTCGGCTCAGACGAGTACTTTGAGCTGGCGAGGGACTCGTCGGCGAATCAAATCCTGCAAGCTGGATCGAACGTGATCCTCGAATACGATGGGCAGATCATCGCCGTCCAAGAGGACGTTTCCCCGATGCAGAATGAAACCGTTGAACAAGAGATAGGCTTCTTGGAATGGTTGCTGTCGATGTTGGAGTGGCTTTTTAATTAGAAATCGCTCTCATACAGGGCCAGAATCAATTATGACGGATCTCCAAAAGAAACAATGTCCGTTAGGGAACGAAATTCATATGAGGCGTGGGGACTCGACCCACACTCCTCATAAATGCTCTCTGTCTCTCACCTATACATATTGAGAGGATTCAAATCAATTTTTTTTAACGATGAAAGTACCCTGAGTCCACATTGGACTGCAAATCCCAAGCTTGCCGATGTAGGGTCAAACACATCATGAATTGCCCCTACAACTGTGGTATGAATGGACGTTCAGGTTAACTTTTTTCTAATCCATCGTTTTCATTGTGATGGAGCGACATTTCTGCAAGGCCATTCTTTTCGTTTAGGATTTATTCGAGTGCGCGGTTAATTTCAATCCCCCTAATTGATGTCTTGGTGAAAATGCTATATGCTATTCGCGTGAAGGCTGGAGAGATTCCGGTAGCACTCCCCCTGAGCAAAAAAAGTGGAATTCATTCCAGAAAATACATGGAATAGGCCGAAAATTGGAAAGCATTCCCGAAAAATCCCGCGAGGGCGTATAGGGGAATGTATCCAGATAATCACTCGTTAACCCGCTTAACGGGGGGGAACAATGAAACGTATTGAATCACTATTCCTGCTTGTGATTATTCTTTCTCTTTGTTTGAATAGTTGTGGGCCGAGCCCATCTCCCGCTGCAACGCCTCAAGCGCCCACAAGAACTTCGCTGCAACCTACAGCGACCATCGCATCGCCTACACCAACAAAAATACCTCAGGGAGAGACGATTATCGTCACCAGTACGGCTGATAGCGGTCCTGGCACCTTACGCCAGGCATTGCAGGACGCTCAGCCCGGCGACATCATTGCTTTCGACACGTTTGTTTTCCCACCCGATGTCCCGGTTACGATTTATCCTGACAGCGAATTGCCACCCATCAACCAAGGTCATCTGACCATTGACGCCAGCGACGCCGGGGTAATCTTGGATGGCAGGAACATCCCGGGAGAGTTCATTCCCGGTCTACAGGTCATGTCCAATGGAAACACGATCCGGGGCTTGCAGGTTATCAATTTTTCCGGCGCAGGGATCGTCTTAAGCGGCGGTGCTCAAAAGAACATGATCGGTGGTGACCGAGGCATTGGATCTGGCCCTCTGGGACAGGGGAATCTAACGAGCAACAACACTATGGGCATTGGGATCTGGGATGTGGGTACGGACATTAACATCATTACGGGAAACCTGGTCGGCACGGATGCTTCCGGGAAGGAGGACCGAGGCAATAGAGGCAGCGGCATCTGGATCACGGATGGTGTTGGCAATAAAATTGGTCCCGACAACGTCCTCTCTTACAATGCTGAAGCAGGAATTCAAATCCTCTCCTCGAATTCATTTGGCAATACGATCACCCAAAACCACATATTCAAGAATGGGGTATTTGGTATCCACTTGATGGATGGCGGCAATGAGGAATTGATGGCTCCCGCTATCTTTGACTTTGACTTGAGCGCAGGCTTCCTGACCGGGGCCGCCTGCGCCAACTGTACCATTGAGATCTTCTCCGATAGCAATAACGAGGGAGAATACTATGAGGGTCGAACGATAGCCGATAGCAATGGCGCCTTCATGTTCGATAAGGGTGCGTCATTCACCGGTCCCCATCTAACCGCCACAGTAACCGACACCAGCGGTAATACCAGCCAACTCTCAACGCCCACGTCAGGTACGAGGGTATCTTTGATCCTTCAGGAGGGAAACGATCTGCCCAAAACCCTGCTCAGGACCAAGCGATCAGGTGAACTCGAAGACAACCGTATCGGGTGCCAATGGGATAGTTTAGCCCAATTTGATCTCAGGGGAATCATCAATGGCGAATTATTTGGCCAGGGCCTAAAGCGAGTTCGCTTAGCTGCAAACGGTATTAGCTGGGATCATATTGATTGGGATATACCCGAGTTTACAATTGATCCAAGTGTCGATGATTTGCTTAGTACGATAGCCGAGAACGATGTGACGATCACATACGTGCTTTCTTTCTGGGACAAGGCAGGTGAGAAGGGAGAGAATTGTCCAAGGTTTACGACGGAGGAGGAGATACAACGCTACCTTGACTTCGTGAGTTTTATCGTTCGTCACTTCAAAGACCGTGTTCAATATTTTGAAATTTGGAATGAGCCAGACATCGGAGTGTGTGTCCAACGTATCGAGCTGGATGATTACATCAACCTCGTCAGGCAAGTTATCTCCGTTATCCGGCAGGAGTATCCGGAAGCGACAGTGGAAGTAGGGGGGACTACGAACCCAAGTGGAGCTGAAAGCCGTTCCTACTTGTTTGGCATCCTGAGTTCAGACATCATGCCCCTGGTGGATGCCGTTTCTTGGCATATGGGACCAAGTGTCTCCCCAGAATATGAACTTTGGAGAGCGTATTACTACGAGTATCCATCTCTGGTTCAAGAAATCAAGGACGTAGCATCGAGCAACGGTTTCACTGGGGAATATATCGCTGATGAGCTGACTTGGTGGACTGCGGAAAGTGTACCTGTCTATGAACAATATATGGGTACGTATAGCGAGTTCGTTTCCGCAAAGTACTATGCCCGGGGCATCATTCTGAACCTGGGCATGGATATTACTATTGGTGTTGGTGGATCGGGTCCTGACAGGAAGATTTCTTTTTCTACCATCCGAAACCTCAGCACCATCATGGCTGGAGCCAAGCCCATAAGCCTGCCCATGGAAATCCAAAGCGATGCAACGAACATGGCAAGCTACGCATTCTCCCTTTCAAACGGTGACCATTTGGTTGCATTGTGGACGGACGGTGTGGCAGTCGAAGACGATCCCGGGATAAGTACCACGTTGACCTTCCCTGGACTTTCAGCCCAAGAAGTGATCGGCATGGATGTCCTCTATGGCTTTGAACAGCAACTCATGGTGGAGATCGAGAATGGGAATCTGGTTGTCCATGATCTTCTTGTCAAGGATTACCCAATCATCCTTCGCTTCATCAATCCCATCTCTCAATAATCATCGTGGTAAAGGATTAGACTCACTCATAACCTATCTAATCGTGGTGACAAGAAACACATGGTGTTAGCCGTAAGGCCACAGTTGATACTGCCGACTGGGCTGCCCTCAGGTCGTATTCTGGAAAATAAGTCGGAAAAGATCCTATTCAAAGCCGCATGAGGTGCTAAGACGCCCTGCAACGGTTTATTTCGTTATCTGTCTATAGGAATGTACCCATGACCTACCCCATCCTAGAGCATGATCCGACTCGCGAAGCTTTCATCGAACCTTCGAAGGTGATCAAGAAGCGTGACATGCCCGAGCACTGCGTCATATGCTTCTTCAAGGAGGTCATCGAAAAGGTCGTTTGTGAGAAAAATGCAAAAATGTTGGTAGAGAATCGGTGGGAAGACGGACCTCATCCTGTTTACGAAATTGGATACAAGGGTCAGCGCCTGGCGTTCTTTCATCCTGGGATTGGTTCCGCATTGGCGTCCACGATTTTAGAGGAAGTGATCGCCTTCGGGTGCAACAAGTTCATCGCTTGTGGTGGATGCGGTGTGTTGGAGAAGGAGCTCGCGACAGGACATTTGATCGTGGTCTCTGGTGCTGTGCGAGATGAAGGGGCTTCCTACCACTATCTACCTCCCTCCCGAGAGATTCTCGCAGATCCCTTAGGCGTGAAGTCGATCGTGGCTATACTAAATGATAACGGTATACCTCATTTGGTCGGCAAGACGTGGACCACGGATGCCCCGTATCGCGAGACCATAGCTAAAATCAAGAAGCGGAAAGATGAAGGCTGTCTTGCGGTCGAAATGGAAGCGGCTGGTATGATGGCGGTGGCACAGTTTCGCAATGTCCCATTTGGTCAAGTCTTGTATGCCGGCGATGATCTCAGCGGGTCGGAGTGGGACCATCGAGGCTGGCAATCGCACACCGAAATCCGCGAGCGTTTGTTCTGGCTGGCGGCCGATGCGTGTCTGAACCTGTGATGTAAAGGCATGTTAACAGCTCGCTGGAGCCCTTTACAGGATCTTCGACCCTGGAGAAGCACCAGTACAGACTGACGCCGTAAGCTGCGCACGAAGCCCCTAAACTTTGAGGGCTTCCTTCGAGCGCTTGACCTCTCGGTTGCGTTTGTGCGTATCGAGAATGCGTTTGCGAATTCTGTGGCTCTCAGGCGTGACCTCGAGCAGTTCATCATCGCCAAGGTTTTCGATGGCTTCATCAAGGCTCATCTCACGCGGCGGGGTGAGCCGTTCGTCGATCTCGCGAAAGGACGAGCGAACATTCGTTACGTGGCGCTTCTTGCATACGTTGACCACCAGGTCTCCGGGGCGATGATGTTGGCCAACCACCATACCTTCATAGACCTCAACACCAGGACCGATAAAAAGCGTGCCCCGCGCTTCAGCGTTTTTCAATCCGTAGGTTGTCGAAGTCCCCACTTCCCAGGCGACAAGTGACCCCTGCGTTCTTCCCAGATCGCCGCCCGAAAGGGGGAGATAGGCATGGAAAATGCTGTGCATGAACCCTGCGCCGCGGGTGGCGCTCATGAAATGGTAGCGGAATCCCAACATTCCCCGCGTGGGGACGAGGAACCGCAGACGAACGGCCTCGCCTTGGCTGTTCTGCATGTCCAGCATCTGACCGCGCCGGCTGCTGATCATCTCAATCACGGTCCCGGCGAATTCGGCCGTGGTCTCGATGTAGACCTCTTCATAGGGTTCGAGCAAATCCCCGTCCTGATTATGGAAGATCACCTCGGGACGCGAGACCTGAAACTCATATCCTTCACGGCGCATGGTCTCGATCAGGATCGCCAGGTGCAGTTCACCCCGCCCTGACACGATGAAAACCTCCGCCGAGTCGGATTCCTCGACGAGCAGCGCTACGTTGGTGCGCAATTCATCGAACAATCTCTCGCGCAGCCGCCGTGAGGTACCCCAGCGCCCCTCCCGCCCGGCGAAGGGAGAGGTATTCACGCCGAAGGTCATGCGCACCGTCGGCTGCTCGACGCGGATTGCGGGCAGCGCCACCGGATGTTCGGGATCGGCCAGCGTCTCCCCGATTGCCACATCTCCCAGCCCGGTCACGACGACGATGTCCCCCGCGCCGGCCTCTTCCACCTCGACGCGCTCGAGTCCCTGATGCATATAGAGGTAACGCGCCTCGGTGGGGTGGATCTCGCCGTTGAGGGCGATCCGAACCAGCGGTGCGCCGGCATGGAGCCGGCCGGCAGTGATCCTGCCTGTAGCCGTAACACCGCGGTAGGAATCATGCCCCAACGTGGTCACCAACATCTGAAACGGGGCCTGCATATCGACCCGCGGGGCTGGGATGTGGCGCAGGATGGCATCGAACAGCGGCTGAAGGTTCGGTCCAAGATCCGGCGTGAGGCCCGCTTGGCCGCTAACTGCGTTTGTGTAGATCACGGGGAAATCGGCCTGCTCATCCGAGGCTCCGAGTTGAATGAATAGGTCAAATGTCTGATCGAGGGCCTGATTGGGATCCGCGCCTCTGCGATCGATCTTGTTGATCACCACCACCGCGCGGTGGTCCATCTCCAGCGCCTTTTTGAGCACGAACCGCGTCTGAGGCATTACCCCCTCGGCTGCATCCACAAGCAGCAGCACTCCGTCGACCATGTTCAACACGCGCTCGACCTCGCCGCCGAAATCAGCGTGACCCGGCGTATCGACGATGTTGATCTTGACCGCAGCCTCGATCTCCGCGTCATAGATGGAGATGGCAGTGTTTTTTGACAGAATGGTGATGCCCCGCTCGCGCTCGAGTTCGTTCGAATCCATCACCCGCTCTGCCACGCGCTGGTTCTCGCGGAAGATCTTGGCTTGCTTCAGCATGCCATCGACCAGCGTGGTCTTGCCATGATCCACGTGGGCGATGATGGCGATGTTGCGCAGTTCTTTTCTGACCATTTGCATGTTCGTCCAGCAACCTCGACCGACTTGCTGCCTCAAAACCGACCCCGGCTGCAAGTCGCCGAGGTCGGTTTATTGGCAGGCGTGAATCATATCAGACCCAACCGGTTTTGTGAAGATCGATGGTTTGCTGAACCCATCTTCTTGTATAGCCTAACCTACTACGACGTACTTAAAATTCGCCCAAGAAACAATCATGGCGTGCCCGAACGAAGTTCTCGATTCGATCAAACAACAGCTATAATGTAATCCTTACGCATCCAAAATTACTTATCTATAAGGAACACCACACTCTATTCAATAACTCAATAAATGATACAGGAGCACTGAGATGACAGAGACTTCCCTCCCCACCCGTGACGAGATCGCACCCGAACATACTTGGAACGCACCGAGCGTCTTCCCCTCTCCGGAGGATTGGGAGTCGGAGTTCAATGATGTCGTGGCAAGCCTCCCCAGCTTGAAAGCGTTACAAGGACACCTCGCCGACGGACCGTCAAAACTAGCAGACGCTTTAGACGTCTTCGATAGAATCACACGCCGCACTGGTAAGGTTTTCATCTACGCTGCCATGTCACACTATGTTGACACAACGGACCAAGAAGCAACTGAAAGGTACTCTAAAGTTCAAGGACTATACGGTCAGATACTTGCTGCTATGGCTTTTCTCGATCCCGAGCTTCTCAGCCTCGGGGAGGAAAAACTACAAGGATGGATTGACTCCGAGCCGCGCTTGGCGATTTACACACATTACATCGGGAATCTCTTTCGGAAGCAGGCTCATGTTCGCTCACCTGAAGTAGAAGAGCTTCTTGGGATGGTCTCCGATCCGTTCCTTGGCGCGAGTACGACCGCTCGAATGCTTACGGATTCAGACCTGCAATTCGAGCCAGCCACCGCGCAGGATGGCAACCTGGTACCTGTTTCACCAGTGACTTTGGAAAAGATCCTCGCAGGTCCAGACAGGGAGGCACGGCGGACGGCGTGGGAGAACTACGCAGACGCCCATCTTACATTCAAGAATACCTTGGCCAGCAATCTGATCACCTCAATCAAACAAAATGTCTTCCAGATGCGCGCCCGCCGCCACGCCTCAACACTCGAAGCCGCGTTATTTGACTGGAATATCCCCACAGACGTCTTTCATAACATGATCGATACTTTCCGAAAGCACATCCCAACCTGGCATCGCTATTGGGCCATTCGAAGGAAAGCGATTGGGGTGGACACATTACATACGTACGATATATGGGCGCCCCTGACTGGCGAACGAGCCCATATCACATTTGAACAAGCCGTCGAATGGATTTGTGATGGTTTAGCCCCAATGGGTGAAGACTACACTAACATTATGCGGCAAGGATGCCTCAAAGACCGTTGGGTCGATATCTATCCCAATCAGGGTAAGAGCGCAGGCGCCTTCTCCTATGGCGCACCCGGAACACTTCCCTTCATCATGATGAGCTGCAATAATGACATCTACAGCTTCAGCACGCTCGCCCATGAACTTGGTCACTCCATGCATTCGTACCTGACTTGGAAACATCAACCGACAGTGTATTGTCAATATTCACTGTTCTTGGCGGAGGTAGCTTCGAATTTCCACCAAGCTATGGTTCGAGCACATCTCCTCGAGAGAGAAGACGATCCAAATTTGCACATCCAAGTGATCGAAGAGGCCATGGATAATCTGCACCGATACTTTTTCATCATGCCGACTCTGGCACGGTTCGAATTGGAGACACACCAGCGCATTGAGCGTGGAGAAGGTCTAAATGCGGATGCGATGATCGAGATCATGGCCGATCTCATCAGTGAAGGATACGGGAGTGAAATGCATCTCGATCGCCAACGCGACGGGATCATGTGGGCCACATTTTCACACCTCTACCGAGATTACTATGTCTACCAATACGCAACTGGGATTTCCGGTGCGCACGCTCTCGCCAATGGGATCCTGGCTGGCAAGGGTGATGCTGTGCGTGCCTATCTTGAATTCTTGAAAGCCGGAAGTTCGGATTATCCGCTGGATATTCTAAGAGGAGCCGGGGTAGACCTCACCACACCACGAGCCGTTGAGGAGACATTCGGCGTTCTAGCCGGTCTGGTGGACAAACTTGAGGATCTGGTTGGGTAAGGAAAACGGCGGCGTGGGAGCCGCCTCTACTAGTAAAAGTAGGTTGAACCTGCTTTGAAGCAAATATCTCCAGAACAATAAAATTATGTCGACATTCCACAGGTATTGTATGAGTTTTTCATTTTTTCTCTGTCAGCAGCAGTTCAATCTCTCCTCCATTAGTGATTGAACACAAAAAAACTTATCGGTACCTTCCCGCGAGCTTCGAGCTCGCGGGAAGGTGGACTTTAACGCACCCTCTAGTGTGAGAAAAAACGCAGGTTAAAGCTTGCGACTACAGCGCAAAGTAATAAACATAATTTCTTCGATCAACATTACGTCATACTTTCGGGATGACGATTTTCTTGTCACAATGTGAGACAATTCACTATCTTTAGCGGGATTCGTATCCTAACCTAACCATAGGTCTCGTCGTGGAGATTGATCTTAATATTCACCGGATCGCTCAGGGTACCGGTCAGCACAGACATTCACTGAAGGAGGGTTAATGAGGCAGCGCAAACACATCGCAGCCGTTATCGTTCTGGTCTTGTTGATCTTTATCGTTCTCCCTTCGATCTGGGCTTCAAGAGCGGGTGCCGAGCCAGTTACAGTTGAACTGCCCGAGAACCAT
>Ga0209635_10002361_pt1 | contig 14461 bp, 11 predicted proteins | sample DeeMarSWOR230_32_FD_187463 | JGI IMG/M metagenome (GOLD analysis project Ga0209635, IMG submission 187463) | Marine sediment microbial communities from White Oak River estuary, North Carolina - WOR-2-30_32 (SPAdes) (version 2) | ecosystem: Environmental > Aquatic > Marine > Intertidal zone >... | reverse complement strand
CTGTTCAAGGAAGGAGCAACCAAGGGGTGAGACTCATCACGCTTGAACAAGCGGAACGAGTGGTCGCTGTGGCAATGTTGGCAGAAAAAGAATGAACTGCGGTCACTGGAGTTTTGCTATTTACCCCAGTAAAAAAATTACTTGAATTTTTTTTAAAATAGAGTTAGGTTATATTTATGAAGGTAGGAATGGTTCTAATTCCTCAAGTATTTTCCCCTCTTTAGAACTTAATTTCATTTATCCACATTTGTGGAAACATTGTGAAAAGAGACCTGTAACTAATTGAAAATAAAGATATTTTCTTTTTTGGATTGGTCTTATCCATTCCAAAAGTTACCTTCGGTCAACGCGCCAAGCCACCAAGGCCCAGCCCATGGATGATCTATGGTCTAGTGTGATCGATTCTTTAAAAGAGAGAGTCGGTCAACAGAATTTTGACATCTGGATTAAACCGATTCACTTTATCTCCGTCGATGGAGAAAAGGTGGAGTTGGAGGTCCCGAACCGTTTCTTCAAAGAGTGGCTCAACGAGCATTATTCTCCTTCTATTAAAGATGCAATCTCCGACTTGACCCAAAAGCCTTGCCATCTTCAGTTCCGAATCAGAAATGAAAAAATACCTGAGAAAGAATTCCTTCGTCCACCCGCCCAAACCAACGAATCCCCAATCATGCCTCCTTTCCAACCAATCTTTAATCCAAAGTATACGTTTGATAGTTTTGTCGTGGGAGCGAGCAACCAGTTTGCCAATGCCGCTTGTTTGGCGGTGGCCAATTTGCCCGCTAAGAATTACAACCCTCTCTTTATTTATGGAGGGGTTGGCTTGGGGAAAACCCATCTCCTTCATGCGATCGGGAACCATATCGTACAACATGGCGTTCTTCCCGATGTGAAGAAGATCTGCTACATCTCCTCCGAGGAGTTCACGAACGAGTTGATCAACTCCCTCCGATATGAAAAGATGGACGAGTTTCGAAATAAATTTAGAAGAATGGATATTTTACTCATTGACGACATTCAATTCATCTCTGGAAAAGAGAGAACCCAAGCGGAATTCTTCCACACCTTCAACTCTCTCTATGAAGCACGGAAACAAATCGTGGTCACCAGCGACAAGTTCCCCAAGGATATCCCAAATTTTGAAGAGAGACTCCGATCTCGATTTGAATGGGGTTTGATCGCTGATATTCAATCTCCCGATATCGAAACGAAGGTCGCCATTCTGAGAAAGAAGGCGGAAATTGAAAACATCTCTCTTCCCAATGATGTCGCTTTCTTTCTTGCATCACAAATCGATTCGAATATTCGAATGCTAGAAGGCTCCTTAATCCGAATCGGAGCCTTCGCCTCTCTCACCAAGACTCCTATTGATGTCCAACTGGCTAAAGAAGTTTTGAAAAATATCATTAAGCCGAAAGAAGAGTTCGTCTCCATCGACTTAGTGCAAAAGATAGTCTCTAATTTTTTTAATATTAAGCTCTCCGATCTAAAGGTGAAACGAAAATATAAAGGTTATGTGATCCCGCGCCAGATTGCCATGTACCTCTCTCGAAAATTAACCAATGCCTCCCTCATTGAAATTGGAGAAAAATTTGGAGGAAAAGATCATTCAACCGTTCTTCATTCTATTAAAAAAGTGGAAGGGAGAATTTTAAAGGAACCTTCGTTTAAAGACATGATTGAGAATCTGTGTAATAGAATCAAATCATAAATGGAGTTGAAATATTGTGGATCCATGAAGAAATGAGAGGGGATAAAACGGCAGTTTTAAGAAAAATAAGGGTATCCTCTCTTTCCTTTAATGAAATTCAACATTCAAATATTCTTCCATTCACATAAGTTAGCATCCTTTTCTTCATTTCCACAAGATCGGTTATGACGGCGGTAAATATTTTAAAGAGTATTATTAGGAGGAAACAATCATGAATTTTGAAATCGATAAGAGGGAATTCCTAAAAGGCTTAAGTTTAATGCAAAGCGTAGCAGGAAGAAGAACAACCCTTCCGATTTTATCCCATATCCTAATTGAAGGAGAAAAAGACTCACTTTATCTTACAGGAACAGACTTAGAAACAGGGATCCGAGAAGAGTTAATGGCCACCATTCATCAAGGAGGGAAGGCCTCCGTTTCTGCGAAAAAATTATATGAAATTGTAAGGGAATTATCTGAAGAAAGTATTCACATTAATAAGAGGGAGAACCATTGGATTAATCTTCATTGTGGAAAATCTATGTTTAATCTAGCCGGGTTAGATGCAGAGGAATTTCCTTCTCTTCCGAGCTTTGAAGACGCGGCTTTTTCACGGGTTTCAACCCAACTCCTGAAGGAGATGATTGAAAAAACTGTTTTTGCAGCTTCAAATGAAGAGTCTCGATACCATCTGAATGGGGTTCTGCTTTTGCAGAACAAAGAAGGGGAAAGGACAATCACAAGAATGGTTGCCACTGATGGGCACCGACTTTCTCTTATTGATCGTGAGAGCCGAACGATCCAGGGTATTGAAAAAGGAATTATCATTCCTAAGAAAGGAGTTTTGGAAATAAAGAAGATCATTGCAGATCGGGATGGGGAGGAGGAGATGGAGGTCTATTTTAATCAAACGCATGGTTTTTTTAAAATCGGTAAATCCGTCATGGTGATCCGACTTATTGATGGTGAATTTCCAGAATATGAGCAAGTGATTCCAAAAGGAAATGATAAAAGAGTTGTTCTGCAAAAACAGAAAATGTATGGTTCCTTAAGGCGTGTTTCGACAATGGCCAGTGAACGGGTGGAGGGGATTAAACTCTCCATTAAGAAGAATTCGATTGAACTCTCCTCTTATCATCAAGATTATGGTGATGCAAAAGAGGAAGTAGAGGTTGCTTATGAAGGACCTCCACTGGAGATTGGATTTAATGCAAGATACGTCATGGAGGCTCTCAATGTCATGGACATGGAAGAGGTCATTATGGAATTGAAGGATGAAGGGAGCCCAGGGATTCTGAAGCCCCTGTCTACGACAGAGCCCACCAATCAATTATGTATTATCATGCCTATGAGGATTTGAATTTCCCGTATCACTGAAGCGGATCTGTGAGTAAGAGCCGTCACTTGACGATGAACCCATCACGAATACACACTTCCACATTAAAGGAGATCCGACGAAGAGTATGACAGAAGAATACACAGCGGAACAGATCAAGATACTGGACGGATTAGCTGCGGTTCGGAAAAGGCCAGCGATGTACATCGGGAATACGGGAATCGAAGGCCTTCATCATCTGGTGCAGGAGTTAGTGGATAATAGTATTGACGAGGCGTTAGGCGGGTATTGTCAGCGAATTGAAGTGATCATTCATATCGACAGTAGTGTAACGGTCCGTGATGATGGCAGGGGCATTCCCGTCGATATCCACGAGAAAGAGAATCGTCCTGCCGTAGAAGTTGTCATGACCAAACTCCATTCCGGAGGCAAATTCGATAACCGTAGCTATAAAATCTCTGGGGGACTTCACGGAGTAGGGCTCTCTGTGGTGAATGCCCTATCCGAATATATTGAGTTGGAAATACGGAGAGACGGTAAGGTCTATCATCAGATTTATGAAAGGGGAGACGCCAAGACAAAGCTGAAGGTAATCGGAAAGACCCGACACACTGGGACTCAAGTTCATTTCAAACCAGACAGTGAGATCTTTGAAACGGTCAATTTCAGTTTTGACATCCTCTCCCAGCGTTTGAGAGAATTGGCCTTCTTAAACAAGGGGCTGTCGATTAGCATTGAGGATGAACGATCGGAGAAAAAGCACGAGTTCTTTTACAAAGGAGGGATCCTTTCCTTCATCGAGTACTTAAATAAGAATAAGAATTGTATTCATTCGAAACCGATTTACGTTCAAGGAGTGAAGAACGGGATCGACGTGGAGATCGCCTTTCAGTATAATGACGGGTATAGTGAAATCCTCTTCTCCTTCGCCAATAACATCAATACCCATGAAGGGGGGACCCATCTCATCGGGTTCAAGACCGCCCTAACCCGGACCATCAATCAATATGCAACGAATACGAACCTCCTGAAAGGGGTCAAGGAGAATCTCACTGGAGAAGATATCCGTGAGGGGTTGGTCGGGGTGATCAGTGTCAAAATTCCAGAACCCCAATTTGAAGGGCAGACCAAGACGAAACTGGGAAACAGTGAGGTCAAGGGATTGGTCGAGGCCCTTGTCAATGAGAAGCTGGGGAATTATTTTGAAGAGAACCCACAGATTGCCAGGAAGATCATCTCCAAAGTCATCGATGCTGCTAGGGCAAGGGAAGCTGCTCGGAAGGCGCGGGAATTGAGCCGACGCAAGGGGGCCCTGGAAGGAGACTCCCTGCCGGGAAAGCTTGCCGATTGCCAGGAGAGAGACCCTCAGTTGAGTGAGATCTTCATTGTGGAAGGCGATTCCGCAGGGGGGTCGGCTAAACAGGGAAGGGATCGGACCTTTCAAGCCATCCTTCCCATAAAAGGGAAGATCCTCAATGTGGAAAAGGCCCGGTTTGATAAGATGTTGGCGAATGAAGAGATCCGAATACTGATCTCTGCCCTCGGCGCGGGGATTGGGAAACAGGACTATGACATCCATCGACTTCGTTACCATCGCATTATCATTATGACCGATGCAGACGTGGATGGATCCCATATCCGAACCCTGCTCCTTACCTTTTTCTATCGCCATATGCCCGAGGTGATCGAAAGGGGGCATCTCTATATTGCTCAGCCTCCTCTCTTCAAGGTAACGGAGGGGAAGAGTGAGCTATATATTAAGAACGAAGAAGCGTTCAACCGATATTTAATGGACCGGGCTATTGCAAAGAGTGAGGTGATCGTCCAGAACACGGGAAAGAAGTTAACCGACAGGAAACTGGGTTCCCTCCTGGAAAAGATGGTTCATTATCAAGATTTAATTAAACGGATTCAAAACAAAGGGTATCCCCGATCGCTGGTCACAACCCTGCTTGAAAATGGAATTCGAAACAAATCCATTTTTGAGGAGAAGGCAAAGGTGGTGGATCTGCAGAAGCGCTTAAGAAAGAGTGGGTTTGAGGTCTTCGATCTCTATTGGGACGAGGAGCACAACCTTTATGGGTTTGAGGTTCAGGAATCGAATGGGGGAAGGGATCAGCAGGGCAAGGTTCATTGGGATCTTATCGCCTCCGTCGAATATCGGAACCTCTATCAACTTGATCATGAGATTAAAGAGATGGCATCCCCCCCGTATACCCTGATGGAGAAAGGAAAGGAGGTCACCTTCGATCAGGCGGAGGGTCTGATTCAATCGCTCAACCAATTAGGAAGGGAAGGGCTTTCCATCCAAAGGTATAAAGGTCTAGGAGAAATGAACCCCGACCAACTCTGGGAGACCACCATGAATCCAGAGAAACGAACGCTCCTCAAGGTGAAGATAGAGGATGCCATCGAGGCCGATGAAATCTTCAGCATCTTAATGGGCGATGAGGTGGAGCAACGGCGCCAGTTCATTGAAGAGAATGCCCTCTTTGTACAGCGCCTCGATATTTAGGAGATCCCCGGCAGAATGCTCATCGTCGGATTGACGGGAGGGGTGGCGAGTGGGAAGTCCATCGTCTCCCAGATATTGAAAGAAGAGGGTGCATACCTCGTCGATGCAGATCGGATCGCCAGGGAATTGGTTCAGCCCCGCGGGTCCACCTGCAAGAAGCTGATCAAGGCCTTTGGGAAAGAAATCCTCCAAAAGGACGGTTCTATTGATCGAAAGAAACTGGCAGTGAAGGTGTTCTCCGATCCCAAGCAGAGGGGTCTCCTGAATCATATTCTCCACCCCCGGATCAAGAAGGAAATTAGGCGCCAGCTAAAAGCGATCGGCCAAAAAGATCCCAAAGCCATCGTCGTGATCGATGCCCCTTTGCTCATTGAAACCGGGGATCATCGAGAGATGGACAAGGTCATTGTCGTCACATCGACGGTGGCGCAGCAGATGGAGAGGCTAAAGAAACGGGCAGGGATGGATCAGAAGGAAGCGAGAAAGATCATTGCCTCTCAGATCCCTACCGAGGAGAAGTTAAAGGCAGCTGATTTTGTTATTCGAAATGAGGGATCCCTAGACGAGACAGCGAGGAGGACGAGGCGGGTTTTTCAAGAGCTAAAGAGATTCGCTCTACATAAAAAAGGACGCTAGGCGCTTAGTGGTTTTTAAAGGAATCAGAGGATAAAAGGGGAGCACTATGAATATCAAAGAGTTGAAACAAAAGAAGATCAGTGAATTGACGAAAATCGCAAAGGAGCTCAATGTCGAAGGGGCGAGTGGGATGAGGAAGCAGGAGTTGATCTTTGCTATCCTTCAAGCCCAGACAGAGAAGAACGGCCTTATTTTTGGGGAAGGAGTCCTAGAGATCTTACCCGATGGGTTCGGATTTCTGAGGGCACCTGATTATAATTACCTCCCTGGGCCAGATGACATTTACATCTCCCCATCCCAGATTCGGCGATTTAACCTTCGTACTGGCGATACGGTCTCCGGCCAGATTCGACCGCCCAAGGACACGGAGCGATATTTCGCCATGCTGAAGGTTGAACTGGTCAATTACGAAGATCCGGAGGTGGCGCGAGATAAGATTCTCTTCGACAACTTAACGCCGCTTTATCCTCAGAAAAGAATTCGTCTGGAAGTGGATAATGATTCAAATAACTTCTCTGCCAGGGTGATGGACCTTCTCACCCCCATCGGGAAAGGTCAGCGAGGTCTCATCGTGGCCGCACCGAGAACAGGTAAAACGATGCTTCTCCAGACAATCGCCCATAGCATTACGGCCAACCACAAGGAGATCGCGCTCATCGTTCTCCTCATCGACGAGCGGCCCGAGGAAGTCACCGACATGGAGCGGTCTGTCGATGCAGAGGTGATCAGCTCCACCTTCGATGAGCCAGCTCAGCGACATGTCCAGGTGGCAGAGATGGTGATCGAGAAGGCAAAGCGATTGGCAGAGCATCAAAAAGATGTGGTCATTCTTCTCGATAGCATTACCCGTCTTGCCAGGGCATACAATACGGTTGTTCCGCCTAGCGGGAAGGTCCTGTCCGGAGGAATCGATGCGAACGCCCTCCAGAGGCCGAAGCGGTTTTTTGGGGCTGCTAGGAATATCGAGGAGGGCGGGAGCCTTACGATCATCGGCACGGCTCTCATCGACACGGGGAGCCGGATGGACGAGGTGATCTTCGAAGAGTTCAAAGGGACTGGAAATATGGAGATCCACCTGGACCGCCGATTGGTTGATCGAAGAGTCTATCCCTCCATCGATATCCAACGCTCCGGCACCCGTAAAGAGGAGTTGCTGTTAGACCCGAACGATCTGAATCGTATCTGGCTCCTGAGAAAGGTGCTTCAACCCATGAACACGGTCGAGAGCATGGAGTTTCTCTTGGAGAAGATGCATGCCACGAAGAGTAATCGAGTATTCCTCGATTCCATGAATCAATAAGTCTATCCTCGAGATGAATCGCCCACTCGGTTTGGACGGAATAAAAAGTGTTGAAAATTGCTGAGAAATCGGTAAAATAGAAATTGGAGGCTTTGAGATGAAAAATGATATTCATCCAAAAATCTATGATGCCGTGATCAAATGTGCCTGTGGAGCCACCTTCGATACGAAAAGCACTCAGAAGGAGATTCGTGTCGAGATCTGTTCCAGCTGTCATCCTTTCTTCACCGGGAAGCAGAAATTTTTGGATACGGCAGGAAGGATCGAAAGATTTAAGAAAAAGTATGGCGAAAAGACCGACCAAAAGGAGTGATTCCATTTCCTCCGATCACTTTCCCCGTTCCTCATCAAGCGATGGGCCACGAAACGTGTGGCTTACGCTTACCGTCTTAGCTCACCTTCTCTTAAAGGCAGATAGTCACCATTAGTTCAAACGGAGGGTTTTTATGTTTTTGGGGAGGAAGGATCCCGATCAGGGCCATTCTCTACATAATGATTCTGTGTCTGGAAAAAAGGATGGGCGCCTTCGAGTCGGGGGGCAAGCCGTTATCGAAGGGGTGATGATAAGGTCTCCTAGGTCGATGGCCATTGCGGTGAGAAGGCCAAATGGTGAGATTGTGATGAAACGAGAAGGTCTGTCCTTCTTTTCTGAGCAGACCTTCTTCTTTAAACTTCCCTTGGTCAGGGGAGTCATCGCCTTGATCTCCGCCCTCATCTTAGGTATTCAGGCCCTTAACTATTCTGCTAATCAGGCTCTCCCCGAAGAAAAGAAGGCCCTAGATTCGCGGGCGATGGGCTTTACCTTGGCGGCAGCCCTATGTTTTGGCATCTTTCTCTTCTTTCTGCTTCCCCTCTATTTGACGAAGTGGTTACGGTTTGCCATCCCCATGGTCTCTGAAAGTGGACTCCTCTTCAATCTGGTGGATGGAACCATTCGGCTGCTCATATTTCTAGTTTATCTCTGGGGGATCTCTTTTTTCAAAGAGATCCGAAGGGTTTTTCAATATCATGGTGCGGAGCACAAGTCGATCTTTGCCTTCGAAGCGGGGGAAGCATTAATCATCGATCGGGTGAAAGGCTTCAGTTACCTCCATCCCAGGTGTGGGACGAGCTTCCTGCTCATCGTTATGGGGGTGAGTATCCTGGTCTTTGCTCTGATTCCCCATCATCTTCCATTTGGATATAAGGTCGCTTCCCGGGTGGTCTTCATTCCCCTTATCGCAGGGCTTTCCTATGAGCTCATTCGATTCGCCGATGAGAAGAGGGAGAGTAGAGGAGTCCAGTGTTTCATCAAACCCGGGCTTTGGCTCCAACGCTTGACGGCTCGAGAGCCTTCGGAGGCCCAGATCGAGGTCGCCTTATACGCTCTCAAGGGAGTTTTAGAATTAGAGGGACATAAAAATAAAGAAATGTCTAAATCTCCTGAACTATGTAAAGTTCAGGGCTAACTACAAATCTCTAGGGTAAAAAAATGTTTGAGAAATTAGAGGATGTAGAGCGTCGATATGAGACCCTCTCTCATCTCCTCAGCCAACCCGAGGTGATCAACAAACAAGACGAGTTTCAGAAGGTTGCCAAGGAATATGCTGAGTTGGGAAAGGTGGTTGAGCTTTACAGACGGGTTAAGAAGTTAGATGAAGAGATTAAGGAGAGCCAGCACCTGCTGATCAACGAGGCAGATGAAGAGATGAAGCGGTTGGCTAAGGAGGAACTCAGTCGGCTCACCGAGGAAAAGGAGAAGATGGAGCAGGATCTGAGGATGGCCCTCCTTCCGAAGGACCCTAATGATGAAAAGAATATCTTACTGGAGATCAGAGCCGGAACCGGTGGAGACGAAGCTGGCCTCTTTGCAGCCGACCTTTTCCGCATGTATTCTAAGTTTGCAGAAAAACAAGGCTGGCGAATGGAGGTGTTGAATCGCCATTACACCGGCGTGGGTGGGTTCAAAGAAATGATTGTCCTCATAGAAGGAAAAAGGGTTTACAGTCGACTAAAATATGAGAGCGGGGTCCACCGAGTCCAGAGGGTACCCACTACAGAGTCCCAGGGGCGTATTCATACATCCACTGTCACCGTGGCTATTCTTCCGGAGGCAGAAGACGTGGATATCCAGATTGATCCGAATGACTTAAGGATCGATATCTTTCGATCCTCAGGACCAGGAGGTCAGAGCGTGAATACGACGGACTCTGCGGTCCGGATTACGCATCTTCCTACCGGGATGGTCGTTTCCTGTCAGGATGAAAAATCCCAGCATAAGAATAAGGCGAAGGCACTTAAAATCCTCCGAGCAAGATTGTTGGATAAAGCAAAACAAGAAAAGCAGACAGAGATCTCAGAGAAGAGGAGAACTCAGGTGGGGACGGGAGAGCGAAGCGAACGCATCCGGACCTATAACTTCCCTCAGGGTAGAGTGACGGATCACCGGATTGGGTTGACGCTTTACCGGTTGGATGGAGTACTCGAGGGGGATCTGGAAGAAGTGATAAATGCGTTGGCGGCCCATTATCAGACAGAGGCACTCAAAGGACAGGAAGGAAATTTCAAAGTTCAAAGTGCAAATGCCAAATGATCACTCCCTCCCAACCCTCCCCCTCGAGGGGGAGAGAGAGCCCTGCACCACCTAGGATGCAGGACAAGGCCCTGAAGCTCACATGGTTCTGGGGGTCGGGGGCGCTTTAGCGTTTTGGTATAAAGATGACGATAGTTGAAATCTTGAATTGGTCGACCCATTATTTGGAGGAACATCAGATCGAAAATCCCCGGCTGAATGCGGAACTTCTGTTGGCCCGGTCTCTGAACCTCAGCAGGGAAGGGCTCTATGTTTACCTAAATCGGCCATTGAAAGAGGAGGATAGGGAAAAGTTGGAGAGAGTGATCAAAAGGAGAATTTCAGGAGAGCCTCTTCAATACCTATTAGGCCACCAGGAATTCTGGTCGATCGATTTTAAGGTGGACCCTCGCGTCCTGATTCCAAGACCAGAAACAGAATTGTTGGTGGAACAAGCGCTTTTGATCCTCTGCGAATCTTCTCTGGAGAAGCCCCTTTGTGCCCTGGAGATTGGAACAGGAAGCGGCGCTATAGCGATCTCTCTGGCCAAAGAGTTGAGGAATATCCTTGTTGTGGCGACCGATATCTCCAGAGAAGCTCTCCTATTGGCAAAGGAGAATGCGATGTCTGCAGCCGTCCTCCATCAAATCGAATTCATCCATGGCGATCTCTTTGAGCCTTTTCAACCCTTGGAGGAGAAAGGACCTTTTGGTCTAGTTCTTTCCAATCCTCCGTATGTTGCTCGTTCAGAAATCCAGAGGTTGGCCAGAGAGGTAAAGGATTATGAGCCGATGGTGGCTTTGGATGGGGGGGAGGATGGGATGGAGTTTTATCGGAGGATCACCTCACAAGCCCCTTCTTATCTGCGGAAGGGAGGGTGGCTCTTGCTGGAGGTTGGGAAAGGGCAGGGAGAAATCATCTCTGAGATGCTAGAGAGGGAAGGGCATTTTGATAGGGTGAATCGGATCAAAGACCTTTCAGGCATTGAAAGAGTCATAAGAGCACAAAAGAGGTAAAAATTCGAAGCGTGAAATCCCTGCCTACCGGTAGGCAGGCTAATATTCGTGAAAGCGCGAGGCGCAAGTCACCAGTAGTTTATTGTTGTACTGCTGTTATGCTGTTTTGCCGTGTTGCCGTTAACTCCAAAACCGCAGCACTGCAACACTGCGATACTGCAGCACAAAGAATGACCCCTGAGGCCTTCTCGCTTACGGATGAAGATTTCGATATTCGCCCGTTCTCCGCAGAAGCTCTGCTTCGGAGGATGGAGATCTCGAATTTGAGGTTCTAAGATGGATAAGATTGTTATCAAAGGAGGAGAAAGACTCATCGGAGAAGTGGAAGTGAGCGGTTCAAAGAATGCTGCTCTTCCCATCTTCGCCGCTAGCCTACTGGCTGAGGGAAGCAATCTCTTCACCAATGTCCCCCACCTGATGGATGTCCGGACCATCGTCAAAGTCCTAAAGAATCTCGGTATTAAGATCAGTGAAGACGGGGGGACTTATCGAATTGATGCCACAGAGGCTTTAGGCTATGAGGCACCCTACGATTTGGTGAAAACCATGAGGGCCTCTATCCTTGTCCTGGGGCCCCTGGTTGCTCGAATGAGGAGAGCAGCCGTCTCCCTTCCAGGAGGGTGTGCGATCGGTGCGCGACCGATTAACCTGCATCTCAGGGGCCTTGAGGCAATGGGAGCGAAGATCGAACTCCGCCATGGGTATATTGAGGCAAAAGCGGATCGGTTGAAAGGAGCCCAGATCTCCTTCGACACACCGACAGTGACAGGCACGGAGAATCTGATGATGGCTGCAACGCTTGCCGAGGGGAAGACCATTTTGCAGAATGCAGCCATGGAGCCTGAAGTGGTCGACTTGGCGGATGTCCTGAATAAAATGGGGGCGAAGATCACGGGAGCGGGGACAAAATTGATTGAGATTGAAGGAGTGGAATCGCTTGAGGCTGTCGAGCACTCGATCATCCCTGATCGGATCGAGGCAGGGACGCTGATGGTGGCCGCAGGATTGACACGAGGCAATATAAGAATGCTAAACTGCCCTCTTTTCCATATGGAGGCGGTCGTCCACAAATTGAAAGAGGCAGGAATGGAGATCGAATCTGATGGAGAGGGAGTGAGAGCTGTTGGGAATAAGAGAATCCGGAGTGTGGACGTAAAGACACAGCCTTATCCCGGGTTCCCAACGGATATGCAGGCACAGTTCATGGTCCTCATGTCCTTGGCGAAAGGGTTAAGCGTCATTTCTGAAACCATCTTTGAAAACCGGTTCATCCATGTCAGTGAACTGAAGAGAATGGGAGCGGATATCGGGATCCAGGGGAACACGGCGGTCATTCAAGGCGTAGGGAATCTGAGCGGAGCCCCAGTGATGGCAACCGATCTGAGGGCGAGCGCATCACTCGTTCTCGCTGGTTTGGCTGCTGCGGGCATGACAGAAGTTTCGAGGGTCTATCATTTAGATCGAGGGTATGAGGCGCTGGATAAGAAATTGGCAAAACTCGGAGCGGATATCAAAAGGGTGAGAGAGCCGGACTAAGAAGCATTTCAGATTTCAAATCGAAGATTGCAGCTTGAAAAAGGAGGGGAATTGAGGGTTCTTAGAGTAGGTGAGAAAGGATTTGAAAATTACCTCGCCAGAATGGAGCAGAGGGTTACCGAGGATAGTCTTCGTCTCGAAAAAGAGGTTCGTTCCATTATCAGAGAGGTGAGGTGCAGAGGTGACGAGGCGCTCGTCCATTACACTCAACTCTTCGATCGTGTGAGCATTCCGATTCGCCAACTCCGAGTAGAGACAAAAGAGGTGAGGGAGGCCTATCAGAAGACCCCTCAGGATTTTTTGAAGACCTTAGAGAGGGCTGCACAACGGATTCGGAGGTTTCACAGACTTCGGATCAAAAGATCAATCACCCAACTTGAAAAAGGGATTCGACTCGGACAGATGATCAGGCCGCTGGAGAGAGTGGGAGTCTATGTGCCTGGTGGAAAGGCGTCTTATCCTTCAACCGTCCTCATGGCAGCCATCCCCGCGAAGGTGGCAGGAGTTCGAGAAATCCTCATGACCACGCCACCCCATAAAGATGGAATCAGTCCTGCTGTCTTAGTGGCCGCCGATTTGGCAGGTGTTGATCACATCTATCGCGTTGGAGGAGCTCAGGCCATCGCTGCACTCGCCCATGGAACGGCATCCATTCCGAGGGTAGACAAGATTGTTGGACCGGGAAATCGGTACGTGGCCACAGCCAAGCGATTGGTCTATGGAACCGTCGATGTGGACATGGTGGCCGGGCCGAGTGAGATACTGATCATCTCTGACGGGAAAACTTCACCCTCCTTTGTGGCTGCAGACCTGATCTCCCAGGCGGAGCATGATGAGATGGCTCTGGCCATTCTCATCACCACCTCCGAAACATTCGGAAGAGAGGTGAGGAGAGAATTAGAGAGGCAACTCTTTCTCTTGAAACGGGGAAAGATTGCGCGAACGAGCCTCAGGAGAAGAGGTGCCATCTTGGTCGTCAAGGACCTCAGCCAGGCGATGGATTTGGCCAATCGGATTGCACCAGAACATCTCGAAATCTGTGTCTTAAAGCCCCTCGCTCTCTTGAAAGGCATAAGACATGCAGGTGCTGTCTTTCTCGGTCCCCATACCCCTGAGGCCATCGGAGATTATCTGGCTGGGCCTAATCATATTCTTCCAACGGCAGGAACAGCCCGCTTTTCGTCGCCCTTGGGTGTGGAGGACTTTATGAAGAGGATAAACTTAGTGAGTTTTACGAAAGATGCTTTGAGACGCTTTGAGAAGGATTTGAAACGATTCGCGGAATGGGAAGGATTGGAAGGCCATTATCAATCCGTTCAGAAGCGATTAGAGAAAGCTTGATGTCAGAGTAAGGGAGCAGGGATGAGGACGCATCGGAAGGCAGAAGTAAGGCGAAAGACAAAGGAGACAGAGATCTCTCTGAAACTTGATCTGGATGGGACGGGCAGGCACTCGGTCCGCACCGGAATACCGTTCTTCGATCACATGCTCAGCCTTCTGGCTTATCATGGCAGCATCGACCTCTCTCTCAGGGCAAAGGGTGATATCGGTGTGGATTCTCACCATACGGTGGAGGATGTGGGCATCTGTCTGGGAGAAGGAATCAGGAAGGCCTTGGGAGAGGCTAAAGGAATCCAGAGGTACGGGATGGCGATGATCCCGATGGATGAGACACTAGGCTCTGTTGTTTTGGATCTTTCCATGAGACCCTTTCTAGTTTTTAATATGAAGCTAAGGAGATTGAAAATCGGGACCTTTGACCTCGAATTGGTGGAGGAATTCTTCAAGGCTCTCTGCAATCACGGCAGGATCAGTCTTCATATTAATCTCCTTTATGGAAAGAACAGTCATCATATGGTAGAAGCCGTGTTCAAAGGTTTT
>Ga0209635_10002354_pt1 | contig 14479 bp, 14 predicted proteins | sample DeeMarSWOR230_32_FD_187463 | JGI IMG/M metagenome (GOLD analysis project Ga0209635, IMG submission 187463) | Marine sediment microbial communities from White Oak River estuary, North Carolina - WOR-2-30_32 (SPAdes) (version 2) | ecosystem: Environmental > Aquatic > Marine > Intertidal zone >... | reverse complement strand
CGAATTCCTTGGTTGTGACGTTTGAGGAGCCGACCAAACATTGCTCGCTTCCTATGCCCCCTGCGCAGCCCGGGGCCGCCGTCAGCACGGCCACCAGCACCGCCAGGGCAGTCAACTGTATCGCTGCTTCTTGCCTTTTCAAACCGTCTCCCCCGTCTGTTCGAATTCGCCCTTACCCAGGATGACGAATATGATAGCCAGTATCCCCAGGATGAACGGCGGGGGGACCAGTAAGGCACAGATGGCCCCGGCGAGCGCCAGCCCCCAGAGCTGTCTCCTCACGGCATAGATGCCGCCGACGATGGCTACTGCCCCCAACGCAATCATGGGGATCCCCACCAGGGCAAGCAGCCTGGGGACGAAGGGGACACCTACCATGCAGGTGACGCTTCCACCCAGCACCGCAACCACTGTGCCGGCCATTATCCCGTATGACCCGCAGATGATGCTCAGGATACCTGCGGTTGTCGGTTTCCATGTCTTCTTCATTGTTTCAATTCACCTCCGGCCACACGCAAGCTTACACGCATGGCTCGGCCCTGTAATCAGGAGGATGGCCGGTTTTTCCAGAGAGACAAGGCTGAATTGAGGGTCAGCCTTTCTGCGGATGCGGCGGTCGTACTTCGGTACGACTGGAGAATGATATTGCTAGAGCTCGATGAGACCCTTCTGCAATGCCTGGGTTACGGCTTCGGTGCGGTCGCCCACCCCCAGCTTCTGAAAGATGCTGGCAATATGGCTCTTTACCGTGCTCTCGCTGATGAAGAGCTCCGCGGCTATCTCCTTGTTGGCGGAGCCTCTGGCCATGAGCTTGATGACTTCCAGTTCACGCTCGGAGAGAGCCTCGGGCACCTGTGTCTGGCGGGATAGCTGGGCGAAGCGGTCGAGCACCTTGCCGGCCACCGCCGGTTGAATAAGCGATTCGCCCTTGTAGACGCCTCTTATCGCCTTGAAGAGTTCCTGTCTCGGGGCATCTTTGAGAAGGTAAGCCCGTGCTCCGGCCTCGATACCCCGGAAGATGTACTCGTCGTTGTCGTAGGTTGTCAGGACTATGAACTTGATGTTCGGGTCATGGGCCCCTATCTGGCGCATGGCCTCCACGCCGTCAAGCTCCGGCATCCTCAGGTCCATGAGCACTATGTCCGGCTGGAGCTCTCTGGCTTTGCTCACCGCCTGCACGCCGTTCTCCGCCTCCCCTACGACACGGATGTCTTCCTCCCGGCTCAACATGGCTGACAGGCCTTCTCTGACGACTGGATGGTCATCGGCGATCATAACCTTTATGACTTCCATTTGTCGGCCTCCTGTGTTGTCGGTATGCTTGCCTTCACCAGCGTTCCTTTTCCCTTCTGGCTCTGCACCGTCAGTGTCCCTCCGAGGAGACGCACTCGTTCGCGCATGCCGGTCAGCCCCAGAGTGCCCGTGGTTGGCGCTGCGGGGTCAAAACCGACGCCGTCGTCCCGGATGCTCATGCCGATCAGCCCTTTCTTGAAGGCCAGTCTCACCTCCACTTCGCTGGCTCTGGCGTGTTTGCGCACGTTGGTGAGAGATTCCTGGCAGATGCGCAGCAGGGCGGGCTCTACGTCTGGGTGGAGGGGGTAGCTCTCTCCTGAGGTGGTGAAGCTTGTCTTTAGCGCGCTGTCCCTGGCGAAGCTCTCCGTTTCCTGGCGGAGGGTGTCTATCAGGGGTAGCTGTTCCAGGGCCCGGGGGCGTAGGGACCACACAGACCTGCGCGCCTCGCTGAGGCTTTCCCGCGCTAGGCTCCGAGCCCGGTCGAAATGCTCCTGGGCACTCTCCGGCTTCTTGCCCTCCAGTGCTTGCTCCGCTGCTTCAAGCTGAAGCACGATGCCGGTGAACCCCTGGGCTAGCGTGTCGTGGATCTCCCTTGCCATGCGGTTTCGCTCCTCCAGCACCGCCATATCCCGAGTCTCCCGGTAGAGACGGGCGTTCTCATAGGCATTGGCCACCTCGTCGGCAATGGTCTGGGCCGTGAGCAGGTCCATCTCGTAGAATGCCTCAGGCCTGGTACTCTGGATATCCAGCACCCCCAGGATGTCGGTTCCTATGCGGATAGGCGCGGCAAGCTCGGAGCGGGTGTGGGGAAGTTCTGGGACGAAGAGATACCTGGCTTCTCTGGTCACGTCATTCACCAGCAGCGGTTCGCCGTTCCGAGCCACCCATCCTGCTATGCCTTCGGTGGCCTTCATGTGCCGCCCTACGGGTATGTCTCCTTCGTATCTGCCGGCCCCGGCCTCCAGCACCAGATCGCCTGAGGCACGATCAAGAAGCAGTGTGTTGACGCAGTAGTAGTCGAATGTCTCCTGCAGGGAGCTGACCACATAGGGAAGGAGTTCATCCAGACTCAGAATAGAGCTGATGCGGCGCCTGACCTCGTATATGGCCCGAAGCTGCTCTGAGCGGCGCTCTACCCTTTTTGTCCGCTCCTCAACTTCCTGCTCCAGCTCGCCGTGGGCCACCTGTAGTGCTTTGTGCGACTCCTCCAGGTCGGCTGCCACGCGGTTGAAGTTCGTCGCCAGGGTTCCCAGTTCGTCTTCTCGATCCATCTTCATCCGCACCGAGAGGTTACGGGGGCTTATCTGTTTCACTGTCTTGGTGAAGGCCTCAATCGGCGCAATCAGAGAGCGGTTCAGGAAGGTGAGAAGTGCCAGCCCCAGGAGAACAAGGAATCCCACTACGCCCAGGGTCAGGGCTGCGGTCATGGTTCGGATCTCCTTATCGATGTAGTCGCTCGAGAAACCGACCTCAAAGCTGCCAACAACCTTGCCGTTGCTCGTTATGTCGTGCCTCTCCACGTCCAGTTCCGCTGCGGCCGGATCCCGCTCCTGGGCCGACCTTACCAGAGTGCCTGTATTGTCGAAGACGGCGACCAAGGCGATGCTCTCATAGGTAAGGGACGAGGTTATCACCCGCTCCACCTGTCTGTAATCGTACAGCTCCAGCATGGGCGCCAGCGAATAGGACAGGAACTCCGTCGCTGCCTCCCTATCGACCTGATACTTGTCGGTCATCCGGTCTTCCACCACGCGCGACACGATGAGGGCAGAAAACACGGCACACAGAGCGATGGTGACAAAGATGGACAGGCCGATCTTCTTCTTGAGGCTGTCAATCCTCAGCTTCCGTTTCATCCGCTGCTCCCCAGGAAGCCGTTGAACTCCTGGATATACTCCTCTCTTCTACTGCCATATTCTGCTGCGTTCTGGGGTATCAGCACGTTCAGGTCGCCCAGGGAAGGTATTCCTTCAAGCGGTGTCACGTCCTTCCTGATGGAGTATTTGTAGTTCAAGCGTTGCATCAGTTCCTGTCCTCTCAGGGAAAGGAGAAAATCGAAGAGGACTCTGGCTTCCTCTGGATGCTCTGCCTGGTTCATGATAGCCAGCGGGTTGACCACGAGAGGGATACCCTCCTCAGGATAGATGCCCTGGATGGGCGTTCCTTTCTTCATCCTGTAGTTGTAGACGGTGTGGATGCTGAACTCACCCGCGACGTCGATTTCTTGTTCCAGGAGGGCGTTGGCCAGCTCTTCGGTTCTGTAGTAGATTCTCGGCTCCTGGATGGATAGCAGCTGTTCCCAGAACTCCACCCCGAGTTGCTCCCGTAGCATATAGTATTGACCGTACTGAGAGCCCGCGGTATTGATGTCTTCCAGGCCGATCCGTCCCTTCCACCTGTCGTCCAGAAGGTCTATCCAGTGCTGCGGCGGGGAGTCCGTTCGACTCTCGTCGTAGGCCATGCATATTCCAAACGCGGCAAATACCGCCCAGTAGCCGGGGTCGCAGTACTCTCTCAGGTAGTCCTCACATTGCGAAGGTTGGTGCTTCATGAGATGTCCCTGGCTCTTGAGGTCGATGAAGGTGCCAACATCGGCGATGGTGACGACGTCTGCCTCCGTCGCCCCGTTCTCGATCTCCGACATCAGTCTGTCTCTGACAATGAAAGTGGAGTCTCGTACCAACGCAACTGCGATGCCTGTTTCCGCTCCAAAAGCATTGGCCAGCCTCTCGGCGTGTACCTGAGGTATTGAAGTGTACCAGGTTACAGTGCCAGTTGTTGGCGCAGCTGTTACCGTGATCTCAGGTCTGAGTTTCTCGTCGTTGTTGGCGACGTAGCCGTATGATAGGCCGAAACACAGTGCTGAGATGGCGGCCAGAACGAGCAAACCCAGCTTGTTCACTTGCCAGTTGCCACCCTGGCTCCAAACTCCCGGCATCTGGAGAGCTCTCCCTCGGCAATCGGCCCTTTCATTCCTTCGACCCGAACCGAGAGGCCGGGAGTTAGCAGTTTCAACCCCGGGGCCTTCTCACCGAGCTGCTTCTCCATCTTCCTGACGGCCTTGCCCTCCAGCAGGTACAGATCGAAAGCAGCGGCCACTTTCCCCTCCAGGTTGAGCTTCCCCAGCCTGTCGATGAATCTCTTGATGCCCCCAGTGGCCCTGCCGATGTGGTTGGGAGAGCCCACCACAATGGCATCGTACTCCGCCAGCCGGTTCGGGTCGACTTCTTTGAGCTCCTTGACCACCGCTTCGACCCCCGGCGTCTCTCCCGCTCCCTCGCCGATCGCTTCAGCGGCCCGCCTGGTATTCCCGTACTTGGACTCGTACACCACGATAAGTTTTGCCAATTCAATCACCTCCCGCGGAGTTCTCCTGTGCCGACCGGGACCTCCCCGTGCCACCTGATCCGCTATGTTAGGTACATCCCCTCTAGCTGTCAAGGCTCCCGACTTCTCGTTGCGGGAGACTTTCTGCCGGGGTGGAGGCTGCGGCCCGGTTGCTGCTATGATTCTGCATTGGCGCAGCAGTGAACCGGTCAAGGAGGTTATCCAGATGGCACGAGAAATCGAGATAAGAGCCGGCCAGGTTGCAGCGACGGCCGAGTTGAACGATAGCAGCACCGCCCAGGCAATCTGGGAAGCATTGCCCATCAAGGGGCGGGTGAATCGCTGGGGGCAAGAGGTGTACTTCTCCATTCCCGTCAGGCTGGAACTCGAGGCCGGGCGGGAGGTGGTGGAGATGGGGGACCTGGGCTACTGGCCCGCCGGCAGCGCCTTCTGCATCTTCTTCGGGCGGACTCCGGCCAGCCGGGGAGATGAGATCCGCCCGGCCAGCCCGGTGTCGGTATTCGGCAGGGTCTCAGGCGACGCCACCGTGTTCCAGCAGGCGGCTCCAGGCACAGAGATCACTGTGGAGCAGGCGGACCAGGGGTGACATGAGGAAGAGGACCTGCCTGGCAGTGTTGCTGTTGCTCCTGGTGTTGAGTGCGGCCTGCTCGACTCCGGCGGCTCCGCAGGAGCACGTACCGGAGCCCGAGCCGCCGGCCGGGGCAGACCCGGCGCAGTCAGCACAATTGGCCGGGCGGTTCTGCCCCATCATTCACCTGAAGATGGACGGCGAGGCAATCGAGCACTACGAGCCGCAGCAGGCGGAGATGATGATCGATGACGCCCTTCTCCGGGACATCGAAGACCCCTCCTTTACGGAGAAGGCTACGCTGGCCACGTTGCTGAGGTGGTCGAAGGGTATCTACTACCTCGACCTGACCGGCATAGGCCCGGAGATGCATTCGGCCGACGAGTACAGGCACGCCTACGATGAGCTGAAAGGCAGCTACCATCCCACGGTCTACGCCCGGGTTCTGGAGGGGGCGGCCGGGGGCTACACCATAGTGCAGTACTGGATGTTCTATTACTTCAACGAGTGGAGGAACCTGCACGAGGGTGACTGGGAGCTGGTCCAGCTCTGCTTTCCCGGACATGCGGTGGAGGAGATACTAGAGGCCGGAGAGGAGCCGGTATTTGCGGCGTACTCGCAGCACCAGGCTGGCCAGAGGATGTCGTGGAGCGAGATGAAGGCGAATGGCCTGGTGTCGGGGACACATCCCGAAGTCTATGTTGCCCGGGGTTCACACGCCAGCTATTTTACGCCGGGCCAGTCCTGGTCGGTGCTTGATTTTGACGACACCGGCCTGTCTTCGTGGCGGGTGGTCGGTCCCGAGCAGCTTGACATCGTGCTGCTGCCGCAGGACCAGTCTCAAGAAGAGGGCCCGCAGTGGCTGGAGTTCAAGGGATACTGGGGAGAGTATCTGGACTTCTCCATATCCATAGAGGGCCTGACGTTCTGGGTCCACGGTCCGTTTGGCCCATCCTGGAGCGAGGATGAACAACCCAGGGACAAGTGGGGGCAGCCTGTGGAGTGGGCCGCCGGGCTGCCGGAGCATCCTCAACCATTCTGGACGTCGTTCTTCGACCTGCCTGGGGATTGGATGGAGTTGGCCTTCTTCTGTATATTCAGCCCGGCGGATATCCACGTCTATGAATCTTCGGGACGCCATGTTGGAATCAATGAGCTGGGGGAACTGGAGAGGCAAATTCCGGGAGCAGTGTACATAGCCCCCGAAGGAACGCAGTACAAGACCATAGTCATTCCCGATGCCGATGTCTCTCAGGAGTACGAGATGGTAGCCACCGGGACCGGCGCTGGCACGATGGAGATAAAGGCTCAGGTGCCCGACGCCGCCAACGAAGTGAGACGCTACCTGGAGTACACCGGGGTGCCGGTGTCGGCGACAACGGTGGCCAAGGTGGAAATCGCGCCCGAGCTAGTCCTGCCGCGTGTGACTCCTGGGAGCCCCAGCGTGCGCGATACCGTGACCAGGCTGAGGCTGGATGTGGACGGCGACGGCACAGTGGATTTTGAGAGTGCACCGGGCAGCTTCGAGGGACAGGAAGTGGTGTTACCCGATTTGAGGGCGGAGGTGGGTATCGAGCCGCAGAAGGTCGACCTCGGAAGCATAGCCAACCAGAGCTTCATCGCGGCTTACGTAGAGCTGCCGCGGGACTATCACCCGAAGGAGATTGACGTATCCACAGTCCGCCTGTTGACAGACATTGCTCCCAGGGAGAAGCCCGTTGAAATCGTCGATCACGATGGGGATGGGGTGGCCGAGCTGATGGTTGTCTTCGACATCCGGCCGCTTCTCGACCGCTTGCTCCGGGAAGAGGAGGGAGAGGTCAAGGTCTCGCTCCCTCTCAGCGGCGTTGTTGACGGCAGGCGCTTTGCCGGCACCGGCACCATCGTCGTCTTCAGAAGCCCGCAGAAGCCGCCGGTTGACGGGCAGGATGGGCTGCTCCGGGGCTAGGGCCACATGGGTATTTCCGGATAATGTCGCGGTCGCCGACCGGGGCTGCATGATGGTGCCACGAGATCCTGGTATTAGCCTGCGGGAGGTCAGGGTCAGGTCGGTCCTGTCGCCGTCAAAGCTGGCGGACTACTGCGTGAATCCGTATGCCGGCTGTGAGCACGGCTGCGTCTACTGCTATGCCCGTTTTGCCACCCGTTTTTCTCATCCCGGCGAGCGGTGGGGCAGCTTCGTGGATGTCAGGGTCAACGCTCCGCTGTTGCTTGAACGGGAGGCGGCGCGCAAACGTCCCGGCCAGGTGTACATCAGTTCGGTGTCGGATGCCTGGCAGCCTAGCGAGCAGGTCTATCGCCTGACGCGCCGCTGTCTGGAACTGCTGCTCAGGCATGGCTATTCACTGTTCCTGCAGACCAAGAACGCGCTGGTGTTGCGCGACTTCGATCTGCTCATGGGCCACCGCAACGTTGAGCTTGGCGTGACCGTCACCACGCTCCAGCCCGGAGTAGCCAGCCTGTTCGAGCCGGGGGCGTCTTCGCCGGGTGAAAGGCTCGACGTGGTGAAGAAGGCCAGGAGCATCGGCCTCCGTACGTTTGTGTTTCTGGGACCGCTGCTCCCTGGAATATCGGATGGAGCTGAAGGACTGAGGCAGCTCTTGGAAGCTGTGGCAGAGGTTGCGCCCGACCGTGTCCTTGTGGACTGTCTGAATCCCCGTTACGGTATGTGGCCTGCTGTCTCCACTGCCGTGTCTCAATATGACCCCTGCCTGCTTGCCCTGTACCGGAGGATTCTCTACGACCGGGAGGAGCGGGCTCTGTACACGCATGACCTGCGCCGGAGAGTCAGTGATCTGGCTACCGGCTACGGCCTGGGAACAAGGATGCGGTGCTGTTTCTGATCACGTCCGTGCGCTGCCTACCGTGAGGCGGCAGTTGGGTGTCTGGCAGGCGGGGCCCCCTTCCCTCAGCGCGGCAGCAGCACGCCCCCGGGGTCGATGACCTCCCTGATGAGTCTGGTTTCCTCGTCGCTGGGAGGGGGCGTCTCCGGGACCTCCCGGGGAACATAGTCGTGGGTGTAGCCGGTGCCGGCGACGACCTCGTCCACGGTGATGCCCGGATGCACCGACTTCAGCCGCGCCAGCTTGGTTTGGGGATCGAAGTCGAACACCGCCTTGTCGGTGAGGATCATGAACGGGCCGCCTCCGGGGAGTCCCAGCCTTTCCCTGGCGCCCGGTCCGTCAAGATACCCTACCCCCGAGATGAAGTCCACCCGGTTCACGAAGTTTCTCCTCTCGTGCTCGATGACGATGATCTCTCTGCCGAACAGGGAGAAGTGGCCGGGCTGGTTGATGGGGCCCACCAGGCGGACCTTGGGCTTGTGATAGTCACCGATGCAGACCGTGTTGCAGTTGCCGTACTTGTCGACCTGGGCCGCCGAGCCGAAGCCGACGTCGATCTCTCCTCTGGCAGCCGAGTAGGGGAGCACCAGGCTGTTGCTCAATGCCTCGCACCTCCAGTCCTGGAGCGCCGTGCCGAACTCGCTTTCCATGTGTGTCGGCACCTCGCCGACCTCCGGGTTCATCAGCCACCCCGCCACTATCATGAAGGAGTTGGGGGCGTGGGTGTGCTGTGCCAGGGCCATTCCCACTATGGGGACGCGCGTCAGCAGGAGGATGGTCTGGGGGCCGGTAGACATGCCCAGGAACCAGTTCTCGGAGTCCCTGAGCTCGCGGGATATGGCCGCGGCCATAACCTCATAAGTGCTGGGCTTGCTTCCCGTCACAGGTATCCGCCTATCTGCCTGAGCTTCACCAGGCTTTCTGCTCCAATCAGGTTGAGGTACTCCATGTGAGACTTCACGCCGTACACATATCTGTCCAGGTATCTTCTGAACTCGTCCGGGTTGCGGGCCGCCTGCGAGTAGTACTTCAGGTGTTCTCTATCCTGGTCGTAGACCTGGAGGCAGGATGAAGGATGTGCTCCATAAGGGGCCTCAACGATAGCTGTGGTCCTGAACCTGGGTATCAGGTTGAGGTGAGGGAATCGCAGTACACGCTCCCTGGGCACGATCTGCTCCACGGTCACGATGAGCTTCCGTGTGGCGCGGGATGTGACTAGGTCGAGGTCCGCTGGCAACTGGCGGTTCTGGAAGTACAGGACGTTCCCGTACTTGTCGCCCATGGGGGCATGGACTATAGCCCACTCCGGTTCGGCGGCCGGGATGGCCTGGTAGGTAGCGCCGCTGAAGGGGTCCACCACCTCCTTGATGTCCGGGTTGTGCCCTGGCAGGTCGGTGCCCCGCATCTCCACGGTGGTGAAGAAGGGCTGCCCCCGGGCGCTGCACTGGAATCGCTCGAACGCCATGGGCTCGCTGTACTCGGCGAGCTCTATCTCGCCTCTCTCCACGGCTCGGCGAAAGTTCGGGGCTGGCCCGAACTCCTCCAGTCCCACGTAGGCTGTCTCCACCCTCTTCACGCAGCCGGCGCCGATCAGTATGTCGATGTCGCTGGCGCTCACGTGGCCGACGATGGTAAGGTCCTTGACCCCTCGTCGTATGAGTTCATAGACGAAGGCCATGGGGTGATTGTGCACCGCCATGCCCCCGAGCGTGATGCGGCTGCCGTCCTTGATGAGACCGGCGGCTTCCTTCAAGCCGGATACCTTCTCCTTCAGGTCAGGCATTTCTCATTGCTCCCGCACCGCAGGCGGCTCGTCGATTGCGGATTTGCGCCTCTTCGTGCCAAATACAGGGATGATGGTAGCGCAAACGAGGACTCGGGGTCAAAGGACTTGAAAGGCGGGGCTGGGATGGCGTCAATCTGCTTCACCCCAACCACGCTATCTGTAAGGGAGGTGGTAGGAAAGAATCGGCATTGCAGTATCCGGGGCATTTCCTTGTCGAGCATTTGCTGGATTTTGCGCCTCCTCTGGGCCTGTGTAGCTTGCCCATTTCAAATCCGGTTGGGTAGACTAGAAGAGGTGACCAGGTGCCGGGGCATGACACGCACCAGGAGGTGAGAGATGAGTTCGGCGAGCCACGTTCAGTCCTGCGGCCATATGGGTAGGTTGCTCAGGGTGGATCTGGGGGAGCGAAAGAGCTCCGTTGAGGATATCGACCCCGGGGTATTGAGAAGGCTCATGGGGGGTACAGGATACGCTGCTAAGCTGCTCTACGATGAGATGCCGGCAGGAATCGACCCTCTGGGTGCGGACAACAAGCTGGTGTTCGCCACGGGGCCCTTGACCGGCACCGCAGCCCCCGGGTCGGGCTCCGTTCAGGTTTGTTTCAAGTCGCCGCTCACCGGAGTCTGGGGCGAATCCAGAGCCGGTGGAGAGTGGGGCGATGCCCTGAAGCGGGCGGGCTATGATTTCCTGGTCATAGAGGGCAAGGCCGCAGCGCCGGGATATTTGGTGGTGCGCGATGCCGAGGTGGAGATAAGGGATGCGGAGAGGCTGAAAGGGAGGACCAGTTCCCAGAAACAGAAGGCTGTCAAGGACGAGTTGGGCGAGGATGGTTTCGAGACTATGGCAATTGGCCCTGCCGGGGAGAACCTGGTGAGATTGGCCAACGTGATGACCGGCGAACGCGCCTTTGGGAGAGGAGGAGCCGGTGCGGTGATGGGGGCCAAGAACCTGCTTGCCGTTGCGGTAAAAGGCACGGGCAGGGTGCGCGTCGCCAGGCCGGACGAGTTCTCACTGGCGTGCAGGGAGGTCAGGAAGAAAGTGCTGGCGGAAACCGATGGGGAGGGATGGGCCCCGGATGGCACCACGAAGGGCCTGGCCGATTGTGACGCCGAAGGGGACATACCCACCAAGAACTGGAGGTCGAACTCGTGGGGGAAGGGCGAAGAGCTCTACGGCCGCTTCAAACGAGAGAACCTGGTGAAGGCCGAAACCTGCTGCCGGGGATGCGTGATGAGGTGCAAGAGGATAGTCAGGGTAGCGTCGGGAAGATGGAAGACGCCGCAGCACGAAGGCGGGGAATACGAGAACATGGCGGCCTTCACCTTCTTCGTCTTGAACGAGGACGTCGATGCGGCGGTACACGCGGACTACCTGTGCAACGAGTACGGCCTGGACACCATCTCCACGGGCGCAGCCATCGCCTTCGCCATGGACTGCTACGACAGCGGTATCATCAGCAGGGAGGAGGCCGATGGCCTGGACCTCAGTTGGGGGAACGCCGAAGCCATGGTTGAGCTGGTGAAGAGAATATGCCGCCGGGACGGGATAGGGTGGCTGCTGGGGGAGGGGGTGAGGCGGGCTTCGCAGCAAATAGGCAGGGGCTCCGAGAAGCTGGCGATACACGTCAAGGGTCTCGAGGGGCCGGCACACGACGCGAGGTCGGGAAAGACCCTGGCGGTGGCCTACGGCTTGGGGAACAGGGGGATGTGCCACATACACCCGCTGGAGGTGGGTAACTATGACGCTCTTAACAACGATTTCGGGCTGATTCCCTACGGGCTACCCGACCCAGAGACGGTGGATCGCTACGCCGAGGAAGGCAAAGGCGAGATCGTCAAGAAGCTGCAGGACTTTGGAGTGCTCCCGGACATCTTGGGTATCTGCAAGTTCTATGTGTTTGTCGGCGTGGGGCCGGGAGAGTTGGCCAGGATGGTCTCCGCCCTGACCGGCTGGGATGTGGATGGCGAAGAGCTCCTGAAGGTGGGGGGGAGGGTGTATGACCTGCAGAGGGTCTTCAACACCAGGGAGGGGATTACCAAGGCGGATGACCTGCTTCCCGAGAGATGCCTCAGGCTCCCTGAGTTCGGCAAGTACGCCTCGCTGAAGGAATGTGAAATAAGGAACCTCACCGGGATGCTGGAGGACTGCTACGAAGCCAGGGGCTGGAGCAAGGAAACGGGAGTGCCTCTTGGCTCGATTTGACCGGTCTTGGAAATCACAGCTATTGATAATTGCACTGAGCACCGTTACACTGTACTAAGCTACTCCTTTGGAGAGCGACACCCTCGAGGACAGGAGGTGAGCATGGAAGAGGGAGGCAGGTTTCAGGGTATCATGCCGCCGGCGATTACCGTCTTTGACTCCGAAGGTGGGATTGATGCCGGCAAGACCAAGCGGTTTCTCCAGCACCTGATCGATAGCGGCGTGCACGGCCTCTTTGTTGCCGGTAGCACCGGTGAATACTCCCTGATGACCATGGAGCAGAGGAGACAGATAATCGATGTGGGGGTGGAAGCAGCCAACGGGAAGGTGCCGCTGTTTGCCGGCACGGGACACAACAGCACCAGGATTGCCGTGGAGTTGAGCAAGTATGCTGAGGTGGCCGGGGCAGACGGCGTTGTGGTCTCCCTGCCGCACTACCCCAGGCCGACCCAGGAAGCCCTTTACCGTCATTACCAGGCAATCAGCGAGGCGATCGACATTCCCCTCTACGTGTATAGCTGGCCCGGCCAGTATGTGGTGGACATAGAGCCAGAGACGGTGGCGCGGCTTGCCGCGGACGGCTATGTCCAGGGCATAAAGGACTCCACTCACGATGTGGACCATACGGCGAAGATTGTCAAGCTGACCGGAGAGCGGATAGTTGTCCTGGAAGGTTTCGAGACCAAGATATTCGCGGCGCTCTGTCTTGGCGCCGATGGGGCCATATGCACCATGGGGAATATTCTGCCCGCAGAGCTGGTGGCGATATACGAGCTGTTCCGGGAAGGCAAGATGACCGAGGCCAGGGATAAGCAGATGTCCGTCTTCGGACTCGCCGAGGTGCTGTCCGCCAGGGAGGACATGCAGCTGCTCAAGGAAGGCCTCAAGATGCTGGGCCTGGATGTGGGAGACGCCTTGATGCCTACGAGCGAAGTGCCTCCCGAGTTGAAGGAGAGGCTGAGGGCAGAGCTCGTCAAGCTGGGGAAGCTGCGCTGACGACCCGGGAAGCGTGAGGAATCCGTGGAGCCTCCGGCGTGTTGATTATTCGCCCCGAAACACCCCAAGACCTTGATGCCATTCGTCATGTCAATGAGCAGGCGTTTGGCCAGAGAGCAGAGGCGGACATCGTTGAGAAGCTGCGGGGCCGCGGCTTACTGACCCTGTCGCTCGTTGCGGTCCGCAGATCTGAGGTCAAGGGCCATATTGCGTTCAGCCCGGTAGTTGTAGAATCGGAAGGCTTGAGCTTCGACGCCGTCGCCCTGGCTCCAATGGCCGTCTTGCCGGCGTCTCAACGGCAGGGCATCGGCGGGCGACTGGTTCGCGCCGGTCTCGAGGGCTGCCGGAATCTCGGCCACGAGATTGTGGTGGTGCTGGGGCATCCGACCTATTACCCGCGCTTCGGTTTCCTGCCGGCCGGGCCAAAAGGCATTAGCTGTGAGTTTGAGGTACCGGAGGAAGCCTTCATGGTTCTGGAGCTGCGGGCAGGGGCACTGGTGGGGAGAGGCGGAGTGGTGAAGTTTCAGCCCGAGTTCAGTGAGACTGAGTGAGGTCGACCTTGGTGATGCCACCTCTTCCCGGATAGCGCGATTGCTGACTCCGCGATGTAGTCTGCGGGAGCAGTTGCGACGACGCAGTTGTCCAGGTTCCGTACTGTGAAGGGTCTGACGTCCGTCACGAAGCCCACCGTGGGTTCTCGGTACATCTACCGCGCCTGATATTGCGCTGGTCAGAGCTTTCGACCGAGTTTGTCGCGAATGAAGCGGACGATGGCATCGGTTTCCGACCCTGGGGGAAACACCTCAGCAATGCCAAACTGCTTGAGCACCGGAATGTCCTCGGGAGGGATATTTCCCCCGGCCACCACCAGCACGTCGTCCAGACCGCTGCGGCGCAGCGTTTGCATAATCTTCTCCACGGTGCCGTAGCGGCCACCGATGTTCAGCCCCACCACGTCGACGCTTTCCTGGACGGCAGCGGCGGCTATCTGGTCGGCAGTGAGTTGACCGCCGTATACTACCTCCATGCCGGCATCACGTAGCGCCACGGCAACCACAGCTACTCCTCTCCAGTGTCCGTCGATGCTGGTCTTGGCCAGGAGCACTCTTATCGCCTTGTCATGTGACTTCATGTGAGCACCTGCCTGTCTCCTTCACACGGGGAGCGGTGTCTTCCAGATGGTGAACACCTCGCGAAAGACGTCGCCCACTTCGCCGATAGTGGCGTAGGCACGGACCGCTTTCATCATTGCGGGCATAACGTTCTCCTCGCTCCGGCATACGTCACGCAGTTCGGCCAGCGCCTCCTCGACTCTAACACTGTCTCGCTCCCGGCGCAGCTTCTCCAGCTTATCCATGGCGATCTCCCAGGTCCTCGGGTTGGCACGGAATGGCGCCACTTCGTGAGGCTCTTCATCTACCTGCAGGCAATTGACGCCCACCA
>Ga0209635_10002352_pt1 | contig 14487 bp, 12 predicted proteins | sample DeeMarSWOR230_32_FD_187463 | JGI IMG/M metagenome (GOLD analysis project Ga0209635, IMG submission 187463) | Marine sediment microbial communities from White Oak River estuary, North Carolina - WOR-2-30_32 (SPAdes) (version 2) | ecosystem: Environmental > Aquatic > Marine > Intertidal zone >... | reverse complement strand
TCGGAGCAAACGCCAAAGACGCCACCCGAATGCTCACCGCACAACTCATCGCAGCAAAACTGAACCGACTCGCCGGCTGCGCACCACACTTCGACTACTGCAACGAGACCATGAACATCGACGAAATCATCGACGAAGCTGACACCTTCCTCGAAACGTACCCGTTGGGAAGCGATCCACGCGGAGACGCACGACAAGAAGCCCTACACATCAAAGACCTACTCGACCTCTACAACAACAGCGGCTGCGAATAAACACGCTAACTCCCCAATTCCACGCGCTCAACTAGTTCCGTTAGCTCTGCTAAGACTCTCTCTTTCTAATCCCTCAGCTCGGGCCGCGTGTATCGACCACCGAAATGTATCACGCTCGGGAAGAGGACACTTATAGAAATCCGCGGACTAAGATACTGATGACCTATGACTTACACAGTTGAAATCAAACTTCCCACATCCAGATACTGGTTCAAATACGCGTTTGGAATAACGTCACGTGAAGAAGCCGAAACCATCAAGCGCGGAGCCAACGGCGAGATCAACGCACGAGTAAGGCGAGAATCAACTGCGACCCCGAGGTGTGACAGATGCAAAGAAGCCTTATTGAAATAATCGCGGAAATCCTACACGTCTCGAAACAAGGCGCCAAAAAGACACGCGTAATGTATTCATGCAACCTCACCCATCGCATGGCAGGACGATTCATCAACTATCTTTTAGCGGTGGGGCTCCTCAGAGAAGGCAATTCGTTTCACACCACAGAGAAAGGTCTGAAATTTCTCAGGACTTATCAGACTCTGGACCTTCTTATGAGCACACGGAACTAGAGAGTGAAGCACGGCGTCGCGCACACACTTGTTTTAGCAACCTTGGCGTCTGGCTGCGCCATGGGTAGATCCATTGAAGCATGGGAGAGGTCAATATAGGTCGGCAACCGGACACATATCGAAGACAGAAATAGATTCAGTTTGGAAAGTTGGCATTTATAGAATTACTCTCTATAGAGACTATTGGTGTTCTAATGATAGAAATCTACGTCTTAAATACGTGCACGAATCTCAACGGCTACGACAGGAGCTGGCCAAATGTTTAGAAACAAAAACCTACAGGAAGAACTACAGCTTCGGGACGAGATTGAAGAGGCCATGAAGAAATTGTCAAACGAAATCAACCAAGATCTACATGAGACGCTTATCCTTCCTTACAGTGGTATGGATGAAGGTGAATGCAACGAGCATGCTTTCTGCAGAATTATGATGATGTGTAGGCTCATGGAAGATGAAGCCTCTAGGATTAGAAGATCTATCGAAAACAAGCTCGGCAAGATTGATTCAGACCTCCTGAAAAACGTGATGCTTCACGTACGCGAAAACGAAAGAACAAAGGCACTTTCAATATACTAGTATTATTCGCATGTAACAGTAAATGCGCGCTTGACAGCCTAGAACGATTCTCCATGACACACGCTGCTGGGCAATAACATAAGCAATCATGTCAAGTCAATGTCTGGGGTCTCTGGCACGCCGCGGTGTGTATTCAAAATAAGTAAGGTTTAAGTCCCCTCCGTCTCCCCTATAAAGGACTACTCAGGCGGAGAAGCCGAATGGAACAACTGCATCACAACGGCGTCCTTGTTCCACTCAAACCCGACGCTAACGAACTCACGATCAGCGTTAAGGGACAAAAGATTAGGCTAACATCTGAACAAGAAGAAATGGCTCTAGCCTGGGCCAGAAAGGTTGGAACCAAGTACATTGAAGATCCGGTCTTCGCCAAGAACTTCCACCACGACTTCTCAGAGAAGCTCGGCATCCAAGCAAAGCCCGGTGACGTCGACTACGCCGAGGTCCTCGCATTTGTCGAGAAGGAGCGCAACTGGAAGGCCAGCCTCTCAAAGGAGGAAAGGCGGCAACTAGCAGCAGAGCGAAAAGCCCGGAGAGAGGCAAACAAGAATCATTACGGATATGCGTGGGTTGACGGCGCCAAGGTTGAGGTAGCAAACTACGCCGCTGAGCCCAGCTGCATCTTCATGGGCAGAGGGCAGCATCCCCTGAGGGGACGTTGGAAGGAAGGCCCTCACTTAGAGGACGTCGAGCTGAACCTATCCCCAGATGCTCCCAGACCGCCAGGTAAATGGAAAGCCGTTGTGTGGCAGCCCAACGACATGTGGATCGCACGGTGGCGCGACAAACTCTCCGACAAGATGAAATACGTCTGGTTCTCCGAATCCAGCATCATGAAGCAGCGGAAAGACATCGAGAAATTCGACACGGCCAAAGAGCTCCGCCAGAACCTTGCCAATGTCCAGAGGCACATCTTGAACAGCCTCAACGCTGAGGACGTCCGGCGGAGAAAAATCTCAACGGTCTGTTTTCTCATCGATAAGCTGAAGATCAGGGTTGGCGACGAGAAGGACCCCGACGAGGCGGACACGGTTGGCGCGACGACTCTAAGACCAGAGCACCTGCACTTCAACGGCGATGACACCGTCACCTTCAACTTTCTAGGAAAAGACGCTGTACCTCACATCTTCAGGGTTGAACTCCCAAACCGTGTACTGGCGAATCTGAAAGAGTTCGCGGCCACCGCCAAATCCAGCCTCTTCTACGGCGTTACCTCAAGGCATGTAAGCGAGTTCCTCGACGAGGTGATGCTTGGACTCTCTGCAAAGGTCTTCCGCACCTGCTATGCCTCGGAAGCCGTCGAGACGAAGCTGCAAGAAGCGTCCGTCAAGATTGAAGACCCCGAGCATTCCAAGAAGTATGTGGCCACGATGGCCAACCTTGAGGCCGCCAAGGTCTGCAACCATCGCCGCACAATCCCCAAGACTTGGGAATCCTCTCTGGAGAAGAAGAAAGCCCGACTGAAGGTTTTGAGGTCCAGAGCCGAGATAGCGCAGGACAAGCTGCGGCAGCAGATTACCGATCGCGAAGAAAGATATAAGGAGAAGCTCGAAAAGGCTGAGGAAAAGCTTGCAGAGCTGACGGAGAAACTGGAGGCTTCCAAGCAGCAGCTCGCAGAAACGAAGAAGCAGGGAAAACAGGTCACAGCCCTAAGGAAACGCGCTAGCGTCCAGCAGGAGCGTGTCAAGCGTCAAAGCCATCTTATTCAAAAGCTGAAGGCCAAGCATGAAGAGCAGATGAACCGACTCGGGGAGCGGCTGAATAGTCGGAGGCAACGTGACAAAACCGCAGTGGACAAGCTTAAGCTCAAGATAATTACCCAGAAGGAGACCCGCGACTACAACCTCGGGACCTCCCTGAAAAGCTACATTGACCCCCGAATCTACTACAAATGGGGAAAAAGAGTTGACTACGACTGGAAGCTCTACTACCCAAAGACCCTTCAAAGCAAATTCAGCTGGGTTGAGACAGGTACACCGCTGAGAAATAGCCAGAAAGATGCGCCTGCGTTCCTTTTGTCCTGTCCCTGAAAAAACTGAGACAAGGACACAAAAGCAGAGTTGGAAAGATTCTGCCAGCTAGCATTTTCGTTCAGCCAAAAGGGCGCATAAGTCATAAATAGCACTTGCCGAAGCAGACCGCACTTGGAGATTTAAGAATGAAGTGGAGCCACGAGGAGATTGACAAGTTCTCCCCCATCCTAAAGCAGGTGCAGCTAGACCTAGAGCCCCTAGAAGGAAACAGCATCCTCGTATTATGCAGTGCCACTGGAGAAATCGCATTCTTCCTAGGCGAAAAAATGGAACACGGACGCATCATCGGCCTTGAACTCAGCGAGGAGATGCGTCAAACCGCCCAGAAAACAGCTAAGCAGAAACACATGGACCGCATCATGGAGTTTCACAAGGCACAGAAGACGCGCATACCATATCCAGACGAGAGCTTCCACGCCTTAGTCAGCGAGTTCATCGTCTTCCCTACAACACTCCCCACCGAGATAGGTCAACCCGAGATGGCCCGCGTACTCAAACCGGGCGGAAAAATGGTGCTAACCGACGTCATCGTTACGAGACCGGTTCCCGAAGAACTGCGAAGCCAACTGCAGAATATCGGACTGAACTACCTATGTGAGGCCACGAAAGACGACTTCCGAACTTGGATGGACGACGCAGGCCTAACGCACGTAGAGGTCATCGACTTCACACCAGTCGTAAAAAGGGTCTGGGAGCAGAGACGAGAGAGTGCACAATCACCTGAGCAACGTAGCGCGTACAGACTTCTTCTTGACGACCCAGAATTCAGGGTAGGAAAGGAGATGTTCTACATATACGTCCGGGGAAAGAAGAGGCCGTAAGACAAATGCGAATTACAGCCACACGCAAACTCAGAGGGCCTTAGAGAAGAAGTCCGCCATCTTCTTGAAGAGAATCTTCTGATTTTTCGGCTTCCATATCCCGTGCCCTTCATCCTCGAAAACCAATAGGTCGTATTTGATATTGTTCTCATCCAGCTTTCTCTTCACCACTTCCACATTCTTAGGTGTGACATTAGGATCTCTAGCTCCTTGTACAATCATCACCTTCCCTCTAGTCTGTTGGATGTAATTAATGGGTGATCGCTCATAGTACCTCTCCGGCACTTCTTTCGGACTTCCCCCAAGCATCTCTTCTGAGTACGGGCGCAGATCTGGACGCGTCGTTTCATAGTCAACGACCAAGTCGGTCATCCCACAAATCGGAACTGCTGCAGCGAAAAGCTCCGGCGCTTTGGTTATCGCATACCAACTGGAGTACCCCCCATAACTAGTCCCGGTAACCCCCACCTTCCCTGTCTCAGCGATCTCCTGCTCCATCAGTGCTTCTACTCCAGCCCAAACATCCTCTTGCTCATCGCTCCCCCAACCGTTGACCCTGATCGAATCCTCAAATTCGGCACTGTACCCGGTGGACCCGCGATAATTGGGCGCAAGCACGTTGAACCCCCGCGAAACAAAATACTGAATGTGCGGAACGATGGAATCCGTCACGTGAGCCGTAGGTCCGCCATGAACATATACGATTGTCCTCTTACTCGCTATCTTCGGGCGATAGAGCCACCCATGGATTCTCAGACCATCCTTGGCGCGCCATTCAAAATCGTCAGCCGCAGCAAGATCCTCCCGTTTCAGAGTTGTCCGCTCCCAAACATGGATGAGCGATCGAAAGCTCTCTTCTTTGACATTGTTGACGTCGAACCCGACGATTTCTCCTGGCTGCGTAGACGAGTAGTAGATGCCTACCCAGTCTTCCTCTGACACAGGGCCTACTGGCAAGAGCGCCCCTCTGATTCTGGGTAACGACTTTTCTTCCAGAGTGGCTAGGTCGATTATCGAAGGCCTCAATCGCGCCTTCTCGTACTCCAAAACTATCAGATGATGACTATTAACAGGACTTTGAATCAGCTCAATGTTCCGACTCGGATCATCGATAAGCCAACTAATCTCCCCGTCTTCGATATCGTAGACGCCTAACGAATAATACCTCTGCGTCTTTCCGTCTTTCGTCTCAGTAATGAACCCAACCTTCTGCCCATCAGGCAACCAGACGGCCTTAACCTTCGCCTTCCGCCCAAAATTCAGTATCTCTCGATCCTCTTCGTCGTTGATGTCGACGAGCCAGAACTGATCGCCTTTAGGATGGACATCTTTCCTACTGTAGAGAACAGAACTTCCCGGACTATTAAGCTCAGGATAGACCCACGCAGGCTTCTTCGGTCGTGCCAGAACCACCTTCTCTTCTGTCTGAAGATCATGCCTGTACACCCACGTCGCCTCAATCTCCTGCTTCCTTGCCGCGTCATAGTTGGCGCCATAGACAAGCCACCTCCTGTTAGGATGTAACGCTCCTCCCCGCAAGAAGAATCGAGGATCTTCTTCCGTCAAGGGAATCATCTGTTCGGGTTTGTCGATCTCGACTTCGAACAACCTCACCCTTTCATTCCTGTCTTTGTCTTCTCCTACAATCACAGACCGAGAGTCGGGAGCGAAGTTCACCACGAAAGTTGCTTCAGGCGTTTTCGTTAGAGCAACAGGCGATGCCTTTCCATCCGTGGGGACTAGAAACACGTCAAGGTTAGGATGTATATTCTTCCAAGTGTAGGCAACATACTTGGAGTCCTTCGAAATCACATGATTATATATCGCCGGAACAGTCAACAGCCCTTCCAAGAAATCCTTTCCAAGATTCCTCATTAGCCTGCCCATTCAATCCCTCGAACCTATCTTCAGCAAAAGAGATAGATATCTCCTTCTCTTCGCGTCGACGCGTCTTGGGTGCGCTCCTTTGCTGGACAAGTTAGATATTTGAGCTAAGCATAAAAAGAGCCTGAGAGGACCAACCGTTGACCAGCGACCTAATGTTCATCGGACACGTCTCCATGGACCAGATAGAAAATCAACACGGCACAAGAGTTCAAGCAGGAGGAGCCGCACTCTACGCAGCAATGGCCGCCGGAACCTTAGTCAGAGATGTAACCCTAGTCTCAGCCATCGGAAAAGACTACAAGTTCAAGGACACGCTAAGACCTCTGAACTCCACTCATGTTAGAGCCTTCAACATGCCCTCCACAACGTTCAACATCAGATACAACAAGCTCGGCGAAGCAGAGTATCTCAAAGCCGTTCACGGCGCAGGTGCAAAAGTAACAGCCTCAGCCATTCCAACGCGGTTACTCAGCCCCGAAACCATGGTACACATCACGCCGATGCAACCAAGCAAAGTCAGAAAAATAGTCCACAAGATACGCAAAAACTCAGAGAAGACCCGAATCTCCATCAACACGTGGATAGACTACATCAAAGAAAGCCGAAGAAACCGAACCACCCTCAAGAGCCTCGTCAAAGAAGCAGACTTCTTCATCGTGAACGACACAGAAGCCAAAGCCCTAACCCAGACAGACTCAATCTCAACCGCCCTAAGCGCCCTCGAAGCCAAGATGCTCATCGTCACGCTAGGACAACTGGGAGCAATAATAAAGGAACAAAACACCGCAATACAGATGGTTCCCGCCCTAAACGTCCCCATCAAAAACGTCATAGACACCACCGGAGCTGGAGACACATGGTGCGGCGCCTTCCTAGCAACCTACAAACTAACACAAGACCTCATGAAATCAGTCACCATCGCCTCCATAATCTCCAGCATCAAATGCGCCGGCTGGGGTCTCGAAAAACTCAGGAACCTACATTTCAGGAAACCCGACGACGTGATAGAATACGTCATAGGCCTAAAAGAAGGGGCTCTCCAAAAGAGAATAATGGACTACACTACACGTTAAGATTCTCGCAGAACTTTTCTCCATTTCCACGGAGCTACAGTGTTGGTCAGGTTGGCTTCGTTGCCCCTGTATCGGTATCTAGATTTCCAAGTCGTAATGCATTTGGCTCTTTGAGACTGTTGGCAAGATCGCCCATTTCTTCAACACTGATCTTCTTGATGTATAAGTCGTGAGCCTGACGCGGCTTCACTCCCCATTCTTGCTTACTAGTCAAATACGAAGCGTACAGCAGACTGACCTATGCTCAAACAACTTTAAGATTGCCATTTAGGCATTAATATGTGTAATATTGCAGTTTGAAGTGATATTATTACGTTATTCAGAATTTTGTAATAGGGTGAAACGCGCGCAGAATCTTCTCTATTTGACTGAATAACTCGTGGATAAAAGAGGAAAGAGTGAGAGGCTAGCGCGCGTGTGCAACAAGCCTTATGTAGCTATTTCTCCACATTGGGTGTACGCCGTGAAAAGCCAGGAGGGAACCGCCTGAAAAAGGCTCTTTTGACTCTAGCTGTTGTAGGATTTGCGTCTCTGATTGCGGGAACAGCCATGGCTTCTGCATCTCGACGGACAACAGTCATGATTATCCGTTCATATGGGACTATAGCCTATCCCGATGAAGAGCTGAAGGCTGAAGAAGACAACTCTCTGGGTGCGTTGACGATAGGGGATGCTTACCTATGCGTTCAGGTTCGGGACTCTGGTCAGCCGCTCTTTTAAGCGATCCAAGTCAAATGCGTTTGCGTGCCCGCCCGTGACACTCGCACTAGTGGTGCTCGATAAGATGATGGTACTGCCTTGGCGATACTAGAGAACGGAACGCTCTTTCCACTACCTCGTTCAGGGCAGGATGAATATGCATTCCATTGACTATCGGCGCTACACTTCGTTCATTGGTGTACATCAAGTTTATGATCTCCTGTATGAGAACAGACGCATGTGGTCCAATGATGTGGGCTCCCAAGATTTTCATGGGTCCCTTCTCAACGATCACCTTGACAAAATAGTCCTTCACGCCCATGGCTTCCCCTTTAGCAGTGTCTTCGTATCGATGCATCCCAATTAGCACATTCTCTTCTCCATAGTTCTCAACTGCTTTCTTCTCCCCAAGACCGACGCTTCCAATTTCAGGATACGTGAAGACAGCATGCGGGATCGCGTGGTAATCTACCTTCACTTTCTTCCCCAACACGGCGTTGTAGTAGACAACTCGAGATTCGTAGTTGGCCACATGCTTGAAGAGATATCTGCCATTCGCATCCCCAAAGGCCCAAACGTTTGGCTGCGAAGTCTCCAGATACTCATCAACGATGATCCATCCACTTTTGTCTGTTTCTATTCCCGCTTCTCCTGGATGAAGAATGTCTGAATTCGCCCCTCTTCCGGTCGCTACTAACACTTCGTCGGCTGTTATTGGCACCTCTTCTCGACTCTGCCTATCTACCGCGATCAGCCGCCTCTTACCATCCGAAGCTCTTTCTACCTCACGCACTTCGTGGTTAGTAAGAATTGTCATGTGCTTCTCCAGCTCTCTCTTAGCCAGCGCTGACACCTCAGGTTCTTCTTGCTTAAGAAACTGGGGATTTCTACCGATTATAGTGACCTTCGATCCCATTGCTGAGAAGAAATGACCGTATTCTGCAGCTATGTAGCCTCCGCCAACTATGGCCATGCTCTCAGGTAGCCTCTGCATCTCAAGAACTGTGTCGCTTGTAAGATAACCTGCTTCCTCCAGCCCTTTTATCGGAGGTATTATAGACTTTGACCCTGTGCACAAGAATACCATCTTTGACTTAATCGTCTCATCGCCAACCTTCAACGTGTACGGCCCAACAAATTCGGCAACAGTGGGATAGTAATCTATGTTGTTAGACTGTGAGAGCCCTTGGCGTATCATGCCAATGTCCTTAGAGATGAGCGTCCTCATCCTTTCCATGACTCTTTCAAAATCTATTTTTTCGATGGCAACATCTATGCCGAATTCCCCCGCCCCTCCAATTGTTCTAATCAACTCAGCAGGGTACAGTAACATCTTTGACGGTATACAACCCCGGGTAAGACAGATGCCCCCCGGCTCATCCTTATCTATCACAGCCACTTTCATCCTCGGATTCTTTTGAATCATAGCGCTCACAATATTCATTGCTGAACCTGTTCCAATTGATATCAGATCGTATTCCTTCACATCAACCACACGGCGATAATAAAAGAATGTAAGTTCTTAAATGTGCGTGACTGTAACGTAGCAATAACACAATCTCAAATATATTAAATCCAATTTTCCTTGCGTGAACGCGCGGTCGGGTTCGTTTGAATTGCTCGCGTGCTCGATGGGCCTCTGGAACGCGCCTATGTATAACTTAAATATGGCTATTGGCAAAACGTCTAAGTCTGGGATAAGTATGGCATTGTCTAAAGGAGTTATGTACGCCATAATGATAGTAGGACTAATTGTGGCCTTCGCTGCAGGACTCTTTACCAGCCCCTATGTAATGCCTGAAGAAGAACCAGAGACCATGTGGGACATTGTGCAAGAACGAGGTAAACTCATAGTCGGAACTGACCCCTACTGGCCACCCTACCAGTATTTGGACGAAGGAGGCAACCTCATAGGTTTTGAGGTTGATCTAATAGAGATGATTGCTGAACGACTAGATCTCACGGTAGAGTGGAAAACGCTCAGTTTCGACGCCATAATACCCGAAGTCAAAGCAAAGACCATCGATTTAGGAGTAAGCGGATTCTCCATCACTCCTGAAAGGTTAGAAGAGGTGCAGTACGTAATACCCCACAGCGTAACAGAGGGTCAAGTAATCATGCTACAAAGCGAAGCCGAGACGAGAGACATCACCGAATTAACCTCACTCACGGAACTCGGCGACCTGGGCCTAACATGCGCAACCGAATCAGGTACGACTCAAGAAAGTGAATTGATGGACCTAATCACAGCCGGAGAGATACCAAGTGCCACACTAACAAGCTACGGAAGCTTTGCAGAGGCACTTACAGCCATGAAAACAGGCATTGATCATTGCGTCTACGCCGAGACTCCTGTAACATCTTGGTGGATCCTAGAAGCCGAACAAGAACAAGAAGAACCAATAGTGATTATCTACAGGAGACCTTACTGGCCCGTAGCTTTCTTGGCCCACCTAGACTCAGACATCCTCGTTGCAAAAATAAGCGGTGAGCTAGCAGAAATTATCTCCGAAGGCGAATTGGATGAACTGAAGGCGACTTGGAAGTCCTGACCAATGCGTGGTGACAGTTGGATCTCACTCAACAGCTGGCCATAATCCTACAAGGATTACCCAATACTCTAGCCATATCCATCCTCTCTTTTTTATTTGGACTTGCAGCAGGGCTTCCACTAGGGTTCATACGAACATACACGAGCAAGCCATACCAAACCATAGTCGGCATTTATGAAAAAATTTTCAGGGGAATCCCAGAACTTGTACTCATATTCTTCGTCTACCTAGGCTTGGGAATAGAACTGGGCTTCGCACCCTTCAAGAATCCGTTTATCGCAGCAACCTTTGCCTTAGGACTAAGAAGTGGGGCTCACCAATCCCAAATATTCAGAGGAGCAATAGGAGGCCTGGGAGAAGAACAGATGGTAGCCGCGAGAGCCCTAGGACTCTCTAGACTCAATGCAGTGTTTTACGTGATGGCTCCCCAAACCTTCATTGCTGCAACCCCAGCCTTGGCCAGTGAATATGCACTCTTGATCAAGGATTCCTCGTACGCTTTCATAATCGGCGTGACCGAGATCATGAGACAGGCAGACAAAGTGAGAGCCGCAACCCTTGATATGGTGTTTCCCACCGTAGCAGCCACAGTGCTTTACATACTGCTTACCTTCCCTCTAGCAACTTACCTAGACATGTGGGGAAGCAGAAAAAAGAAGCAATTAGGGCTCTAGAAGGGAGGAAAATGACAGACATAGTACTAGAGTGTAGAAATCTATGGAAAATCTACGGGGAAATAGTTGCCCTGAAAGACGTTTCTCTAGAAATCAGAGAACGCGATATAAAGCTCATATTCGGCCCAAGTGGATCTGGAAAAAGCACACTCGCAAGATGTTTGGCGATGTTGACCACACCCACCAAAGGAGACGTTTTTCTTGGAGAAGAATGCTTAACTGGACCAGGCGTGGACCTCAACAAGGCGAGAGCCAGGATAGGATTTGTTTTCCAGCATATCTGGCTCTTCCACCACCTAACCGCTCTTGGAAACGTAGAACTAGGACTAAGACGTGTACTGAAATTACCCAAGAAGGAAGCCAGAAAACGAGGAACGCAGGCTCTAGCAGATGTAAAAATGGAGAAATGGGCCGATCACTACCCAGCTCAGATGTCTGGAGGGCAACAGCAAAGAGTTGGGATAGCTAGAGCATTGGCAATGGATCCCGAAATCATAATACTTGACGAGCCAACGTCAGCTCTTGACCCAGAGCTCACAGGGGAAGTCATAGATGCGTTAAGGGACTTGGCAGACAAAGGAACAACTATGCTTGTAATCAGTCACGAGATGCCTTTCGCGCGCGAGGTGGCAGATGAAATGGTATTCTTGGACGATGGTGTGGTTGTCGAGAGGGGACCACCAGAGCTCTTCTTCACAAAACCCTCTAGTGAGAGAGCAAGAAGATTCATGGCTCGGTTGATTAAGCGAACGCAGAGGGAATAGACGGCATGTTCGATTTTCTACTGCAGTTTATTCCTTGGATTCTCGAAGGTTTCTTGGTAACTATCCAACTAACATTTGTCGGATTAGTATTTGGGCTTCTACTGGGAACTCTTTTGGCGATTGGAGACTTGTATGGAGGAAAAGCCATTTCCACAGCTATTAGGTTCTACGTGGAGTTCTTCAGAGGAAGCGCACTTATCGCTCAAGCTTTCGTGTTCTTCTTCGCCGTATTTCCAGACATGCTCAAAATGGGTCTAATAGATCGCATCACAGTCGGTTGCATAGTATTCACGCTTAACAGCGCTGCATATCAAAAGGGCTACATAAAGGGAGCAATGGAATCCGTATACGAAGACCAGATGACAGCGGCGCTTTCCTTAGGCCTGTCAATGTGCGTGACTGTAACGTACGTTGTGCTTCCCCAAGCCATGAGAATAATGATACCTGGATGGAGCAACGAATTCTCCTCACTAGCCAAGAGTACTCCAGCTATATCTGTGATGGGCGTGAGGGACCTCACCTCTGTCGGTCGTTCAATATCCCACCGAACCTTCAAATTCATAGAAACATGGATCTTCATAGCGTTAATTTACCTCATCTGGATCAGTATTGTGATGAAAATCTTGGACATGATATACGGAAGGGTCAAAATACCTGGAATAGAAATATCAGCATGAAATCTCCACCCTACCCTTAGAGCGCGCTCAACCCCCTGAGTAAAGAATAGCACTGACAGAAATCTTTATGACAGCACAAGCTCTAACTCAAGTGCAGATGTCTGCACAGGAGGAAGAAAAGACTGATTTTTGTAGCCATCTGTGATGTAAAACCAGGGCAGGATGACACAGTCTACCAGCAAGTAGAAAGCTTGAGAAGAAGCAAGGGAGTCACCCCATTGGTTATCGGACGACTCTTCGAAGGAGCCGACATAATGCTCTTATTTCACTCAGCAGATATGGAGTCTCTTGACGACTATCTCGTAAAAGACGTACGAGCCATCACAGATATACAAGAGCTTATCGTTGTACCCATTTACGAGTTCAGACTGCTCTCTTCCTTCGATTTCATGGTCGACCCAGAACAGGAAGGCACAGAGACAGCACCATCCGAAACCGAAGAGTTGCTCTTCTTCATGGCAAAGATCGACGTTGCCCCGACTAAAGACCGAGCGGTATATGACCACGTCTCGTCCATAGAACCGACAGCTCACTTCATACCGCTAATGGCTGGACACACGTTTCACAGCAAAGACTTTGACCTAATCCTCTTCTTTCTAGCAAGGAACTTAGAGAGTGGTTGGGAATTCGTGAAAGCGTTGCGGGTTATCGACGGGGTATGGGACACCGAAGTAAATCTCATTGCCCACTTTGAGGGCTTGGTAAGCCTGAAGCGATTCAAAGAACTAGTCTCCGCACAAGCAGAAAGGAGGAACAGTGATTGAACGGTGAAGAGAGAAGAGCGACAGGCATAAAAAGACTAGAGATACGAATCGGAAAGCTCTGGGGCTTTCGCCGAGAAAGAGAAGGTGTAGTCACAAAACTTTCGCCTGAAAACACCATCCGACGGCTTGTCCATCTCTTCACCGCATCAATTAGTACAATCAGTTCCTTCTTGAGAAAGAGAATGGGTGAAAGCGGTCTAACAGGCATGTTCGAGTATCAGGGCGAAAAATTCGGAGAGGGCTGGGAAAAATATACCTGGAGAGCTGACGACATCGCCAGAAACATGATTTGCCTGAACTTCCAACCATTTGGAATTGAAGCCCACTATAGCGGCGATGAAAAGAAGGCGACGATAACTGTTGAAAAGTGTACCCTACCTGAAAACTTCCTCCAGTCAGTGGAATATCTCAAAGAGTTGACCATGCGGCAAGAAGGAGCCCTTGACGTAGGCCAAATGTTCTCCTCTCTTGACAAGATTAGCTCATCATGGGATTGGCCTCCAAAGAAGACGGAAGTCTGCGCAACATGCAGAATAATCATGCCTAGGTTAGGTAAGAAACTAGGCTTCACTTGGAAGCACCACATAACTCGCGATGCTCCACCAAAATGCGTTTTTAACATTGAAATCGTAAAGCAAGACAAAGCTTGATGCCTAACTAGGAAATGCGCGGCAAGGTAGAATCTGAAACCATTCCGCTTTGCACGTGTTGTGTAATCTTCCTTTCTATGCAGAATTAACCGCAAGGTTTAATTTCATACTTCTTGTGAGGGTCAGATGTGGTGGTGCGTTGCCTGTGACAACCAAAGATCTGGTCATGGTGATTGAGAAACCGCACTTCACGGTTAAGCTTCATCAGAGCTTGCTGGAACTGGACCTGAAAGAAGGCGCGAAAAAGGAGTTGGAAGAGATTGTCGAAGCAAACCCACTTCTCAGAGGAAGCCTGGGCTACCTGTTCCAGAATGTAATTCCACTCGATGTGCCACTTAAGGGCATAGAATCAGTGGATCAAGACGAGAAAGGCAAAGTGAAGATAACAATTCCTCATCGAAGAGACATAACTATTCCTCTTGATCCAGCTGAATCCAAAAAACTTGTCGCCAAACTGCGCGAACTCGTCCCAATTGAGAAGCAGAAAGAAAAGG
>Ga0209635_10002351_pt1 | contig 14490 bp, 8 predicted proteins | sample DeeMarSWOR230_32_FD_187463 | JGI IMG/M metagenome (GOLD analysis project Ga0209635, IMG submission 187463) | Marine sediment microbial communities from White Oak River estuary, North Carolina - WOR-2-30_32 (SPAdes) (version 2) | ecosystem: Environmental > Aquatic > Marine > Intertidal zone >... | reverse complement strand
GTTTTTGATGAAAAAGTTGAGGTCTATCCCGAGTTTATACTTAGGAATTTCTTGGAAAACCGGGACCGTGCATTGATTTATGTGAACAAAGTAGCAATACTGCTAAAGTAAACAATAAATAGTAGACACTAAAAACAGCGTAGGCGTCCCGCTGAATTTTATTCTACCCCGCTGAATGATTAACATTCTACGGGGCAAGCGGGATAAATAAAGCGCAACTGAATAGGCTGCATTTGAGGAAAAAAGTTTCGTAGTCTCTATTCAGTAAATATACGATTCATAATACATTTGACTTTTGGTCTTGTATATCTATAATATCCAAGATGTCAGTCTTGAGAAATAAAGTCAAGATAATTCCAATTGAACAACCTTTCTTACGCGTTCTTGCTCACTATATAGCTGATAAGTTCAAGAATGATTCACCAAATTTTTCTAATATTCTGCTCATTTTCCCGTCGCAACGAAATAAATTTTATTTTCGTAGATATCTACTTGAGGTTTCAGGTTCTAAGGGCATTATTCCTCCTACTATGAAGACAATTGGCGAGTTCATGCAAGATATATATGAATCTGTGGGCGGTAAACGGGGGATGCTTCTAAATAGAATTGAGCGAAATTTTATTCTGAAACAAGTTATTGATTCCTTGAAAATCGAATTCTGGCGCGATCTATCGTTTATGAAATTCATATCAGTCGGGAATCGCCTTCTTGGCTTTTTTGATGAGCTTTCAAAAGAGAGAGTAACCCTTGATGAAATTGAAGCGAAAGTGATATCTGGTCATTATCCAGAGAAGTATGTTAAAGATGAATTGCCTATTATAAAAAGGATTCACAATAAGTATAGAGAGACTTTGGCAGAGCAAGGTTATCAAGATGATATTCTTAAATACAATAGTATTTTCACGCAGTTTGATTATAAAACCCTGGGGAATTATAGCTATATTTGCATTGCGGGTCTTGTTGCAACAACATCGGTCGAAAATAGGATAATTAAAGAAATATTAGAAAACTTATTTGCTGAGTTGATTATTCATTCAGCTGCAAAAGATATCATGAAAATGCAGGATACAGGTAGCCCATTCTATCTACATTTTAAGTTGTTAAAAGCGCTGGGCATAGAAGCATCTGATGACCTCGATGTCATTGATGGTGTGAAGATCCATTCAACCGTTTGCCATATTAGAAAAACAGAGACTGAGTCTCAGCAGGCATTTTATATAAATCGACTTCTCAAGAAAGTAAAGACGATTTACGATCCACATCGCATAGCTATTATTCTTACCGACGAAAGTATGGTCTATTCTGTAATCGAAACCTTGAGAGCTTGTGGATTTGAATATAATGTTTCGGCTGGTTTTCCATTTTCTCAATCGATACTATATTCGTTTCTCAATCAACTGAAGCTTGTGATTGAAAGCAAGTTCCACTATGAGGAGTTTTTTGCATTTATTAAACATCCGTTGTTCAAAAATGCCGTGGTGGAAAGTAAGGAGTTACGACCATTGATCTACCGTTTAGAAAATTACATGGTGACAGTGAAGTTGAATTTTTTTGATCCCGTAGCCAGATATGAAGATGATTTTAAGCCGCTTATTATATTAATAAGAAAATGCGTTGATGCGATTACATGTGATCTGCCTTTAGATAAGTATATCGATAAGATAATCGAGATGCTGAACACTTTTCTTGTTTACAATCAGGAGTTCATAAAGACGGGATCACGATCTATAAATGACTTTTTTGATCAGATCCATAATCTTTCCAGACTACGTATTAGAGAGATGTCGATTGGTGGAGGCGTTGAGATGCTTAATTTCATCCTCCGTATTCTAAAGGATGCTACGTATAATCTACGGGGCGAACCTATGAAAGGAGTGCAGGTAATAGGGTTTTTGGAGGCAAGGAATCTCGATTTCGATTGCATAATTTTATCGTCAATGAATGAAGGCATTTTTCCCAAACGCAGCGAAAAAGATCTATTTATAAACCAGCGAGTAAGACGGGAGATAGGTCTTCCCTATGATAAAGAGCGTGAAAATTTGTATCATTATTACTTCACAGAAATGACAAAAGGAAAAAAAGAGGTGTTTATTTCCTATTTGCAGGAAGAAAAAAGGGATATTAGATCGCGTTTTATTGATTTTCTGAGTGAACAAGGTGTGGCGGTTGATGAGTCAAAGACGCGGCTGGAAGATACAGCAATAAGGATTGTAAAAAGAGGTGTGGAAAAAGATCCCAACACGATGGCATACCTATTTAACATGGCTGCTGGAAAGGGATTGAGTCCAACAAGTCTGAAAGATTTCAGAGAATGTCCTTATCGTTTTTATCTAAAATATATTCTTAACATTAGAGAGCCGAACGAAATCGTTGAGGAAGCAGGTCCACTCGAATGGGGGAGGATCATTCATCAGAGTTTGAATAATTTCTATAGATATGACTATCCTGGCGGCATTCATGAAAGTGACATGGAGAAAGCAAAAGAGGCATTATATAAGCGACTGGACGATGCTGTAAAAAGTGAACTTGCTCAAAGACCAAAAGGCCTTACTTTTCTGGATTTGACATTATATAAGAAGCGGATGAGTCGATTCCTACAGCATGAAATTCAAAGATTCAAAGCTGGTTTCACAATAGATAGGGAAAGGTTAGAGAAGAGAGTGGTTTATGGAATGAATTTGGGAAATCGTCAGGTCAATCTGCATGGGTATATCGATAGGGTAGACATAATTGATAGTAAGTATTATATCCTTGATTATAAATCGTCAATGCCTGCGAGAAATAAGTATCAGATTGGCGAAGATTTCACTGAATTTCAACTTCCTCTTTATGGTCTTGCAGTATCAAAAGAAAAGTTCGAGAGCGTTGCAGGATTAGCATATTATATTTTATCAAACAAGGTAGAAATCAAAGCGCTGGTTGAGGAAATTGAAGTAGTCAACTATCTTAAAGATTTCAAAGAACAGATTCTTATACCAACGATTAAGGATCTCTTGGATGCTTCTACGGACTTTTACCAGACTGAAGACAAGGATGCATGTACGTTCTGTTCTTATGTAGATCTATGTGGAGTGAAGAATGTCTGAGAAGCTGAAGAATATTGCGTTAATTTCTGCTGCAGGTGCAGGCAAAACGCGCGCTCTTACTCGCAGGTTTCTTTTTCTCTATCTCAATAGAGCAAATTATTCGCTTGATTCACTTTATGGTATTACCTTCACAAATGAAGCAGCTTTTGAAATGAAGGAGCGCATACTTAATTATCTGAATCTTCTAATAGCAGGAAGCGTCGATGATGAGTCTGAGAAGGATATTATTCATTGTTTTAGCAATATTTTCCCCGATATCAAGGAGCGCGCCAAAAAGAAAAAAAGATACTTACTCAATAACCTTTCAGATTTGAATATTAGCACTTTTCACAGTCTCTTTGCCTCTTTCCTATCAGGTATTCCCTTTGCAGCCGGTATTTTACCCGGTTACGAAATAATAGATGAAATGCAAGAGAAGATTATCTTTGACAGTGTCGTGGACCAGTTTTTTGACGATGTATATAGAAATAAAGATCTTTTTAAGATTATTAGCGAATTAGTGGAACAGGAGGAGACGAGTCTGAAAAGAAGTCTTACGACAATTTTTACAGACATTATGCCATGGCTTGATTTCCTTGAACGATTGGTGAAGGAAGAAAATAAGATAAAAGTAAGACTTGTTCGAGAGAAACGCAATTTTTCAACCATATTAAAGCTATTCAGAAATTTTGTGCATGAGCACGAATCGTGTACCTATGTCAAGAATAGCAAAAGTATGAACAAATATTTCGCCAATTTTCTCGCAAAAATCGATGATTACATTGATACAGATGATGTTAATATACTCCATGGGCTTATATTCGGCACCGACTTACCGGCAAAAAGCTATATTAAATCATTTTTGAATAATTGCGGTGAGGACGCTGAGCCATTTCTGAAGATTTTAGGAGAGATGGAAATTCATACTAAGAAACTTTTGAAAGCACTTTCAGATCAACAGATTTTAATACACCTCAAACCTATCTTAAAAGTATATCAGCAGTATCAAAGAGCAAAGCAGGAAAGAAACATGCTTAGTTTTAACGATATTGAGACATACACACTTCAGGCATTAAAAAATAATCCTGAACCAGACTATCTTTATTTTAGAATTGGTTGTGAAATGAGACATTTGATGATTGATGAATTCCAGGATACGAGTCATCGCCAATTGGAAATTCTTGAACCTCTGATTGCCGAAATTATCTCTGTTGCGCCAACCGAAAAAAGCATTTTCTATGTTGGTGATCCATATCAGGCAATATTTCGCTGGCGGGGCGGTTCGCCCGCTCTATTTCGTCTGTTGGCAACAAGGTATCCGGGTAAGATTGAAGAAGACAAATTAGTAACCAATTATCGTAGTAAGGAAGAAATTATCGATTTTGTGAATGTCATTCTCGATAAGAATGATCGCGCAAAGCCTGGTAATACCGGAGGTTGGATAAGGGTTGAGCATTTGGGTATTTTTGACGGCAAAGAAAAAGGCGAAGTAGCGGTTAGGGAAAAGGTTATTGAAACAATCAAAGAAATGCACGAGTCATATGGTTATGAATATTCAGATATCGCTATTTTAGTCCGCACGAATAATTTCGGTGCTCTAATGGCTGAAACACTTACAAAAAATGGTGTGCCGAATGTGAGCAGGTCACGTGCAGTAATCTTGGATAATAATGATGTTAGATTCATCCTGAATTTACTGCGATTCCTTAATGATCCTGAAGATGATTTTGCCTTAATGCATGTTTTGCTTTCGCCTGTTTTCAGTGTGAAGGAAAAGACATTAATGCATTTGCGATCGAAGCAGAAAACGTTATTCATAAATCTCTGCACTATGCATCCTGGATGGGGGATTACGAAAAGTCTAAAAAAGTTGCTTTCTATTGTTCATTTCTGTAATCCATATGAGCTTGTTTATCGTATTTACAAGGAGCTGGGGCTCAGACTTTCTTATGCCTTGGCTACCTTACTTGATGTTGCGCTTAACTATACAAGGGATGGTTATAACTCGCTGAGTTCCTTTATTGGTTGGCTGGAAAATGCAGGAAAGGCGATTGAGGTAAAGGAAATTCACCCTGAAGGAGTAAAGATTCTTACTATACATAAAGCAAAAGGGTTAGAGTTTGAGGTTGTCATAATACCTGAGACTAACTGGAAGTCATCACGGTATGAAAACCGACAATTACTATTTTCATATGAAGAAGGTGGTGCTAAACCAGCAGGAATTTATTGGCGGAGTTATGGGAAATATTTTGAAGATCTAAAGATTGCCGAACAAGAGCGTCTGAGAATGGATGATCTCAATCTATTGTACGTTGCCCTTACGCGCGCAAAGAACGGAATATATATTTTTGGTTTTGATCGACCCAAAGGCGGTGCTGGATTCTGGGTGGATACAATTGCTGAAAAAACGAAGTCGAAAGATTGTTCAATCGGAGAGATTGCGATAAAACAGCGACCGAAGATAAAAACTATAAAAGAAGAGACTTACGGACAGATTTCCGAAGAGCCGCTTGTAATCAGAGATGAGCGCGGCCTTTATTCGCCAACAGAACGTGGCGTTGAGATTGTTGATACCGCGCGCCGTAGGAGTATGGAGTTCGGTACAATGTTACATCAAGCATTGAACAGAATTGGATGGCTTGATAATATTGAGGTTAATGATTTAGTTGATGAGGTTATTTTTTATATTAAAAACATATACGTGCATGTACGAGAAGATGCGAACGAAATTGATGCACGATTGAGACCGCTTTTAGTAGAGACTATAACTGATCCAGATTTAAAATTTCTATTCTTCAGAGGCAGTCAAAAGATAGAATATAAGAATGAACTGCCTATATATTTTGAAGAGAAGAAAAGCGATATTTCGAGCCACATTGATAGAGTGCTTATTGAGCCAAACAGAATAATCATTGTCGATTATAAAACTGGCGATGAGAAATCAGAGTATGTACGCCAGATGCATATTTATAAAAAGGGTATTGGAAAGATCTATCAGGGAAGACCGATTAAGACATTGTTAGTCTATGTGGATAAGGAGAGAGGCAAAAAGATTGTGGAAGTATAAATTTATATGTATATGTGCGAACACATTTACCATTGTGAAAGGGCGGTTGCGAAATTACGCTTGACATCCTTTAAATTTTTCGTATAATTAATTAGACTTAAGTCTAAAAAGAATATGAAGGGCAGAGACGAAATAGAGCGATATTCTTTGAAAGGGATATTAGAAAAACAGGGTGAACTGTTTGAGAATCCCAGGGCTTATATTGCAGGCTCTCCCAGATATTGTTTATAAGATTGATCAGGAAGGGCGTTTTGCCTTCATAAATGACGCTGTGCATATTTTGGGTTATGAACCACAGGAATTAATTGGGAAACATTTCAGCTGATTCCGATGCTTATTTGAAGTACTTTAAAGCAAATAAAAAAGTTTGTATAATTTTATTGAATCGTCAATATAAGGTCATACGTTCTTCTAAATATTTTGGATCAAGTTTTCCCTCAGAAACAAGCCGTCTTTTTGCCTGTTCCAAATTTTGCATACCAAGTTTCCTGCTTGTTTGTATTATTGATTCAATTTGAAATATCTTTTTCTCGCGTACAAGATTACGCACAGCCTGCGTTGCGATCATTATTTCATAGGCGGCAACACGTCCTGGTGTATCTTTCCTTGGATAGAGCCTTTGGGCAATTACTCCTTGGAGCGATTCTGAAAGCTGCACTCTTATTCGGTCCTGTTCGCCCGCCGGGAAAACATCAATTACTCTTGTTACTGTTTTAGGCGCACTTGAAGTATGTAGTGTGCCAAAAACAAGGTGGCCAGTCTCTGCCGCGGTTAGTGCAAGTGATATCGTTTCCAAATCTCGCATTTCACCAACGAGTACATAATCCGGATCTTCCCGCAAGGCGCTTCTTAGAGCATTTGCAAATGAATGCGTACTACTGCCTATTTCACGTTGATTAACAACACATTTCTTTGACTCATGGATAAACTCGATGGGATCCTCGATGGTTATGATATGACCCTCTTTATTTTTGTTAATATAGTCAATCATTGCTGCGAGCGTTGTCGATTTACCACTTCCAGTGGGTCCAGTTACAAGAACAAGACCATAGTCAAGACCAAGCAATTCTTTGATCATTTTAGGGAGACCTAAATCATCCATGCTTAGGATTTTACGGGGAATCGCACGAAAGACAGCAGCAAGTCCTTGGCGCTGGTGGAATACATTTGCCCTGAAGCGTCCTATTTCGGGTATGTCAAGAGAAAAATCGATCTCGTGGTTTTTGTCAAGGGTGGCGATCTGTTCTTCATTGAGTATTTGGAAAATCAATTTTTGTGTTGTTTCTTTACCAATGGCCTCTTCTTCAAGCTTTTTAACCGATCCATGAACTCTCATCATTATGGGCGAGCCAGCAGTAATATGGAGATCGCTTGCATGTGCTGTTGAGATGTGTTTCAGCAATTTTTCCATCTCGGCCATTAAGTTTCTCCCTTCTCCTTTTGTATGTTCACTACAATTTTCACAGATCCTTTCTTTTTTCTTGTTTTTCCCGATGGGTCGATAAACTCGATGATCGCTTCCTTATCAGTGAATCTGATAACAGTCTTCCCTTCATGTTCTGGTTTAATTACCTCTTCTGTCTGCTGGGCTAAAAAGAACTTGTTCAATAATTGGCTAATTTTTTCTGGATCAGTCCCCGAAGCAACCAATTCCTTTGTTGTGAACTTTTTCATTTTTTTGATTGCATCTTCATTGGTTGGATCGCCTACAGCAATGAAGATTTTTTCATCTGTTTCATAGAGAGGAAGTACATTATTGTCCTGGAGGACATTCTCGGGGAATGTGTTAATGAGTTCGCTATCCAGCATCTCGGGGCGTACTTCTACAAAGGGTATGTCGGCTTGTTCACTCAATATCCAGATGAGATCTTTAGTGTTTAGATATCCTAATTCAATCAATATTTCTCCGAGTTTCTTTTTTTTCTTTCTGTCTTGATATCGAAGAGCTTCTCTAAGTTGTTTGTCACTGATTATGCCGTTTTTTATGAGCAACTCTCCTATACGTGGCATAGACTATTCCCCTATTAATTCGAAAACTTTCGCTTTAAGTGCCTTAATATCTATTGGTTTTGTGATGAATGCTGCAACATCAGAGGTTTTTACTATAATATCATCTTCCATTAATCGATATGCTGAACATATTATAATTGGCACTGTTTTATTCCTTTCTCTGATTCTCTCGATCGCCTCAAGACCATGTGTACCAGGCATTTTTATATCCATAATGAGCAAGTCAAGAGATTCTTTCGTGACCTTCCTTAATGCCTCTCGACCATCTGATGCTTCATCAACTTCATATGAATCGCTTAATGCCTCGGTGAGTAGAAGTCTTATTGATTCCTCATCATCGCAGATAAGAATCCTTTTTTTCATAAAAACCTCCTTTGCGAATTTGCTCAAATATAGCGTGAAATATACGAATCAGACACATTCGTAAAGACTATATATCTTAACTTCATTATTATCATTTTATTCTACCCTTTGTCCTTTCTGTTTTCTCGGCAATAGGACACGGCATGTTGTACCTACGCCTTCTTCACTTTCTATTTCTATTTTTCCTTTATGCTCATCAACTGTCTTCTTTACGATTGATAAACCAAGCCCAGTTCCTCTCTCTTTTGTTGTGAAGAACGGCGTAAACAGATTTTTAATATCTTCCTTCGATATACCTTTTCCGTTATCTCTGATTTCAACAACACGATAATTCTGATTTGTTGAGAAATTGATTCGCAGCTTGCCATTTTCACGCATTGCTTCGACACTATTATTTATTAAATTTATAAATAGTCTTCTTATAGAATCCTTTTCTCCTTTGATTGTTGGAGATTTACTACCAGTTGTTGTAATTTCGACATCTGTGATATTCCTGGTAATAGATTCAATCATAGATCTTAAATCAATATCTACATATGCTACTTTTCGCTTTGCCCTTGCAAACGCCAGAATATCTTCAATTATATGGTTAATTCTTTGTGTTCCTTTGTGGATTTCTGAGCTGAATAGCCTGATTTTCTTCTGTTCTCGGGTGTTTTCAAGAAGTTGCGCAAAACCGTCAATTGCTGTTAAAGGATTCCTAATTTCATGTGCGACCCAGCTTGCCATTTTGCCCAAGTAGGAAAGCTTTTCTGCTTGTCTTAACTTCTCTTGTAAAGCCCTTATTCTGGATAGATCTTTGAAGATTGCCACACAACCGGTAAATCGGTCTTTCGAACCTGTAATGGGAGAAATTGATAGACCGATAGGAATGGATTTATGTTCTTTACTTATAATCGATACCTCACCTCTTGATAAAGCATTCTTTGTTCTTATTGATTCATCCATTTTTCGCCATAATTCACTCAATCCTTCGATATCTTTGATGTTATGTTCGATCGATTCTTCTTTCGTTCGCCCGAGTATCCTTGCGGCTTCAGGATTGAGTGTAGTGATGATACCGTCATTTCTTACGGCAATGACACCACTTGTCACACTGTTTAATATTTTTTCGCTGTATCGACGTAATTCGATTTCTTTTGCTGCAACCTGAGCGACCTCCTTTCGAAGTTCACGATTAAATCTTTCCAGTTCTTCTTTCTTCTTTATGTCACGGCGCATAGATTGAGAACAGTAACTAGTAATTACTGCAATTACAAACAGAAAAGGAATTCTTATTAGGGTTTTTGAGTCGAGTAACGAAATATTTGGATTCTCTTTATAAATCAACCAACCGTAGATGATGCTTGCAACGATTGCGATAGGTATACTGCTTCGCATACTTTGCCCGAACGAAGCAATAAATATTACAAGGAAATAGACTAAGTAGAAATCTGTCTGTACTCCCTGCGTGAAATAAATGCCTAAAGAAATTGCGACAATGTCGAACAGTAAAATAAAGAATGAAACAGTTGGTTTAGCAAACAGTCTTTCGGGAATACGATACAGTAGCAGATTGGAGAGAAAGTAGACAAGCGCAACAAGGTACCCTGGCTCTCCGATTTTTAGTCCTTTTTTTGAATATGTCATCACGAGGATGACAACGAGAATTAGCACAAAACGGAGTGAGAGTAGGGTTTTTTTATTCATTTTTTCACCCAGGTCGATTATTTGAGTGCGCTCTATAATTAAAATATTTCATTATTTATCAATACATGACGCTATAAAGAACCATAATATCTTAAAAGATATTGTCTTAAATTGAACTGTGCGGTAACTACAATTTTACAGAAAAGAAGAAAATCCAGATGAGTATGTATTCTTGCAGTTAGAGAGTTATGTGGTATTAAGAGGATATTTTGCATTATCGACTCATTGTCATTGCCTATGTTTGGTCAAGGGAAGCTGGATATTGAATCCAGCTTCCCTTTGCACGAAACGAGAAGGTATGGTTAGCCTCATATGAATATCTACGTTCCCTGCTTCCTCCTGGAATTTTTCCTTAACAAAAACTCATCAGGATGGAGCTTTAAGAATAGATCCACGATATGTGGGTCAAGTTGAGATCCTGCGACTCTTTTTATTTCACATCTTGTTTCATCAAGACTGAGTGCTTTTCGATACGGACGATCACCAGTCATGGCAGAATAGGTATCGCACACTGCAAGAATTCGTGACTGTAGAGGAATTTGCTTTTCTTTTCTGCCTTCTGGGTAACCTTTGCCATCCCATCGCTCGTGATGATATAACACCCAGCTTTGAATGGCTCTAAGATTTCTGATAGGTTCTATCATCTTTGCACTCAAGAAAGTGTGTCTTCTGATGACCTTCCATTCTTCGGCGGTTAGTGCGGATCTTTTCTGGAGAATGGTCTCAGGAATCGCGATTTTACCGACATCGTGGAGTAGTCCAGCGAATTCAATAAGGTTTAGTTCCCGCTCAGTGAATCCTAGTTTATGGGAAAGTTTCACTGCCAGATCAGCCACTTGAATTGAATGACCTCTTGTATAAGGATCTCTGATTTCAATTGCTTCAACAAGAGCACGTACTGATTCAAAATTCATCTCCTGTATTCTTTCGATAAGCTGTGCTCGATCCAGAGCTATACCTATTTGGCTGCTGATCGCATTGATAAGACCTATATCTCTTTTAGAGTATCTACGGGGTTTCTTGTTGTAAAGCGTTAATACACCTATCGGCAAACCGCCTTTCATAATAATCGGTGAGCCTAAATAGGATATAAATCCCTCGTTTTTGATTTTTTTTAAGAATTCTTCATCTTCATCACGAGAGATCTGCGCGATGATGAGCGATTTTCTGTTATCGATAACCGCAGAGAGAAAACCGTTATCACTTTCTATGATGTATTTTTGGAATTCTTTGCTGAGATTGCTTGCCACAAGGGTTTTAAGGCCGAAATCGTTCTTTTTTGTGACTAATATTGCTGCCGCATCGGTATTGAGTGCAGTATTCAATTTATCCACAATTGCGTTCATAATACCTTTGTGGCTCAGGCCTGATAGCATTGAACGATCGATGTCCTGTAGAGACTTGAGGTGTGCGGAGTTTTGCTTAAAGGCGCTCGACATTCTCAAGATGACGAGCAGTGCACTCAATAGAATGAAGAAGGTCGCCATCAGTGCTACAAACATTATTCTATCCCTTTACGGCCTTGGTTACCATAAGTTCACTTCCAGTAATCACACTAATTCTTATCTTGAAGCATATATTCTCTGCCAACCGAGCTCTCGTATTGAGAGAATGCCACTGTAAAAAAGACACAACTTTTGTTCAGTTAATTTTTGGTGCAATCTGAGCACGACCATTTTTTCATCACGATATGCGATTTCTCCCTTGTACCTCGTGCCATCTAACAGTTTTACTTCGTACATATGCACAGATTTCATCTTATGATTTCCCTTAATCAATAGGAGGGGGAGGTGGTGGTTTTGGGTCGAAACCATTGGCTGTATCTGAGTCTGCATAAGCGACTGCTGGAGCAAAGAACTCGAGCGTTGATGAAATGATCGGTGCATCTTGCTTCACAGTGCAGCTAATATTCTGAACGGCAGCGCCGAATATGGCGCCGAACAGCAATACTATAGTCAGATAAACTACAAGCTTTTTCATAATATGCTCCTTTCTGCGTTTAGTACATAGCAAAATTGGTGCCAGGTCAAGAACCTTCGAAATTACAGCGATTTTATCTATTTCGAGTGTAAGAAATGCTGTCGTTATTGCGACATTTTGTCGCGCAATCGATCGATTCTGCAAGACGTTGAAAATATTGGCGCCCGCTGAATAAATGCTGCGACATTTTGTCGCGTAATTGAGGGCTGTCGCATCATATGGACTTAAAGTGTGAGAGTGGAGTTAGTCTGCTGGGTGGATGTTGGAGTTATTTCTTTATATTATATTTTTTTATGTATCGTTGGATTGTTCTACGGTTGACGCCAAGTATCGCTGCTGCTCTTTGCACGTGACCATTTGCTGCACCCAGAGCTTCGATTATAGCCTCCTTTTTAATCTCTCTCAATGGGACGACCTCCTGACTTTTTATCCTTCCTAAACCTAAATCTTTCAGTGTGATTACTTTTTCCTTGGTGAGCACAACGGCGCGTTCAATAACATTCTGTAATTCACGCACATTACCAGGCCAATAATATTCTCTTAATTGTTGCATCACCTCAGGCGTAAATCCGTGTATCGTTTTTCCAACTTCGCTGCTGTATTTATTGAGGAAATGCTGGGCGAGTGAGGGGATGTCACTCTCTCTTTCTCTGAGCGGCGGTACCTCAATGCAAAAAACATTGATACGATAGTAAAGGTCTTTCCTGAATCTTCTCTCTTCAACCTCAATCTCAAGGTCCTTGTTTGTGGCAAAAAGAAATCGTACATCGATGGTTCGCTTTTGGGTTTCACCAACGCGGCGAATGACCTTTTCTTCTATGGCTTCAAGAAGTTTCGCCTGGAACGCGGGAGTCGTGTTTGCAATCTCGTCCAGGAAGACTGTACCAGCATGGGCTTCTTCTAATAATCCCTTTTTATCGCTGATCGCACCAGTGAATGATCCCTTTTTGTGGCCAAAGAGCTCAGATTCTAGGAGTGTTTCAGGGATTGTAGCACAATTTATTGTAAGAAAATTCTGATTTTTTCGTTTACTTTTTAAATGGATGAGTCGCGCGAGCATCCCTTTTCCTGTACCTGTTTCACCAACAAGAAGAACCGGTGAAGTAATCTGGGCAACACTGTCGATCAGCTTATAGATTTTCTTCATCGGTCTTGACTTACCAATAAGGTAACCGCTGCCAATTTCCTCGATCATTTTGCTCTTTAATAGGATATTTTCTCTATTCATTCTTTGAAATGCCATTGATTTTTCAATCACGGAGGCAAGAATTTTTGATACTGTTAGAAGGAAATCCTTGTCCTGTGGGCCGAATATGCTATTTGTTAACCTTGAATCAAGGTAGAGTGCGCCTATTATTTCTCCCGTAACTACCAAGGGTGCACACAACAACGATCGGATTTGATTTATCATTACACTTTTCTTTACGTTGAAATTAGGGTCTGATAGCGCATCTTGCGTGAATACAATCATATTTTTCCTTATCCCTTTTATGGCTGTTTTCGAAAGTTCGTTTGCGTCTTTGATTGTTGTACGATCCATATTTCTTCCAGCAACGAAGGTTAATCCCTGCGGTGTCATGATAAACAGCGCGCCACGTTCTGCACGTGCTGTTTGGATTATTATGTCGAGGGCATTGTGTGTGAAATCTTCGTCTCCAAGATGATCGCTAATGAGCTGTGCAATGCTGGAAAATGTATCAAGATAGCGAGAGGAAGTGTTCCATTGTGCATAACCTTGGGAGATAAGTGGAGGTAGTTTTTCTTTCAATCTCTTAGTATGATTTAATTCAGAACGAGCGCCAACTGCATTTGAAATTTCAATAAGTCTGTTTAATTCCACCATGATGTCTGGAAGATCTTTTGGCCTAATGCCCGCACTTATTTTTGCCTCCATGACTAGTCTTTTTAGATATACGTAGTGATAAAGACAGCCTACCGCTTCTAATTTTGTAGTTTCTTCATCGATATCGACATGCGTAACTTCATTGAGTTCGAAATTATATATCTTGATGAGCGCATTCGCGAAGATATACTCTACGCTTGATTGTGGACTTAATTTTTTACTTTGCTCAACAAGGCCTAAAGATTTTTTGATATTACCTTTTTGGTGATAATATTGTGATTGCATTAATAGAAAATTAATCTTCTCGGAGATGCTTACATTGTTTTTTTCAAGCACATCTTTTTCTTTCGTAATAATCTTTGATGCATGCTCTTTTTCCCCTGTGCCAAGCTTTATGAGGGCAAGGCAAATATTATGGAGAGGAGAACGTTCTGTCCTGGAGGTCCCTTTCAGGATGGAATATGCTTTGGTCA
>Ga0209635_10002349_pt1 | contig 14494 bp, 11 predicted proteins | sample DeeMarSWOR230_32_FD_187463 | JGI IMG/M metagenome (GOLD analysis project Ga0209635, IMG submission 187463) | Marine sediment microbial communities from White Oak River estuary, North Carolina - WOR-2-30_32 (SPAdes) (version 2) | ecosystem: Environmental > Aquatic > Marine > Intertidal zone >... | reverse complement strand
TGGCGGCTTTTCACCGCCAGGCGACAAAGAGCCCGGATATCGCTGCATTCGGCGACCCGGCTATCGTTCGCCAGAATGCCAGCGAGAACTTCAGGCAGACTGAAAAGTATGTTGGCCTTTGCCTTCTGCAAAGCATGTATGAGCGCATAAGGGACTACACGGATGCCTTTGTTACTCATAACGCCAGTTTGTTCGACAAACGCGTGAAGGAAGGCAGGATCAGGGATTGCCATGGCGACCTGCACGCGGCTCATGTGTGCTTCACCAAGGACATCTGCATATACGACTGTATCGAATTCAACGACAGATTCCGATACTCCGATGTCTGCTCCGAGATCGCCTTTCTCGGCATGGACCTGGACCGCTATCAGCAGAACCACCTCTCAAAGTGTTTCGTAGACAGATACACAGAGCGAAGCGGAGATACCGAGATACGGATGTTGCTCAACTTCTACAAGTGCTATCGGGCCTATGTGAGGGGCAAGGTAGAGAGCTTCAAGCTCGATGACCCCTTGATACCCAGCCAGGAGAGGAGCGCAAGCCTGGTCGCAGCTCGGCGCTACTTTGACCTGGCCTGTCTGTACACCAGAACAGCTCCGCTTCTCATCATTACCGTGGGCCTGATGGGCACGGGCAAGACAACGATTGCTAATGCCCTGGGGCAAAGACTCGGCTGTGCCGTTGTCTCTTCCGATGTCACCAGGAAGAAGCTTGCCGGGATTCCTGCCACCGAACACCGCTTTGAGGAATTCCACAGCGGGATATATTCTGAAGACTTCTCCCGCAGAACCTACGATGCGATACTAGCCCAAGCGGGAAAGGTTCTATCACGGGGGGAGTCTGTCATACTGGACGCCTCCTTCAGGAGGGAAGAGGAGAGGGCAAGAGTCACAAGACTAGCAGAGGAAAAGGGGGCGGACCTTCTTGTCCTGGAGTGCAGACTGGGCGAAGTAGAGGCGAGGAGGAGGCTGGGACGGAGGATCAAAGAGAAGGTGACGTCGGACGGCCGCTGGGAGATCTTTCAGCTACAGAAAGAGAGCTTTGATCCAGTAGGCGATTTCCCTGCGCATCAGCATTGCATCCTTGACACTTCCCATCCGATAGATGAGACTATTCAAGTGATCTGGAGTCGACTCTGGAAATGAAGACCTACCACATCAAGGATCCCGCCCTCGCCGCTGAGGGCAAGCTCCGCATAGAATGGGCCGACAGGGAAATGCCAGTGTTGGGGCTCATAAGGCAGCGCTTTGCCCGGGTGAAGCCCCTTAGAGGAATCCGCATTTCCGCTTGCCTCCACGTCACCACAGAAACGGCCAATCTTGCCTTGACGCTGAGGAAAGGTGGTGCCTCGCTGGTGCTCTGTGCGTCCAATCCTTTGAGCACCCAGGACGACGTGGCCGCAGCGCTGGTGGCCCAGCACATACCGGTCAACGCGATAAGAGGAGAAGACAGCGAAACCTATTACCAGCATGTTGGCGCCGCCATAGAGCACAGACCCCATATCACCATGGACGACGGTGCTGATCTAGTGTCCACTCTACACAAAGACTATCCTGAACGTATGGGCGACGTAGTTGGAGGTACGGAGGAAACGACTACGGGAGTCATCAGGCTGAGGAACATGGCCAGCAAAGGCAAGCTGGCCTATCCAATCATCGCGGTCAACGATGCTCGAACCAAGCATTTCTTCGACAATCGCTACGGAACCGGCCAAAGCACCATAGATGGCATCACCAGAGCCACCAACGTGCTCTGGGCGGGAAGAAATGTGGTCGTTTGTGGCTACGGCTGGTGCGGCAAAGGGATAGCCATGCGGGCCCAGGGGCTGGGAGCCCACGTTGTGGTTACCGAGGTCAACCCCATCGCCGCTCTAGAAGCGGCCATGGACGGCTACCGGGTCATGTCCTTAACTGAAGCCTGCAAGATAGGAGAGGTCTTCATTACCGCTACAGGAGACACAGACGTCATCGACAGGCCTCACTTCGCACAGATGAAAAGCGGAGCCATAGTCGCCAACAGCGGGCATTTCAATGTGGAGATAAACATTCCAGCTTTAGAGGAAATGGCCAAATCGAAAAGGCGAGTACGGCCACTTGTAGATGCATACACCTTGTCCGACGGGCGACGCATTTTCCTGTTGGGCGAAGGGAGGCTCATCAACCTCGCGGCGGCCGAAGGCCACCCTGCAAGCGTTATGGACATGAGCTTCGCCAACCAAGCTCTGTGTGTCGAGCGTCTAGTCAAGGCGAAAGGAACCCTCAAGCCAGCTGTGCATCCTGTGCCCCAGGATATTGATGAGGAGGTGGGCAGGCTGAAGCTGGCTTCCATGAATATCTCCATAGACTTCCTGACCGAGAGACAGAAGAGCTACCTGGAAAGCTGGGAAGCGGGCACGTAGCAAAGGAGGAGCAGAAATGGCAAACAGCTTCACTCAGTTGGCTTCATACCTAGCCACTGCGGAGTCGGTCACCGAAGGGCATCCAGACAAGCTTTGTGACCAGATATCCGACGCTGTCCTCGATGCCATGCTGGAAAAGGACCCCTTCGCTCATGTCGCCTGTGAGGTCTCCACCGCTATGGGCATGGTCATGGTCCTGGGTGAGGTAACCTGCGACTGCTATGTGGAAATTCCCGATATCGTGCGCCAGGTCATCAGAGACGCCGGCTACACCAAACCCGAATACGGTTTTGACTGCCGAACCTGTGGCGTTCTCGTCTCGCTGAAACAGCAATCAAGCGACATCGCTGCCGGTGTTGGTGAGTCTTGGGAAATGAGGACAGGAGAGGCGACTGACGATACTCTGGACAGAACCGGCGCCGGCGACCAGGGAATGATGGTCGGCTACGCGTGTAGGGAGACTCCCGAGCTCATGCCCCTGCCTATCACGCTGGCACACAAGTTGTGCCACCGCTTGGCGGAAGTAAGGAAAGACGGGACGCTTGCCTATCTTCGTCCCGATGGCAAGTCTCAAGTCACCGTTGAGTACAGCCGTGGCTCACCAAGGAGGATCGTTTCCATCGTCATCGGTGCTCAGCACGACCCCGGAGTAGACCGCGCCCTCATCGAACATGACCTCCACGAACACGTGGTTGAGCGCGTCATTTCCCCCGATCTACTGGATGGCGACACCAAAGTATACGTCAACAGTGCCGGTCAGTTTGTCATCGGTGGACCGGTCAGTGACACCGGATTTACCGGGCGCAAGACGATGGTAGACACCTATGGCACCGCTTGCCCACACGGTGGGGGCTGCTTCTCGGGCAAGGACCCAACCAAGGTAGATCGCTCTGGCGCCTATATGGCAAGATACGCCGCCAAGAACATCGTTGCCGCTGGTCTTGCTGACTACATCCAGCTTCAGATAGCCTACACCATTGGCAAGGCCCACCCATTGTCTTTGTCCATTGAGACGCTTGGCACAGGAAGGATCTCCGACCAAGCCATACTGAACATCGTAGAGAAGCGCTTCGACTTCCGCCCCGAAGCAATTATCAGGAGCCTGAACCTGCGCCGCCCCATCTATCGCCAGACAGCCGCCTATGGCCACTTCGGCAGAACCGACCTCGACCTCCCTTGGGAGAAGACAGATAGAGCAGAGATACTGAGAGCTGATGCCGGCATCTAGCATAGCCACGATCAGGTTCGGCACAGACGGCTGGAGAGGAATCATCGCCGATGACTTCACCTTCGGTAACGTCCGCATCTGTGCGCAGGCCATAGCGGATTATGTCCGCTCATCTGGACTGAGTCATCGGGGGCTGGTAATCGGCTACGACACGCGCTTCGCCTCCGAAGACTTCGCCGCTGCCGCTGCCGAGGTCATTACTGGTAACGACATCAAAGTCCACCTCTGCTCGAAGCCATCCCCCACACCTGTTGTAAGCTACACCGTTCCGCTCACCAAGGCCGCCGGAGCCATCGTGATCACCGCCAGCCACAATCCAGCTTCCTGGAACGGCCTGAAATACAAATCCCCGGACGGCGCCAGTGCCGCAGGCGAAATCATCTCCCAGATAGAGCACAATGTTGCCCGCGTAGCTCAAGACGGACACGTAAGAAGGCTAGCTCTGGACATAGCTCTGAGGAACGGACTGCTGAGCTACCTGGACCCCTCCACCCGCTATTCCAGCCACCTGAACCGCCTTGTCGACCTGGAGGTCTTGCGCCGCCAGGGACTGACCGTACTCGTTGATCCCATGTATGGGGCCGGTGCCGGATACTTCAGAGATCTCCTCGCAGGCGGAATCACGAAAGTGACTGAGATCAACGCTGAGAGGAATCCTTCGTTCCCCGGAATCCAACCGGAGCCAATCGCCAGGAACCTCTCAAAACTCTCCAGACTGGTCGTCCGTAGGAGAGCCAACGTCGGCCTGGCTACCGACGGCGACGCCGACCGCATCGGCGTCATAGACGAGAACGGGAGTTTCCTCAACCAGCACCAGGTATTTGCTCTGTTGTGCTTCTATTTGCTGGAAATCCGCCGCGAGCGCGGGGCTCTAGTGAAGACCTCAACCTCTACTGAGATGATATCCAAACTGGGCAAGATATACGGCGTTCCCGTCCATGAGACACCGGTGGGCTTCAAATACGTCGCCCCGCTAATGATAAGAGAACATGCTCTGATTGGCGGGGAGGAGAGTGGTGGCTACGGCTTCCGCAACCACATCCCTGAGAGAGATGGCATCCTTGCTGGACTCTATTTCCTCGATTTCATGACCAGAACCCACAAGACACCCTCTCAACTCTTGAGCGACCTCTATAGCAGGGTCGGCCCCCACTGTTACGAGCGAGTCGACTCGCATGTCTCCGAAGACAAGCGACAGGCAATCCTGGACAAGCTAAGTCGCAGCTTCCCAGACATCCTAGCTGGCACCAAGATCGCGAGGCTGGATACCACCGACGGCTTTCGTTTCTTACTTGCAGACGGATCCTGGCTTCTTATCCGCTTCTCGGGTACAGAACCACTCGTCCGTCTCTATGCCGAGGCCGAGAGCACCACTAGAGTGGGTGAACTGCTGAACGAAGGCAGAAGGCTTGTAGAGATATAGACGACCTGACAGGTCGGTGTCGCATCACGACATCCACCTCTGAACACCAACCCGGGCTACTGATAGCTGCAGCGACTGCCACCCTACATGACACGTTGGCCCGAACTCAAGCGGAGGGAGTGGGATTCGAACCCACGACCCCGATTTCTCAGGGTAAGCGCTTAGCAGGCGCCCGCACTAGACCACTATGCGATCCCTCCGAAACGGAGACCTGCGGCCGTATTATGACACACACGATTTGCACTCACAAACCTTTCGGGCTTGCACAAGGGCCTCAAGACACAGGGAACGCAACTGGCCACCAACACGCTCAATCTGCGAGCAAAACGGGTAGAACCCCAATGCCATCCCAGGCATCCAACCTGCCACCCATCCTAGCCATCGACCACATGCTTCCGCCTCAGTTTGGGCTTCTCTATCTTGCCAGTCGGATTTCGCGGCACCTTGTCGAATATGACACGCCTAGGTCTCTTGAACCGGGGCATGTTCTCCTCGCAGAACCTGTGCACCTCCGCCTCAGTGAGGCTCTCCCCCGGTTTGGGATCAACGATGGCGACAGGTATTTCACCTAACCGCTCATCTGGAACACCAATAACGGCGGCGTCGTATACCTTGGGATGCCGATGGAGGACGTTCTCCACTTCCACCGGGTAGATGTTCTCGCCACCGGTGATAACCACATCCTTCTTCCTATCAACGAGGTAAATGAAACCCTCGCTATCCATCCTGGCCATGTCGCCAGTGTATAGCCACCCGTCTCGTATCGCCTCCGCGGTATTCTCCGGGTTCTTGTAGTATCCCTTCATTACACCACGGCCTTTCACGATGAGTTCACCAACCTGTCCCTGGACTACGTCTTCGCCATTGTCGCCTACGATACGAGTCTTCCAGTTGAAGCCAGCTCTTCCGATAGAGCCCACTTTCCCTTCATTTTCAATTCCCAGGTGGACGCAACCCGGTCCCGTCGCTTCGCTCAGCCCATAGTTGGTGTCATACTGCATAGCAGGAAAGTACTCCTTCCAATGCTTGACTAGGGCGGGGGGCACGGGCTGGGCTCCTATATGCATCAGATGCCAGCAACTGAGGTCATATTTGTCCCTCCTCAGCTGTCTCTTGTCCAGCGCAACCAGAATGTCGTGAGCCCACGGCACCAGCAGCCACACTATTGTTCCTCTCTCCCTGTGAACGGCCTCGAATACGTCTCGCGGACTGACTTCCCGAAGAATTGTGGCGCGGCCGCCCACAATGAGGTTGCCGAACCAGTGCATCTTGGCTCCAGCGTGGTACAAAGGCGGAATGAGAACGAAGTTGTCCTCGTGTGTTTGATGATGATGGGCATTCTCAGTGACCGCAGCGCACGTCATGTTCCCGTGGGTCAAGAGTATCGGCTTGGGGACGCCTGTCGTGCCCGACGTGAAATACAGGCCGCAACCGTCCTCTTCACTCAACTCTACGTGTCTGGACTCGGCCGAAGATCCCTTCACCACATCCTCGAAATCCACCATCCCTTTGTGCCGGCTCCGACTGACAAGAATGTAGTCATCTATGGTACGGAGTTGAGATCGAACGGCATCAACTCTATCGATGAACTCTTCTCCCAGAATCATTGCCTTGGCCTCAGCTATGTCAGCACAGTACTTGAGGTCCTCGCTGGTGAACCTGAAATTCAAGGGTACTGCCCAGGCCCCAGTTCGAATAATGCCGAAGTAGGCTTCAAGCCAGTCTATGGAGTTCATCATCCAGTGCACGACCCTGTCACCTTTGTGAATACCCATGTCTGCGAGGGCGTTGGCCACCCGGGTCGCCCTCTCATCGAACTCCCTCCAGGTGATTTCCTTCCTGAGCTTCTCGCTCGGTTTCAGCTCAATGAGCGCCGTCTCACAGGGAAGTGCCTTCGCGTTTCTGGCTAACATGTCTGATATGGTGGTCATCTGCAGCGGCGTCTCCTTCGCGTATTCACTCTCAGTCTATTCAATACACAGCCAACCTGGGCAAGAAAGTGGCGATTTGAGGGAACGCCAGCAGTATGCCAGTCACCACTATCTGCGCCCCCAGAAAGGGGAATATCCCTCTGAAGATGGTCTCCAAAGGGACGTCCTCGGCAATTCCCTTGACTACGTACACATTGACTCCAACTGGCGGCGTAATGACTCCCATGCCGGTTACGAGCACGACTATAACGCCAAACCATATCGGGTCGAAGCCGAGCGCCAGAACAACCGGATATATGATCGGGATAGTAAGCATGATCAGCGCCAGAGCATCCATGAAGCACCCGCCCAACAGGTAGATGAGCACTATGACTCCCATAACTCCTACTGCCGGAAGAGGAAGCCCCGCTACCCAATCGGCCAAGACGAGAGGGATAGTAGTCACAGCCATGAAATGACCGAAAACTGTGGCTCCGTACACAACAAACATGATCATGCAGGTTATGCGCAAGGCTTCCTTGGCCGCTCCAACGAAGCGATGCCAGGTCAACTGTCGTGTCCAGAGCCCGATTAGCAGGGCGCCGGCGGCACCCGCTCCCCCAGCCTGGGTGGGGCTGAACCACCCGAGGAGGAGCCCCGTCAATACGAAGACAAACAAGGCCAGAGTTTCCATGACCCCGGTAAGGCCGCGTATCTTCTCCACCCAACTAGTGGCTGTTCCTGCTGGACCCGCTGAAGGATCACGCCAGCACCACAGCGCTACCACAATGATGAACAGTGCCGCTAGCACTAGGCCGGGGAATACCCCCGCCAGAAAGAGCTTGCCGATGGACTGCTCAGTCAGTATCCCATAGATGATGAAGATGGTGCTGGGGGGAATCAATATGCCCAGACTGCCGGCGGCAGCTACGCACCCGGTCGCCAATGAGTCAGCGTAGCCGTACCTTTTCATCTCAGGCAACGACGCCTTTCCCATGGCAGCAGCGGTGGCGTTGGTCGAACCGCTTATGGCAGCGAAACAAGCACAGCCGGCAACCGTGGCCATGGCCAATCCTCCACGCAGCTTGCCCAGCACCGAATAGCTGGCACCGTAGAGCCTCTGGCTCATGCCTGAGGCAGCGGCGAGCGACCCCATGAACACGAACATGGGGATTACGGTGAGTGAATAGGAAGAGAGACTATGGAAGAGGTCCCGAGCCAGAATGCACAACCCCGCCTCCACCGAAACCAGAACACTGAACCCCACCAGGCCAACAAACGCCATGGCAAAGCCCACTGGCATACGGAGAAGAAAGACGACAACTAGGACGATGATGCCTGCGATGCCGACGGATACCGGGCTCATCTTCTCATGCTCTAGTGATTTCCCTGAGCAATTGCACCATGAGCACCAGAAGAACCGAGACGCAGCAAAAAGCTATGCAGTACACAAAAGGGTAGAAAGGTATCTCCTGAGTCATGGAGACCTCTCCAGTCGCCTGAAGCATCCGACCGAAATCGTAGCTTCTCCAGGCGATGAGACCGAAAAGAACCATCCCGAACGAATAGACGATGCAGGCGATTACTTTCTGCGCTGCAGTGGAGAACCGCACCACCAGGAACTCGACATCAATGTGGCCGCGCACGACTTGAGTCTGCGCAACGGCAAAAGCCACTACTATCACACCCAGGAAGCCGACCATTTCGATTCCACCGGGGATGGGCCACTTGAATAGGTGAGCTGCGATTATGTCGGCCACAACGAGGCATAGCATAGCCACCAACGCAGCACCAGCCACCCGGTTGAGCCAATTGCTCAGAGTAACAGCCAGCTTCTCAAGATCTTCTGTCTTGCTCGACACGACGAAACGCCCCGGGGCACCGAAACAACGCTATATGTCGGACACCCGTCAGATGGCTATCCGGGCTGGAACCGCCCGCGCTACTACAGCAGTTCCTTCTCTACGTAGGCCACACAGGACTCCTCAGTAGGTGTCCTGCCAGCCCAGTATTTGGTCTGTTTAAGGAGATAGTCTTCGTACTCCGCTGCCGGCAGGCCCAAGGCTGTCTTATCCTCGATATACGCATCTATCAGGGGCCTGGCAGCTTCCACCCATCGCGCCATCTCGGTCGGCGATAGCTCGATCAGTTCCCTGTCCTCGAACGTCAGAAAGTAGTCAATCCCAACCTTGTCGTAGTAGGTCCACACCTTGCCGTGCTTTTCCACCCACTCCTCACTCATCTCAGAGAAGACGTCCTTAATGTCGCTGGGTAATCCATCCCACTTGTCTCTGTTCATCACAACGAACATGTCGCTCGTGTTCCCCACGTCATAGCAGGCGGTAACGTACTTCACGACCTCGGCTTGGTTCCAGCCTTTCAGGACCTCACGAGGAGTGAAACTGCCGTCGATGGTTCCTTTGGACATCAACTCGTATGCTTCTCCCTGAGACGCGCCGTATCCCTCCGCGCCCAGAGCCTCCATTATCTTGGCCCCCACCCCAGTAGACCTGATCACCAACCCCTTCAGGTCCTCCATCTCGCGCACCGGGTTCTCACTAGTGAAGATGACACCCGGGCCGTGGGCGTGGAAATAGAGCACATGCACATCATCGAATTCCTCTGGCTTGAACTCCGTATAGAAGTCATTGGCCACCTTGGTGGCCACCCAACCGTTGGGGTAGGCATGAGGCATGTCAATCAGTTCGCTGGCGGGAAAACGGCCCATGGTATAGGCAAGTACCGACATCCCGATGTCTGAAACGCCATCAACCACCCCATCGTAGACCTGAGGCGCAGGGGTGAGCGTGCCCCCTGAGTAGTAGACGATCTCGACCCTGCCGTCCGAGCGCTCCCCCACCTCCTCGCAGAATTGCTCGGCCAATACAGAGTGCAGATGTGTGGGCGGAAAGAAATTGCTATATGTCAACTCTATGACTTCGGGCGTCGGGCTTGCACAGGCTCCGAACACTGGCACTGCCGCCAACATCACAGCCAGCAGTATGAGCAGCTTCTCCTTGTTCATTTCCGCAACCTCCTTGAGTTCTAGGACTTCCTTTCGTCTTGCCTCACTCTCCGGGTCAACCTTCGCGCGATGCCACCCCTTCCACCCCAACCCACAGATTCAGACACGGCACCCACCTTGACACGTCAGGCGCCTTGCCTTCTAAAGGCAAGTCCGAACCAGTTAGGATATCTCAGTATAGTATCACACCTCACCGCGGGAGGGAATACTCCCTCTGCTTAGTAGCGCCGATGCACCTCTCAGCCCCGTTTGAACTGCAAGCTGGGCAATGGTAACATAGGCCCACCGACTACAAAATGGTCCCGCACACCACGGTGAACTGGCAGGTAACCGCCACTACTCTGTACTGTGACGCGGTGCACGATGAAGTGACGCTTCTGGTATACAAAGACGCGTCAGCCAAGTGCACCGGCTACGCCAAGTACGGGGGCCCTGGCGAAGTGGCAACTGGTCTTTCAAACAGGAAGGGCAGGCTGTCAAAGCAGTTGAACGGGTGTGAAGGGCCGCTATGCCACCGCATGATTGAGTACCGGGAAAAGCTATTCTCTGAAGAAGCCAACAGAGAATGTGCCTGACAGGCCCGCTCCGACTGCTGTATTCTTCAAGGTGGAGTAATCGCCAGGGATGACAACCGGTAACCGGCCCAAGATACAGATCAACGAGCTTTGCCTCTCTTTTGGCGGCGTACATGCGCTCAGCAACGTAAGCCTTGATGTCAATGACGGAGAGATCCTGGCGATTATCGGGCCGAACGGCGCTGGAAAGACTTGCCTGCTAAATTGCATAAACGGCTTCTACAAGCCACAGAGTGGCGAAATACGCTACGAGGGGCAGAACATTGCCCGAATACGTCCCGACAGGGCAGCTCAGCTTGGCCTGGCCAGGACTTTTCAGAATATCGAGCTCTACGCCGGCCTGAGCACTCTCGACAACCTCATGGCCGCGAGGCACATGCTCATGAGCCAGAACTTCCTCAGCGGTTCCCTGTATTTCGGACCAGCGCGCAGTGAGGAAATCGAGCACCGCAAGACAGTAGAAGACATAATCGACTTCCTCGAAATGGAGCCAATCAGGAAGAGAGTGGTCGGCGCCCTCCCCTACGGCATGCGCAAGAGAGTCGAACTGGGCAGAGCTTTGGCCCTGGAGCCCAAGGTCTTGCTCCTCGACGAGCCCATGGCAGGAATGAACCTGGAGGAGAAGGAGGACATAGCCCGGTTCATCATTGACATATTCGAGGGGCAGGGAGACACTTACCCGGATACCCCGGTCCTCAGAGATGGTGTCAATTGCATTGTGCTCATAGAGCATGACATGGGTGTAGTCATGGATCTGGCCGACAGGATCGCAGTGCTCGATTTCGGCCGGAAGATCGCTGAGGGTACCCCAGACCAGATCAGTGCCAACCCACTAGTTATTTCAGCCTATCTGGGCAAACAAGAATAGCCCCAGCATCTCCCGGAGTCACTCCCACACTCTTGTATCCAATATCCTCGGGTGATCACAAGGAATACCCCCGCTTTCCAGGAACTCAAACCTGTCCACTGCAACACGGCACAGGCTCCGGAATCTCTCACCCATACGTTCAGCCAGTCTCTGTCTGTCTATCGTCCCATCTTTTAGTCCAATCCTCAGGGTCAACTCATCCCGCTGCTGCCTGCGCCCAATGACCACCTGGAACTGCGAGACCTCTTCAAAGCTGTGAACTACCTGTTCGGCCTGCCGGGCGACAATGAACATCCCTCTCACCTTGACTGCATCGCCAGTCCTGCCAATAATGGCGACCAGCCTATTGGCCGTCCGGCCACAGGGACAGGGCTCGGCACTATACGAAGAGAGGTCGCCCGTGCCAAAGCGAATAAGGCCCCAGACCTCATTATGGGTGGGCGTTACCACCACTTCCCCCGTTTCCCCCGGGCCCAGCTGTCTGCCCGTCGAGGGATCGACTATCTCCACCACATACTCGTCCATAAGGTGCATGCCTGCCTTCTGACGGCACTCATAGGCGATTGCGCCGCCAGGTTCGGTGACCGCGTAGGCCTGGGCAGTGGCGATATGGTAGTCCCCCTCGAGAGTCCTGCGCAGCCCATCAGGCAGCATCTCACCAGTGAACCAGGCCCGTCGGAGAGCCAGATCCCGCCTCACATCGTACCCCATCTCCTCAGCCCTCTTGATGACGGTCATCAGGAAGCTTGGCGTCCCCACAAACCCGCTGACCCTCAGATCATGCATTGTCTGAACCTGGACATCCGTATTGCCAGTACCGGTGACGACGACGGTGGCGCCACAGTGTCTCAGCGCTTCGTGAAACAGGATGCCAGCCGGCGACATATGGTAGGTGAACGTGTTGATGACAAGGTCCCCTGTCCTGAACCCAGCGGCGTAGAAAGCCTTGGCAAACCACTTTATGGCAGGAGTGTGGAGTGGCTCATAGATAGGTCCAGGCGAGATGAACACACGGTCAACCTCCTCAGGAGAAATCGCCAGAAAGCCCCCGTATGGTGGTCTCGCCTGTTGTAGATCCATCACGTCAGCCTTCCTGGTGATGGGTAGCTTCTCCAGGTCTCTCACAGTACGAATCTCGGCCGGCTTTACCTGCGCCTGATCGAACATGTCCTTGACAGCAGCAGCATTGTGGTAGGCATGGTGGACAGCTCGGTGCAACCTCTTGTTCAGGTACTTCTCTCTGGCTTCAGCGGACATTACTTCCAGTTCGTCGAAGTACTCGCCCTGCTCCCCCGACGAGGCTATAGCCATCGCTTCCTCCTCCTATAGTGCTTCACCTCTCTATAGCTCTTCTTCGCACCCAGCGCAGACAGTCCCATGTAGAATTCCTTGATGTCTTCATTGTTCCTGAGGAAATCAGCAGTGCCGTCAAGAACGACTCGTCCATTCTCCATGACGTAGCCGTACTGAGCAACGCTAAGAGCAATCCTGACATTCTGCTCCACAAGGAGCACCGACGTCCTGTGTTCAGTATTGAAGCGCCGGATGATGTCGTATATCTCCTCAACGAGCAGTGGTGCCAGCCCCAGTGAAGGCTCATCCAGCATCATCAGCCTGGGGGTAGCCATCATAGCCCTGCCAATGACCAACATCTGCTGTTCGCCTCCGGACAGATAGCCGGCAATGTTGCGCCGGAGATCTCTGAGCCGGGGGAAGTACTCATACACCATCTCCATATCCTGTTTGACAGCGCTGCGGTCCCGGCGCTGAAAAGCCCCTACCATCAGATTCTCCTCGGTGCTGAGATGCTCGAATACCCGGCGCCCCTCCAGTGCCTGAATGATACCCAGCTTGCCTATCTCTTCAGCGCTTTTCCTGTCTATTCTCTCTCCATTCCACTCGATGTTGCCATCGGTAACCTCCCCCTCCTCAACCCGGAGCAGTCCTGATATTGCCTTGAGGGTAGTGCTCTTGCCAGCGCCGTTGGCTCCTAGAAGAGCCACGATCGAGCCGTCATCCACATTCAGAGAAACCCCGTGCAACACCCGTATCACATTGAGATACGCAACCTCGATGTTGTTGAGTCTTAGCATAGCGACCCTTCTCTCAGGCAGGAGTCCCTGTCTGACGCGGGGACTCCTGCCTGGAGTGCTCTATCTGACGGACTAGCCGAAATCGTACGGGATTGGCGGCGCTTCCGTCCAACCGCTGATCGGTACCAGTTCGCCATCTTGAATCTCAAACACCCTCACTGATTTGGACAGCCTGTTGTCCCCCGGAGTATAGCTTACCGGTCCGTGCAGGCCCCCAACGTCGAAGTTGTCCAGCTTCTTGAATCCGTATTCCTCCACTGCCTGGGGTGTCAGGCCATCGACACCGACGTTCTCTATGGCCAGTCTCAGAATCTCGGCCACGATCAAACCCTCGGCCCAGCAGGTGATGTAGTCCATGTTGCCATAGTCGTCAGGATGCAGTTCCTGGCAGTACTCGGTCATCTTGGCCATAGCCGGTACGTCATCGCCCCAGTTCACCGTTGGATATACGCCATAGACACCTTCCACGGTATCAGCTCCAGCCATCTCAACAAGCTCGCTGGTGAAACTGGCGTGAGCACAGCCAACAGTCATGCCCGGATACATTCCCAAGTCCACGGCATCTTTCATGATGATAGACGTAGGCTGCGGCGTGCTGGAGATGAACAGGATATCGGGATTCAGCGCCCTGATTCGTGTCAGGCTTTCTACCTCGGAGACCGTGGTAGCCGTATGTTCCTCGCTCGCCACAAGCTCGATTCCCAGGTCATCCGCCAGAAGCTCAGCTGCGTCTCTGGCACCCGAGCCGGTGGTGTTGTTGAGCAGGTGCAGCGCCATCTTGGGCGCACCCGACCCCTCCCACATGTTGTCCAGGTAGTATCTGGCGAAGGCCGCCCAGTCATCGCCGTAGTCAGGCATCTGGGCATAGATGTGCTGCGGCGGATTGGTCAGCGACGGAGAGCTGAACACAGCAAAGCCAGGGAATTCAGCCCGGTTGGCAATCTCCATCGAAGCTACCATCATCTTCGATGAGT